>Ga0315903_10007334_pt1 | contig 13791 bp, 10 predicted proteins | sample LakEriMetagenome_7_FD_203524 | JGI IMG/M metagenome (GOLD analysis project Ga0315903, IMG submission 203524) | Freshwater fungal communities from buoy surface, Lake Erie, Ohio, United States - Buoy 2 MA119 | ecosystem: Environmental > Aquatic > Freshwater > Lake | place: USA: Lake Erie, Ohio...
AAAAACAAAGTACAAGCGGCATTACTTAGCTTTAAAGACAAGGGCTTAACAGTAAGCGAAAAAGACGGAAAAGTATATGTCAGCATGGAAGCACAACTCCTTTTTGCAACCGGCAGCACGGTGGTTGATCCAAAGGGTAAAAAGGCTTTGATTGATTTGGCAAAGGCAATTGAAAACGATTCAGACATGGAGATTATGGTAGAGGGTCATACCGATACCGACAAGCTAAATTCCCCCAATTACCCGAAGGATAATTGGGATTTGAGTGTATTGCGTGCGACTGAAGTTGTGAAAATACTATTGGCCAATAGCTCAGTTAAACCGCAAATTCTCAGCGCCGCCGGTAGAGGTGAGTTCTATCCGGTAGATGCCGCCGACAAGTCGAAAAACCGCCGCATCGAAATAATTCTTCAGCCTAAGCTCGATGAATTATATAAATTGATTGAAGGGGAAAAGAATTAACGAATAAGGGTAACAAAGCCCTTGACCGTTTTCTCAGTGCTTAGTGCCCCGTTTTCTTCTACTATCTGATAGCGGATGATGTATGGATAAACTTCTGACTCGACGTATTGATTGCCCTCACGTCGCTGACCCAACCACGGCCTTGACATGTCATAACTCTCGTAGAACATCTCTCCCATCCTATTATACAATTGTAAGTGATAGTTTATGATGTTCACTCCAAATACAAACCAAGCATCATTTATACCGTCGCCATCTGGTGTAAATGAATTCGGTACATACAACGCTTCAATACACTCTTGATTCACAGTGGTTTCAAATTCAGCCACACAGCCTTTGTCAGTAGTAATAGATACTCCATAGGTGCCTGGCTCCTGCAGTATCAAAACTCGCGCTAACGAATCATTCGTCCAGACATAAAACGATCCCGGATTTTCCGCATCAAGGAAAAATGACTCATCACTAGCGTCGAAGCAAAAAGTATACTCCGGCAAGAAAGGCTGCTCCGGCAACGGATGAAAAATCACTTCAGTTGTATCGTAAGAAGAACAATACCCGTTGTTTATTTCAACCGAATAAATACCGGGATCAGTAACATATATCTCGCGTGATAACTGTCCGGTATTCCATAGATAATTCAAACCGGGATCACCTGCCTGAAGGCGCACCTCTTCCCCTACACACGCCGAGGTATCCGAGCTCAATTCCGGTACCGGATAATCGAAAAACTCGACGTTAATTTCATCCTCAGAAGTACATCCATCCGGTGCTTGCACCCAAACGGAATAGGTGCCCGATGTACTCACTTCAATAGAGGAAGAACTTGAACCGTTACTCCAAATGACCTCATAATCGGATGGCCAATTGACGCTTAGCGTCTGTATCTCGTCGATACAGAGGCCCACGTCGGGTCCCAAATCCGTGATGAGAGGAGAAACCTCCAACACAATAGAAGCAGAAGCAAGGCATCCGGCAGCACTTGTAGCCGTCACAGTCAAAATACCTGAATTCTCTGACACCAATTGTGTATTCGCAGCATCGGGCTGTTCGACCCAATCGGCAGGCAGCCAACTCCACTGTAACGATTCGCTCAGCGTTGCTTCACCGGATACAGGAGTGCCCGCGGCCAGACAGGTTTGAACCAAATCGGGTGTAGTATTAACTGAAAACACCGGTGTAACATCAATGGTAAACTGCTGCTCCACCTCACAGCCCGAAGCTGCCTGCACGGCAAGGCACGTAACGGTTACGTCATTGAGTGGTGCAAAGGCAACCTGCTCTGAATTTCCTCCCTCAATAGCTGCATCACCACTCCACTGAAAGACTACACCATCCGATTCACCGCTGAGTAATGCATTCAATGCAACCGCTTCTCCGGCGCAAAGAGAATCATCTGAAGCCGCAAGCTCAAGCCCAAAGAGAGAACCCAGTGTTACTGTTATTTCACCTTGTTCTGTGCACCCAAACTCAGAAACTGCTTGCGCCGTAAAGGTTTGAGTTTGCTGAACATTAGTTGTAGGATTAAATGAAAACGCTCCCTGCATGTCAAGATTTGGTGTCCATTGATACGAGTAAATACCAGGCTCACTCGGTGTAGCTGAAAGAAGTACATTCTGGGGGTAGCATATCACAATGTCTTCAGGCATACTTAGATTAAAGGGTTGACCGACCTCGACCAGGACGGAGTCAATATAGTCGCATCCGGTTACAGGATCAATGGTGGTAACCTCATACCAAGTTGTAACACTTGGTGAAGCCTGAACTTGTGTGCCGAAAGGTGATGATAAACTTGCTTGGGGCATCCATGCACAATTGAATGAAGCTGTTGCTTCCTGGCCTACGTAGGCGTTCTCAAGAACCCAAACATCTTGATTACTGGTATAGGAACCGCTCTGCCTCCAACGCAATCGGGTATTGGCGTTGCTGGCGGCAGGTGGCAGAGGCACCTGGATAGAAACAAAATCAGGGTACGCCGATTCATAAAAAGTTTGTAACGCAATCCAAGCACCGCCCGCTACGGAATAAGAGAGAACAACATTGTCGCCCGGCTCAGCATCATCACAAGGGGCACTTCCATTCGCGATTTTGAGAGAGAAGTATACTGTTCCACCACCACTCAAATCGAGCGGCTGTGTAATTGCCTCACGTGGTGATAGACCACTGAAATAAAGTCCATTTCCGGTAACCGTTCCACAAACGTTACTTTCATCACCACCGTTGATAGCTTCCCAGTCACCCCAAGAAATAGCAGGATCAAAATTGTCACGCCAGATGACCTGTTCTATCTCTACTGCTAATTCGACCGACTCACCGGCACAAATAGCATGTGTATCTTCCAGCACTTCGAAGCGTGCAACGTCGCCCTGAGTAATGACGACGGTTGTTGAAACTGAAGTCGTCGCACAGCCCGACGGGGTCGATAGCGTAACAGTATACTCAACGTTTTCCTCGGCCTGAACGGCTATTCTAGACGGGTCATTATTAATCATTTCGCCTTCCGGATTCCACACATAGTTGAAAACCGCATTCGGCTGTGTTGTAACTGCAGAAAGCGTTACCGATTCAAAAGAACACACACTTATCTGATCTTGGATAATGGAAACCGGTATTGGATCCGGTGACTCAACACTGTAATAAAAAGTATCCACACACCCTGAAAGGTCATCAATAGCCCTTAGTTCATACGCCGCATTCTGAATGGGTGCAGAAATGGTGAGTAGCATTTCGCTTGATAATATGGAGGATGCATCATTCGCGTAATACCAAAGCGGCGAGCTGTAATTAGGTGGCACAAGCAAATCAACATCTGAGGATGAGCAAATAGTTTGTTCCCAATCAATTTCCGGCTCAGTCACATCCACTGCCAGGCTAGATAAATAACTAGTTGTGATATTGCCGTCATTAGCTATTCCGTAAACGATTCCTGAAAAACCCGAAGCACATTCAATAGTGTGATCACCACCGGATAATTCCAGTGTGCATGTCCAGTGCTCATCACAGGCGCCAATAGCTGAAAATTGTCCCACAGGAACCAATACACCATCGAGCCTAATTGTTCCCAAGGCCTGCGGCGTTACAACGAGGTTAACGAAATGGGCATTGAGTACCGACGTGTCTTCTATATACAAATGCGCCACCGTCGCACTATTACTCACGGGGTCTAGAACTACCATGGCGGGATCACCATTTCCGCCGCATGAAATTCCCTGCATGTATTGCACAACTGAAATCGGTTTATTCGACACAATACAATGCGAATCCGTTTCGCCGTTATACTCGATATACTCGCCTGCCTGAAGCGAAACTGCAGTCACATTATCTATAGTCACAGCCGTTCCATTTTGAGCAGCGATTATTCGATAAGTATAGCGAGGCTCGGCTATAGATGCATAGTCGGTGCTTATATCAAATCCAAATGGTGTAATGACGTATTGTGTGCCCCATTTTTCCAAATCATACAATTGCTCATACAAATGATCACATGCCAAAAAACAATTGGAAGGCACATTAGCACACCCGGCGCCTGCAAAAACTGCAAACGGGCGGCATTTTCCGCTTGCCGCTGTAGCAACAATCTCTGTCCCTGACAAGTCATTGGTTCCCGATGCTACAATGCGATAGCACTCTCCCCTATCAAGTTGCAACATAAAAGGAACTCCGGCAGCACTTCCGGCACCGGTAGTCGAAGACGGAGTAACCTGAATTTCGGTTCCATCCTGCGTGGCAACAATCAGTAATTCAGAGCCATCATCGGCCAAACCAGGATAAGAGACGGCAATATATTTAGTGCCAATCAGTGATTCGGGCAGTATACGTGTCGCATCAGCACTGCTCTGCGCATAACTCAATGCCTGAACTGTTACGGGCTGACCGCTTTCAATGTGTACAGCCCTATCTTCTATGAATTGATCTGTTTCTATCTCGGCGATATTATCCGGAATAGCTACTTGAACGCTTGACTGTGCATCCACATAAAAATTCTGACTCCAGCCTTGTCCGGGTATTTCAATGACTCCAGAAGTAGCAAACTGCGAGGAAATGGTAACCAACAACTCATCATCAGGTCCATCTTCGTCATTTACCATAAATCCAAACCAAAAGGAAGTACCTGCAGCAGGGAGCTGGGCACCGGCAGTCAGCGGGCGAAGATTTAGAGAAGCAAATAAGAACAGAATCCCGAGAAATCTCATGATTCGAGTGTTTTCAGATAGTCCAGCAATGGACCCAAATGTATGAATTATTAGACTATTCAAGTGCAGAAACGTTGCGTCCGGGAGGTATCGAACGCTTCGAAGGTTTCATTTCAAAGGCTTTATACTTGAAAAGCAGTCATTAGGATACACCCACGCAAAAATTTTATTCCGTTGATATTCAACGAAAAAGGGCTGATTGCTCAGCCCTCTCAATTCATTATCCCACAATTGGCTTATTCTGCCAAAATTGTTACCTTGTTATTGAATACCTCTACAGTTCCTCCCTTTACATCAAAGCGATGTTCCTTTCCGGCATTGTCCTTCACACGCACGGTTCCTTTTTTCAAGGAAGAGATAAGGGGCGCGTGATTGTTTAAAACACCTAGGCTTCCATCGCTTCCGGGCAGGAATACAAAGCTTCCATCTCCTTCAAAGAGGGTTGCTTCAGGGGTAATGATTTCAACTTTCATGGTTCTGATATTTCAGAATTAACGGGCTGCTGCTTCAGCCAACATTTTCTTACCGGCCTCAATAGCCTCTTCGATAGTACCCTTCAAGTTGAAAGCAGATTCAGGAATATCGTCACAATGTCCGTCCAGAATCATGTTAAAGCCCTTAATGGTATCTTCGATTGGAACGAGCGTTCCCTTAATACCGGTGAACTGCTCGGCCACGTGGAAAGGCTGTGACAAGAAGCGCTGCACTTTACGGGCGCGGAATACAGACAATTTATCCTCTTCCGACAATTCATCCATACCGAGAATGGCAATGATATCTTGCAATTCCTTGTAGCGCTGAAGAATCAACTTCACACGCTGTGCGCAGCGATAATGCTCTTCACCTACAATTTGTGGTGTCAGAATTCGTGAAGTAGAATCCAAAGGATCCACTGAAGGATAGATACCCAATTCAGCAATCTTACGGCTCAATACCGTCGTAGCATCCAAGTGAGCGAAGGTCGTAGCAGGAGCCGGGTCAGTCAAGTCATCGGCGGGTACATATACCGCCTGCACAGACGTGATAGAACCACGCTTGGTGGAAGTAATACGCTCTTGCATAAGACCCATTTCCGTAGCCAGCGTAGGCTGGTAACCCACCGCAGAAGGCATACGACCCAAGAGAGCCGATACTTCAGAACCTGCCTGTGTGAAACGGAAGATGTTGTCGATAAAGAAAAGGATATCACGGCCGCCTGACTTTTCATCGCCATCACGGAAATATTCTGCTACAGTAAGACCTGAAAGGGCTACACGAGCGCGTGCTCCGGGTGGCTCATTCATTTGTCCGAATACGAAGGTGGCCTGCGACTTCTCGAGTTCTTTAGGATCCACTTTACTTACGTCCCAGTCTCCCTTCTCCATGCCGTGCATGAATTCTTCGCCGTATTTGATGATACCGGCTTCGATCATTTCACGCAACAAGTCGTTTCCTTCACGGGTACGTTCACCCACGCCTGCAAACACGGAAAGACCATCATAAGCCTTCGCAATGTTGTTAATCAATTCCTGGATCAATACGGTTTTACCAACACCGGCACCACCGAACAATCCAATTTTACCACCCTTTGCATAAGGCTCGATCAAGTCGATAACCTTGATTCCGGTAAAAAGAACTTCGGTTGATGTAGAAAGATCCTCGTAACGGGGAGGCTGACGGTGGATGGAGTAACCACCCGCCTTACTAACTTCAGGCATACCATCGATGGAATTGCCCACCACGTTGAAAAGGCGTCCTTTGATGGCATCACCCACCGGCATTGTAATGCTGGCACCGGTAGAAATTACTTCCTGACCGCGCTGCAAGCCTTCGGTTGCGTCCATCGCGATGGCGCGCACAGTGTCTTCACCGATGTGCTGCTGGCACTCGAGAATGAGATCACCTCCGGGGCGCTTAATCACAAGCGCATCGAGAATGTTAGGGAGTTTTTGGCCGGCCGGAAAGGAAATATCCACTACCGGACCTATGATTTGGGCAACTTTACCTGTGTTTTGAGACATCGTAATCGGTTAAAATTCGGGCGCGAAAGTAATGCTCAGAAGCCCAAGGAAAAAACTTTTTGCTGAAAGTGTTTAAAACCTAGTCACTCAAGCCACAAACACCGCCACTATCTGCCAGAAATCATTACGAAGCCAACAACTTAAAACCCTTGCCGTGGATATTAATAATCTCTACTGCAGGGTCATTTTTAAGGTGCTTGCGCAACTTGGCAATATAAACGTCCATTGAACGGCCGTTGAAATAGTTGTCGTCGCCCCAGATGGCCTTCAGTGCATAACCGCGTTCCATAATTCCATTCTTATTCTTACAAAGCAGATACATAAGTTCGTTTTCCTTGGTAGTAAGTTTTACCTCAAAACCGGGTGTGGCCAATTTTTGCTTCTGATAATCGAAAGTGTAGGAGCCAATAGAAAATTGCACTTCCTCATCCGCATTAGGCAAGGCTGCACTTCGTCTCAAAATTGCCTGGATTCGCGCCAAGAGCTCCTCCATACTAAAAGGTTTAGTCATGTAATCATCTCCGCCCGCCTTGAAACCTTCCAGGGTATCTTCCTTCATACTCTTGGCGGTCAAAAACAAGATAGGTGTGTGCTTATCGTCTTGTCTAATCTCAGAAGCCAACGTAAAACCGTCCTTTTGAGGCATCATGACATCCAGAATGAGGAAGTCATAAGAACTGCGTCTGAACATCTTGAGACCTTCGTTGCCATCCACTGCCAATTCAGTTTCAAAACCTTTTGCTATTAGATAGTCTTTGAGGAGCATACCCAAGTTGGGGTCATCCTCACATAATAGAATTCTTGTTTTCTTTTTCATGTTCAATAGGTATATGAATAGTGAAGGTGCTTCCCTTCTTTAGTTCGCTTTCAACATCAACCGTGCCGCCATGCATTTCCAGTACTCCTTTCACATAACTTAACCCTAACCCAAATCCCTTTACATTGTGAATATTTCCTGTGGGCACTCGATATAACTTATCAAAGATTTTGCGCTGGTTTTCCTTGGTAATACCAATACCGTGATCCTTAAACGATACAGCAATGAACTTGCCGTCATCCCGTGTTTCAATTTCGACCAAGGGACTGCCCTCGCTGTATTTCATGGCATTGTCTATCAAATTATAAATCACATTGGTGATGTGCAATTGATCACCCTTAACGCCGGAATTGTTAGCGTAAAAGCGAGTGATGATTTGGCCATTACGAGCTTTCACTTGAATATCGATATTGGCTATCACCTGAAGAACCACCTGGTGAACGTCAAACTTTTGCTCCTTCAATTTCATCTGCCCCTGCTCGAAGATGGATGTGCGCAACACGTTTTCTACCAAAACACCAAGACGTTTGTTTTCATCGCGTATCATGCCCACATAATTCGAAATAGCTTTTTCTCCTGTGCGCATATCCGGGTCACTTAAAGCCTCACAAGCAAGAGAGATAGTTGCAATAGGTGTCTTGAGCTCGTGCGTCATATTGTTGATGAAATCATTCTTGATTTCACTCAACTTTTTTTGTCTGTAAATAGTGTTTATGGAAAAAGAAAAAAGAATCATAATGAGCAACATCAGGGTAGCGGACGTGGTCAGCATAGTACCCATGGTGCTTATTACATATTGACGTTCGCGAGGAAACCAGACACACAGATAATTAGGGTCGGCAATAGGGTCGTTGGCAAACAGCTGAACGCGATAACCCTCCAATTGAATCCTTTCGGCACTCGGTTTCGAAATAGCCGGAATAATTTCCGGTTGCTGCAATTTATTAAATACGCCGTAATCATAGTCAGCCTTTACACCCTGAGCATAAAATGATTGACGAATAAGAGTGTCCAAAACCAAAGTATCGATGCGATCTATGACGCTAGTGTAGATATCCAACTCAAGGAGACCTCCCATAATATCATCAAGAATACCTGACTGCGATAAAATACGTGCATCCTTCACGCCGGCTGCCGCAAGTGGGTCAACCGATACACTGTCGCCACCGAAGGTATATTGCGGAACCACGTTTACATCGCCACCACCATAGTTGATAACTAGACTTTCCTTATTGGGAGAGCTAAGGCTTAGCGATGAGGACTTTGGGTCTGATATCACCTCTTTTTTTTCTAGTTCAGAGCTAATATCCTTTAGCGCCTTGTTGACGTGCTCCGAAAATTCCTGCTCGCGAAGTGTAAATACGTTACTAATCCAATAAACCTGTATAGCAATCAGCCCAATAACAGCAATCGTGCTGCCCACAACCAACCATTGAATATACTTCGTGTTCATTCGCTGAGGCCAATTTCCTGCAAAAGCAAAAATCGGCTATGACCGATGTCAACTTCTACCCATTTTGCAAAATTGAGTTGAGTGCTCGATTCATTCTCGGAACTTAACTTGATTTAACTTCCTTTCAGGAATGCATGGTTAAGCCTATATTCGCTGACGCTCTAACCAATTAATCAGATAATGCGCATTACATTTTCTCTAATCCTGGTGGCAATTCTTATCACCAATGTCGGATTCGCTCAAGCCCCATCTAACGACACATGCGGCAGCGCGAATGAAATCAATATAGGACCGTCTATCACCGTCAATAACTCAAACACAGAAGTAAATGGTCCCGAGCCGGGTTGCGGAGGTAGCGGTATCAAAGACATCTGGTACTATTTCATTCACCCGGGAGGAAATGTGACCATACAAACAACACTGGGAACCAATAACGACACGCGCATTGCGGTATACGACTCATGCGGAGGCACGCCACTCGCTTGCAACGATGACTTCGGCGGGTATATGTCTCAACTCATTATTGGCTGTCCGCTTTTTGAGGCAGGCGACACCTGTTTTATACAAGCGGGTGGGTACAACTCCATCGTTGGGACGTTTACTCTGCAGCTTACCGCGTCTGAAATTATGGGTTGCACCGACTCGACTGCACTCAATTACAATCCGTGTGCGACCTTCGATGATGGCAATTGCGAAAATGCAGTAACACCTGGAAATGACCTATGCGACAATGCACTTGAACTAATCATAGATGGCGATAGCTTATTTGCCAATAACACACTTGCTACGAATTCAGGAGGTAATCCTACCTGCGGCAATAATGGCACCAATGACATGCTCGATCTGTGGTACTATTTTGTTGCCAGTGGTGATGAGTTGGACTTGTATACTGTTCTTGGTTCACTTACTGACACAAGAATTGCAGTTTACAACGAATGTGGAGGAGGTCAATTGTACTGTGATGATGATGCGGGACCCGGGTATGCATCGTATTTGCATTTTGGATGCGGGGAGCTGATTCCCGGCAACACGTATTATGTGAGGGTTGGTGGCTATGGTGCCTTAACCGGCAATTTCTTTATCCGATTAAATACAACAAACTCATGCATACTCGGCGAAAACTGCAATGTACCCTACTATGCTCAAGTAGGTGAAAACGTAGCGCCCCAGTCTAGTTCTTGGTACGCATTCACACCACCACAAAACGGACAGTATAGAATAACAACATGCGCATTGAATACCTGTGACACCAAGTTATGGCTCTACGACTATTGCAATATGCAAAACTTCGATGAGACCAACGAGGCAACCTTCACTTATAACGATGACTATTGTGGTGTTCAGGCAGAGATAACTCCGATGCTGGCCGGTGGTTTTACTTATTACTTAAAGGTGGGTGACAATGGTGGAACTTGTGGCTCTGACAGCATTCCTTTCCTCATTGAATATATGGGGCCCGTTGCAGGCTGCTTGGATATTAGTGCTTGTAATTACAATGCTGTTGCGGAAATCGAAGCCCCTTGCTATTACAATGATGACCCTGAATGTGACGGTTTGGGTCCTGATCTAGAAATACTCGGCAACGCCATATATACCTCGTTATACAGCACAACGATTGATAATCCGGACGCATGCCTTGTCAACGAAGGTTGCCTTCAAGGCATGGGTACCCGTCAAATTCTCCGGTTTACCACACACATCAAAAACATAGGAAATCAAGATTATTTCATTGGCGCACCATCTGCCGGAAGTGATCAATTCGAATGGGATGAATGTCATAATCACTATCACTACGAAGGATACGCGGAATACTTGCTCTTCGATCAGGAAGGAAACCCGATGCCACAAATCGGATTCAAGAATGGATTTTGTGTTCTAGACCTTGAATGCAGTGATGGTGGCGTGGCCAAATTCGGATGCGGCAATATGGGTATTACCGCAGGATGTGGAGACATCTACGGCTCGGGTTTATCTTGCCAATGGATTGATGTAACAGACGTGCCTGCGGGTGACTATTTTCTTGTGGTACGCACCAACTGGGACCAAAGCCCTGACAATGCCGGGCACTATGAGCAGCGCTACGACAATAATGTTGCTCAAGTATGTATTCACTTCGATAGGGATAGCGAAGGAAATCTCATCAATTTCACCAAAGATATTTCCATGTGTATGCCTGTTGTGGATTGCCTCGACATCCCATTTGGAGACAATTACCCCGATTGCGAAGGCAATTGTCCAGGCTTTGCAAAACGAGGAGATGTAGAATCCGATGGGCTGCTCAATGAAGATGATGTGCACCATTACGTTGAGTCTACCATTGACAATTCCGTTGAAGCTACTTTTTGCGCAGATCTTAATAACGATGGCACTATTACCGTAACCGATGCTGTAATGCTCGAGGCCTGTATTCACGGTCAACAAGAGCAGGGTCTCACTTCGGAAGAAATCGGGGATTGTCCATATGATGATGAAATTATCAATATCCAACACTCAACCACACTTGGTATTTGGGAGACAAATACGCAAGAAGGATATGTTGATATTTACGTTTTGAATCCCGACCGAGAGCTAAAAGGGATTGAGTTTACTATTTCGGGCTTCACTATTTCTGAAGTCGCAGCCTTGGATGTAATTGCCGATTGGGATCTCGATATGGCTTTCGGAAGCAATCATATCAGTGCCATTGGTCATGACCCTAGTTACCTCCCAAAGTTTACCTCACCAACTGCCATACTGCGCGCATACATTAGTGCGGTCACAGGGGAACAGGCCTGCGTGGAAGAAGTAATAGATGCTGTTAACTTAGACAATCATAACACACTCGTTTTTACCGGTGATTGTGCAGCCCTCATCCCTGTTGAACCCCAACCATGCACTTGTGATCTCGACGGAGATTTAACAATATCCGTCAATGATCTGCTCATCATAATGGGTGCATACGGGTGCATAGAGGACTGTCCGGCTGCCGATTTAAATCAAGACGGTATAATTGGAGTAGAGGACGTACAAGAGTTTATGATCTGCTATGGTGCCCCGTGCGCTCCATAAGTCTAGAATCTATAACGAGCACTTAACCCTCCGCTATCCCATTCTATGTAGTGGCTGCCTAGAAGGTTTATACCGGGCTTCCAATCTACACTAAACTGGATGGGGAATGAGTGGATATAGTAGGCAATACCTATGATGGCGTCGATGCCCAAGGCATAAGAGTTATCTCTAAAGACATTATCCTGGAGAACACTGTTACGATTGAAAATCCAAGCATGCGCTCCGGCGCCATAGAAATATCGCAAGCCGCGCACATCAAACATTTGTTCATGCGCTTCTGCCAGTAATGTCAAGTTCGCAGCGCCAAAACGCTGATAGGCGATAGCCTCAAACGCATTTCGGTTATTCGTAAAATGCTGAAAAGTGACACCTGTGCCGAGGCCAAGTCTCAAGCCAACGGCGTTGTCCAACATCCCTCTCTGAGCGTCAACTGCAGAGGTGGCAGCCAGCAAGGCTGACCACATCATAATCATTTTCTTCATGGCCCTATTTTATTCGAATTCAAGATTGTACTTCTTGCCGAATTCTTCCTGAGCCTTGAAAAAACGTTCTTGAGCAACTTTCGATTGCATGAAAATGCGTTCTTGCACGGCAAGGTTGGAGTCAACAATTGCCACGTTTACGCTTTCAACCGGTAAAAGTTTGATTTCTACCAATTTTTTATATTCGATATCCACCAAAGCCTCATAGGACCTGAAAAGTTCTTTAGCAGAAAGTTGTAACGAGGGGTCTTCCAGGAATGGCCCGATGCTATCCAAGGCGAGAATGGATCGCTTCACACAAGCCTGCAAACTTGCATAATTCAAGTCAACCCATTCTTTTGTCGCGTTGGTATCACTGAATGTAGAATCCATGACCATAAGGGCATCGATAATGGTTTTCTGCGATCCTATAATTCGGTCGTTGTACTCTGCCGCTCTTTCCGAACGTGATGAGCAGGACGCAACAACAAGCGCTGCCAAGAGAAAAACAAACATCCTCTTCATACCATCAAAACTAGGTGATTTTTCCCTTGATTATGCGAAGCTCTCATAAGGTTCTACTTTTGCGGCCCCATGTTAAAGCCAAACGCCTTCAATACGATATCTGAGTTTGTTAGCGGCAGCTTGCTTCTCATCGACAAACCCCTTGGATGGACAAGTTTTGACGTCTTGAATAAAATCAAAGGATTCGTGCGGCACCATATCGTATTACCTCCAAACGAACAAGGTCATGAGCAGCGCTTCAAAATAGGTCATGCAGGCACACTCGATCCGCTAGCAACAGGACTATTGGTGATATGCACCGGGCGAATGACAAAAAGTATTGATGCCCTGCAAGCCGGACAAAAACAATATACCGGTAGTATTCGCTTCGGGCAAACCACACCCAGCTTTGATTTGGAAACAAACCCGGAAGGCGAATTTCCAACCGCGCACCTTACTCTTGACAATCTGCAAGCAGCAGCTAGTTGCTTTACCGGCGAACAATTACAAACCCCGCCAAGATTCAGCGCTAAGCAAATCGACGGGCAACGCGCATACAAGGCAGCTCGGAGGGGTGAGCAAATTGAAATACCTGCTGTTACTATTCGTGTTGATGCCTTTGAAATACTCTCGTTCGAGGAAAACGAAGCCTGTTTTCGGATTGATTGCAGCAAGGGTACATATATAAGAACTTTAGCGCACGATTTAGGCCTGAAAGCCGGTAGCGGCGCTCACTTGAGTAGTTTAAGACGAACACAAAGCTTACCCTTCGACATTCAAGATGCCTGGACCGTGGAAATACTGATAGAAAAGCTCAATACCTTGAAGAATTAACATTTTTACCACTGTTAATCAG
>Ga0315903_10007336_pt1 | contig 13791 bp, 10 predicted proteins | sample LakEriMetagenome_7_FD_203524 | JGI IMG/M metagenome (GOLD analysis project Ga0315903, IMG submission 203524) | Freshwater fungal communities from buoy surface, Lake Erie, Ohio, United States - Buoy 2 MA119 | ecosystem: Environmental > Aquatic > Freshwater > Lake | place: USA: Lake Erie, Ohio...
ACCGATCCTCGGCACCGTCGTAAATGTCGGACAGCCGTTCCGCATCCGGCATCAGGCGGCCAATCCGCTGATACCCCTCATTGGCGCGCTGCGCATCCACCCCAAGATCCGCCAGCCGTTCCGCCCGCTCCCGCTCAACATCGAACCCGGCCATCGCACCACCGGACGCAACCTCAGCTGCCCGCAGACGGCGATCCAACACAGGCTGCGCCTTCTCCGGATCCAGGAACCAGGCCGCAATCTCGGCATCGCCCACGCCGTAAAACTCGCGCAAAGCGGTACGCGTCTCCGGCGGCGCCTCATAGACGGCGCGGCGGGCAAGAGCGACACGGGACTGCACTTCCTGCACCGAAACGTCGCCACCGATCCACGCAGCAAAATCATCCGTTGAGTCGTAAAACCCGCGAGGCATCCCGTTCGCCGACAACACCTGCGAATACTGCCGCTCCAACGCCACATACTCAGCCGGCGACAGAGTGCCAAGACCAGCCTTCTTACGGACCTCGTTCGCCTTGAACCGCTGCTTGTACTCGTCCGTCTCCCGCAGCATCAAATCAATCTCGGCCTCAGTGTTGTACCCGGCCTGAATCAGTTCCAGAATCTTCGGCGCCAACGAACCCAACCCGTACGCGGTGAACGCGTCCGCGATCACCCGGTAGGCGTTGTTTTCCTCAAACGCAGACTTGCCCGCATCCGGAGGCGCCACACCGTCAGCCGCATACGCCTCCGCATAACGCCGCTGCGCCTCATTCTCCGGCAACCCCTGATTCCGGAAATACGCCATCCACGCATCAACAGTCGCATACTGGCTCATCCGCGGAACCCCCACCGGTCAAGGACAGCCTGCGCCGTACCCATCAAAGACTCCCGCGCATTGTTCGTCTGCAACCAACGCCTGTCCTTACGGACCTCGTTCTCAAACTCCCACAAAGACTTCGCCCTAGCGGTGCCGTCCTTGTCCCGGTACGACAGCGCCTTACGGATCCGCGGATCAAACAAGTCCACATCGGCATCGTTCAGTTCCAGCAGCGCCGACATCGTTTGCCGGTACGGCGACGCAATCTCCGCCACATCCAGACCGGCCTTGATCTGGTCACGGAACGCCGGGAACGCCGACGCCGCCTGGTTCCGAATGTCGGCCACGAAATCATCAGCGGTCCGCTGACCACCAACAACAGCCTTCGCCGCGTTCACAAACCACGAATCCTGATACCGGACCCCGTTCGCATAGGCGATCTGCCGCAGCTGCTCCGCCGTCTGCCCGGCGGCACCCTGCAACACCCCATCCTTCGCCTTCACATAGGCGGCGAGAGTGGTGGTGATCTGCTGCTGACCCCAACCCAACTTGTATGCCTGCTCGGCCCGCCAACGCAACTTGTCATCCGACATTTGCGCACCCATAGCGGTCGCCTGCGCCCGCATTTCCGCCATCAGGTTATCGATGTTCGCCTGATACGTCTTAGGGTCGGTGAGGCGCTGAGTCTCGGCCTGCCGCCACGACTCCGAGTTCTTCCGATACCAGTTCGTTGCCCGCAACTTGGCGGTGAACCGTTCCGGCGACCACTGGCCCTTCACCGCCTCACGGAACAGCCGATTCAGTTCGGCATCCGAGTTGAGGACAGCCTGCGCCCACCCGTACTGCTCCGCCAGTTCGGAAGCGGAAAGCGTGTCTTGTGCCGGCGTCGCCATCAGTTCGTCCCAACGTCAACGGGCGACTGCAAAGCCGCGAACAGCGTATTCATGTAGGTCGTGGCCGCCTGGTATTCGGCATAGTCGTCGGCCGACCGGGCGTAGTCGATGGAAAACTGGCCGCGATCCATGCCGCCGCGGCTGGTGCGGTTCGTGTCCGAAGACGACTGCGTGTTGTCGTTAGAGGCGGTCTGCTCACCGTCCACATACGTCGCCGACGATGTGCCGGTGGTGCGGCTGGTCGTCACCGAATCCGTAATCTCAGGGTTGGCCCGTTCTTCCGCGTTCAACGCGCGACGGAACGCCGCAATCTCATCCGCCGTCGCGGCCCTACCAAGTTCCCTTTCGGCGGCGGCCAGCAGAAACGCCCGGGCCTCCGAAGCCGACGACAGGTCAACATCCTTCGTGCGGTTCCGGTCCGTCGCGGTCCGGTTGATCGCCGTCGTAAACGTGCCGTTCCGGGGGCCCTGCCCCTGGTCGACGGTTCCACCGAGCAGGTCGATCGCATCGAACGGCGACAGCTCCGTTTCGGCGGCCGATGCCTGCGCCGAAGCGCCAACTGCTGCGGCCCACGCCCGCTGCACGTCGGCCCCCGACGCATCCGGTGGGATCAGCCCCGACCGCACCATGCGGTCCCGAACGGCCGCGTACTGCTGTGGGTCCGTCTTGGCCCACTTGTACATCATGGCCTCGGCGTCCCGCACGAACAGGTATTGCGGCTTCTGGCTATTGACCATCGCCGGGGCGCCGGCATCGATCTTGTAGCCCGCGTTCGGCACTCGAACATCCTGGTAACCCCAAAACAGCGACGGATTGTCGTTGGATGCAGCGGCCACAAAGTTAGGGTCGATCACGAACTCAGTCATCAGTCCTCCACCCTCACCAGTTCACCGTCAAGGAACTGGAAATAGATGTCGGCGAACTTCGGATCGCGCAACACCAAACCCGACACATACGACTCCCACTGAGCCCGCAGCGGCTCATTCACCGCAGCCTGCAACGTCTTGGCCGGCGCCTGCGTCGCCAAGAACTGCTGCATCGTGGACCGCGCATCCAGATAGGAACGCAACGTCGCCATTTCCGGGCGGCGGGCAGCCGGATCATCCGACGCAAGCAGCGTCTCCAACCCGGCCACGTTCTTCTGGAACTTGTTGTCGTCCCGAACCGCACGAGCATCCCGCCACGCCGGATACTGCGACTCCAACCCCGCTACATACGCGTCCCACTGGGCCTTCAACCCGGGCGCAGAACGAAGCGACGTGATACCCCGATCCCGCATGAACGCATCCAACTGCCGTCGGGCCGGAATGTACGCCGACCAGCCCGCACGAACCTGCGTATCCGCAACCGCCTCAGCCCCGCCCTGCGTACGACGCAACGGAGTCGGATCAGTCAAACTCGTCGGCTCACCCCGCTGCGAGTTGTACACAGGGGAGTTGAACTCCGACGACCCATCCGGATTGTTCACCACAAGCCCCAGCAGCGCCGGATTAGCCGCCACCAGCTCCGCCCGCAAATCCGGATCCAACTGGTCAAGCCTGCGCTGCACCCACACATCGGCCGAAACCCGCGTCGGGTTCTCCGTCACCGAAAACGTGAACGCCGCATACTGCGGCCCATACTCCTTGATGAACCGCTCAAACGGGTCCACCCCGTCAACCTCGCCGTCCCGCAGAAACTCGCGGTACTTCGCCACATAAAACTCGGCCTCAGGATCCTTGATCTGCGCCGCGAACGGCAACGTCGCCGAACCCAAAACCCGCAGCGTAAAGAACCCATCCACCTGCTGCTGAATCTGCTCAGGGTTCGGAGTCTCCCCACGCGACACCGCCTGCGCCCACAGCATCGCCTCAATGCGGGCGCGAGTCGTTCCGTCGGGATCCTGCTCGTTGAACTTCTGCCGAATCCACGCCGGCAACGCCGCCGTGAACGGATTCCCCGGAACCTGCGAGTTCGACGTTGATCCCTGCCGCGGGAACACGAAACCATCCACTAGCTGCACTACTCGGTTCGTCGGCTCCCGGTTCGCCCACACGGCGAACGGCACCGACACCATCGGACCCCAGCCCGGCATCCACGCCGGATCCGACTGCAACGCCACATTCAGCGAAGCGATCGGCGGCGACAACTTGTAGCCCTCCGGCAGACCAAACTTGTCCCGCACCGGGCCAGGGATCGGCAACGCCATTTCGTACCTAGACGACAGCCCGATACCGGCCGTATCCGAAGGAACCAGTTCCCCCGTCTCCGAGTCGTACACGATCCCGGCACGGACCGGCGAGTTCCACAACTGGTACGCCCGCACAGCCACCGAAGGATCGTTCCCAACGATCCGGGCCCACGTCCTGATCGTGTTGTTCGTCGCCGCGATAAACGGCGAAAACAGGCGCATCGCCGCGGCACCATTCGAATACCGCTCAACGGTGTAGATGTCGTTCTTCAAGTCGCGCAAAGCCGCCTTGCGGGCCTGCGTCTCCCAACCCTTCACCATGTCGGTCGTCACATCGGCCGGATCGATCTGCCGCAACGCAACAGCCTTGTAGCCCCGCAGATACTCTTGGTACTTCTGCGTAAAGTACGGGTTGCGAACGAGGGTGTCGGTCGGCTTCTGCCCGATGTACTTGAACGCGCCACGGACGAACGACTTCCACGGGTCGAACCGGACCGTCTCCGCGTTCTGCGACAGCAGGGCCGACACCTTCTCCGACCACACAACACCCGTGTCAACCTGATCCAAAACCTGGGCGTACTGCTTCGCCGACAGGCCACCGTCCAAAACGTCACCGCGCAGAAAGTCGGGGATCAGTTCATCGATCTGGTTGGCGATCAGGTTCACCGCCTGATCGACCTGCGCCTTCGTCATGTTCTTCTCACGCCGCAACCCATACTGCGCGTTGCTGCGGAGCCACGCCGCCACTTCCTCACGGGGCTCGCCCGCAATCAGTTTCCGGGCAACAGGGTCGGTGGCGAGCTGGCGGTTCACAACCCGCTCGTAGCCGTCCCAATAGTCATCCCACGCCTTCAAATCCTCAACCGGCACCGGAGCCGAACCAGACTTAGTGGTGGTGACGGTTTCGCGCTTGACGGGCGGCTTGTACTGCTTCGAACCCTTCACAGATTCGGGGAGAGCGAAAACGCTCCTGCCACCGGATTCCGACGAGTCCATGACTCTCGCCCAACCGAAGCCGTTGCTCCGAAGGGCATCGGCAAACCGCGGATCGGTTTCGTGCCCGTAGTCCACCGACCATGTGCGGAACCGGGAAACTAGGCCCTGCGGGTCCTTGACCGGCCACGTCTCGCCCATCGTCTCAGCGACAACCTTTTGCTCCGCGTCCGAAAGCCCCTTCCACCAATCGACCTGGCGGCCCGGCATCGCCGGCACGCCGTCGATGGAAGCGCCCTTGCCAACTACGTCGGCCTCAACGGTGCGGCCCTTCCCGGTCCGACGGCCAATCAGGTAGTCAGCAACATCGTCAACGGTGACATCCTCAACCCGGACGGGCTCCCAGCCCCCATCGTCGCTACGCTTGACCAGATCCATCCCGGCAAGTTCCCGGCGAACGTCGCCGTCCGTTGCTTCGGCCAGGTCGTCAAGACCGAGCCGCCGCGCCATGACGGCCGGCTCCAAATCGGAAAACTGCTGGTCGGCACCGAAACGGTCAGCTACCCGCTTGTCATCGGAAAAGTAGAAACCGCCGCTGCGTGTCCTGCCTTGCCCCGTGCCGCGGTAGGAAGCGGCGCCGATGTCGAACTGGTCAAAATCTGCACGAGTACCGTGGAAAAGGCGCACACCGGTTTCGTCAACGGGTCGCTCAATAACTTCCTCAACGATGTCGTCAAAGAACACGCGGTCGGGGCGGGACAGCATGTTCCACTCCGACTGCTGCACCACCGGACCATCACCCGGCCGCAACTGGCGGGCAAGCGTCGTAGCCTCCGACGCCTCCACGATCGCCTCACCCGTCAAGGCGCCCTCAGCCGTGATGCCGTCACCAAGATCGACCGGCCGCTTACCCTTCATCGCCGGATTAGCAACCCTGGCCTTCGCATCCGCATACTGCGGCGAATCAACACCCTTAGTGGTGCGGGCCCACGCCGACCGCACACCAGCATCCCGGTTACGGACCCAGTTAGCGATCCCATCCGGGCCCTGATCCCGCGCAATCTTCGTCAACACACCGAAACCGGCCATGCGGCCCCACGCCTCACCAATGTTACGAGGCGCATAGCCACCACGAATCAGCACCAGCGGACGCCAAACCGTGTCAACAACCCAATTCAAACCGTCATAAGCCCAACGGCCCGACGCCACAACCTTCCGACCCGCATCAGCCAACGGCTCCGGCCGCTTGCTCTGCGCCGCAACCCACGGCATCGTGCGCCGCATATAATCCAAATCCAGCAGCGGAACCGAATCCGACAACTGACCGATCAGCTGCGCATCATGCACAAAGCCGCCCGGCTCACCCAGCACACCATCAACATCGATCAGGTAGCCGTTGCGCTGCGCCCCCTCCGCAACCTCCGTCCGGCGCCGCATCACCGCATCGATGTAGTCCTCGGCATCCGCACGGGACATGCCGTACTCCATCGCCACCGAAACACCGGCCTGACGGTCGATGGCCTCCGCCACAGCCTTGCGCTCCGACGTGGTGCCGGCACGGGCCCAACTGTTCAACAGTTCCTCGCGGCCCTCCGGCGCCATCCCCTTCGCCCGCGCCAACTGCGACTGCAACTCGGTGTAGCCGTCGGTCGCACCGACACCCTTCAAACGCACCACACCCATCGGGCGGGTCTGCGCCGTCCGGTCAACGAAATGCACATCGCGCAGGCCGGCGGCACGCTTGAACGTCCGATACGCCGGGAACCCCAAATCCATGTCGCCCTTGCGCATCGCCTGACGGCCACGGTTCGTCTCCCACGCCGACACCCGCGACCCGGCCGCATAGCCGACCTTAGAGTTCACCACGCCCGCATTGTCGGCACGGCCCAAAGCCCGCGCCAACGCCGCATCAGCCTTCACATACTCGTCAAACAAACCATCAGGCGGCGGCACATCCCCCGTCAAAGAGCGCAGACGCTCCATCTGGTCTGCCAGCATCGAACGGTTCGCCCGCAGCTCGTCAGCAGCCCGCTGGTCACCCATCGCCGCCAGCATGACGCGGGACCGCTCCGCCTTCGCCGTCGTCCCATACACCGAAGCCAAATCCCCAGCCGCAAACAGCGACGCGCCAAGCGCATCAGGATCCGCAGACTGCATCACCCACGGATCGTTCATAAAGTCCGAATAGTTGCGGTACCCATCCATGCGGTCCATGACCGCACCCATCCCGCCACGGCCCTCAACCAGTTCACGCGACAACTTCGCCACGTTCTTATCCGTAACCTCACGGATAAACGTCTTCGCCCGCGCAACCTTCACACCCTTGCCGGCGGCAGCAGTCGGATCCAAAGCGAACTGGAACGAAGCATCCGACACACCCGAAACCAGATTGCCCCACGGGTTGTTCTCAAACCCCGACCGAAAGTTGCCATCCGAATCGAAAAAGCCAACCTGGCGGCGCTCACGGATCGCCGCGTTCACCGCGTTACGGGCCTGCTTCGGATCGGCCTGCTTCTGGTCATCCAGATAGTTGTTGAACCCGGCAACGATCGCCTGACCCGGCGACACATACTCCGACGCGTTCCACGCATCCCGCAAAGGATCCCCGCCACCCAGCGAAGACGCCGAATCGTCAGGGTCGATCAGCAACATGCCCGTCGTCAACGGCCGCGACACACCATAGGTGTAAGCACCACGGATACCCTGCGCCACCGCCGACGACGGATCCGCAGCATCCTGCGTCAACTGTGCGCCAGCCTGACCCAACGCCCCCTGCGACGCCCAAAAAGCCAAATCGCGGGCCTGAAACCCGTCATCCAAACCCAACCGCTGCGACGTCGTATCAATCACAGCGTTACGGATCGTGTCCCACAGGCTCATTCGAAACCACCAGCCAGCATCGACGCCAGCTCAAAATGGTCCTCATCGCCCATGCCAGTAGACGCCATGTCCCAGGCGACGTGAACGTGTTCCACGCCCACCGCCTTCACATAGAGCGCCAACCGGTCAAAGAAATCCATCAGCCCTGCAAACCCTTCAAGTACTGCACAATGTTTTGAAACGTCGGCGACGCATCAGGCGACGACGCCCGCCGCTCCAACATCGGCAAATACTTCAACAGGGCCTTCGCCTCATCGTTCCGCGACGGCAACCCGAGTGCTTCCGGACCAGGCCCAGCCCCAAACGGGGCACCAGCCGTGATCGGCTCATCCGGCCGCTCCGACGGCGCACCAAACGGCGTCACATTCGCGGCAACATCCACCATTCCAGCACCGGCCTGCGCCGGCTGAGACGTGTCCACCATCGGCGCCGCCTGCTGCTGCTCACGAAAAGTCTTCTGCTCCCCATACGCCGCATCCGTCACCTGCCGCACCGGCTGGCGATCCGTACGGCGAGCAAACTGACCAGGGCCCCCAGGCTGTTCAGCCATCCGAATCACCACCCATCAACTTCTCCAACTCGGCCGCCGCCTGCACCATCGCGTCCTCCTGCTCCACATTCCAGTTATGCGAAGCCTGCATACGCAGCGCATAGCCGCGGAGGAACTGCGCCGACGACTCGGCGATCTGAGCGGCCATTTCCATCGCATCGGCGATGGCCGCAGACTCAACGAACGGGAAAGCGGGAACCTCCACAGTTCCGTCAGTTACCTGCTCGTCGTCCACGGCCACCGCCTCCGCTCACTTAGCCTTGCGGCTGTCGTTGTTCTTCGTACCGCCCGAGTGGTGACCCGAATCGACCTTGCCGCCGTTCGGCGAACCAGTCGTCGGGACACCCGACTTGATCGGGGGGTGCGGGGTGGCAGGGCCCTTGCCGCCCTGCCGGGGGAAATCAGACATACGGTTTTCCTCCTAGATGGGCTGGCGCCTCTGCACAGCAGCCGTCATGTTGGTTCGCCCACCACTACTCAAACTCGCCATCAACTGCGCGATTGGGGGGCGACCCCCAGGGCCCATAGCGGCCTGACCGGGGGCGACACCAGGCATCAACCCGGCACCAGTTGGCCCGCCGGGGCCGCCGCCCGGACCCGCACTCAGGGGGTCGGCCGGATCAACAGGCGCATCAGCGCCGGCGGGCTGCTCAGGGGGCGGAGGCGGCGCAAACGCCGCCAGCACAGCATCCTCAATGGACTCGCCCTTGCTGCGCTTCTCAATCACCAACGCGATCTGCTGCACCGCAGCCGCAGGATCCATACCCTGCTGCACCATCGCCGGGATCGACGCCGCCAACGCGGCAACACCCTGACCCAAAGCGTCACGGTATTCCTCAACATCGATGGCGCGTTCTTCCTCAGACACGTTCAACGCCACCGGCAGATTACGGCGGCCGAACTGCCGCGACACCAACTTGTCGCCACGGGCCTGCAAATACCACACCAGGGCACGCGACGGATCCGACCCGGCCATCACGCCGTACGCCGTCTCCACCGAAAACTCGCCCTTGATGTCCTTATCGGGGCGGTACCGGATTTCGTACGGGTCACCGTTCTCCGAACCGCGAATGGTGCGCTCCACCGACGGCCACAGCTTCTCGTCAAGTTCCAGACACATCGACGCAGCCTCAGCCAAAGCGGCACCAAGCATTTCCTGCGCCGTCTTGACCTGCGACTCCCAGCCACCCATAAGGGCCTGCACGCCGCGACCCGTCACAATGCTGGCATCAGTGTTGCCCGACCGGGCCTCCGGATAGCGGGCACCGACCCGAACCTCAGACTCCAACTGTGCCGCCTGCGCAAACGCCGACTGCGGAACCTCAATCGGAACCCGCCGAATCTTCTCCGGCTCCCGCGAACGAATCACGCTGTCGCCACCCAGCGGAAGGTGCTGCACATCCGCGGGGATCGCCAACGGCGCCTCAACCGCCTTATGCGCCGCCTCCAACGACAGCAGAGCAAACTTTGCCCGAGCCATCTGAATCCACAAAACGTCATCGAACTGGCCGCGGGTTTCCTCATCGAACGACGGCCGGCGAGGCACCACCACCGGGCACCGCCCCAAAGGGTTCACCGTCGACCGCAGAACAAGGTGGTTCCGCTCCGGCAGGAACAACAGTTCCCGCTCCGCATCCACCCAACGAATCAGTTCCAGACGGGCCGAACCATTCGTCGCCAAACCGCCCGAACCACGAATCGCACCCTCATACTCCGGAAACAGGGCACACAGCTCGTCCACCGTCTTATCGATCCGGCGGAAATAGGCCGAACAGTTGCCCCACCGATCAAACTCCGGATACGCCCCCAGCGGGTTCTCCAAAGTGATGTGCGGACGCTGACGCTCATAATCCGGCTCAACCCGGATCGGCAGAAAACCGTAAGTGATGTACTGGTCGGCCCCCGTGTACATCTGCGCCTGCAACTTCGACGCCGCCAGGTAGCCGTTCACAATCCTGGTGCGCTTGTCGGCCCGCTTCTGATCCGCCGGCGACAGGTTCAACGAAGCAGCCGAAAACGTCGGCAGCGGCGCAGTCATTTCCGCCAAGTCACGGGCCGCCGTATCGACCACGTTCGCCACGATCGGCTTCGGCCACTCCCGCGGAAACAGGTCACCGAACATCGAATCGGTCAGGTTGCCGACCCTGACGGCACGCACCTGCAACATGCGGCCATCACGGGCAGCGCAACGCTGACGCAAAGCGTCAACACGCCGCCCAATCTGCCTCATCAGCATCGGATCAACCATCGGCTAGTGCCCTCTCCAGGTATTGAGTCGCAGCGACCAACACCGCCACATCGTCTTTCAGAAAACCGATGCCCGCGTTGCACAGGTTGCACAAGAGGCCGCGAACCTTGCCCGTTTCGTGACAATGATCGACAGAAAAGCGGGCCTTTCCTCCGGACGGCTTGTCCGTCTTACAAATGGCGCAAACCCCGCCTTGTTCGGCGAGGATCCGGTCGTAGTCCTCGACCCCGATCCCGAACTGGCTGCGGTACTTCCATTCCAAGTAACGCTCCGGGTCCCGGCGGCGCCGCGCATTTTGGTTCTCCCGCAGCCGCTCACGCTCCACCGGGTCGTCGGACTTCCGCCGGTAGCGGGCCCGCACGCAGCCCTTGCAGTAGTAGTTGAGGCCGTCGCGCCGTCCGTGCCGCGCGTTCTTACTGTCATTGTGGTAAGCCTCAGCGGGAAGCGACTCCTGACATCCGCTACACCGGTAAGTCCTGCACGCGTTGTCAGTATCCAACACGACCGCCATTCACAATCAAAGAGTCGGCATAGTCGCGCACATCAACGACCTGGCGCCGGTTCACGTCCCGCGGCGACGCATACGGATTACTGCCATACCACGAAAACGAATCGTCCTGCCGCAAAACCCAATCACGGGCCACCGTTTCACAAAACCACAACGCCATCACAGCATCAGTCTTGTTACGGGTCTTCGGAGCCCACGAAATCAGCTGCTCCACCAGCATCTTCACCATCGGCGTCTGCAACGGCAACTCAATCAGATTGTTGCCGTCGTGATGCTTCACCCGGTTCTCATTCTCCGAAACCCGAATGTTGCCGAACAGCGGCGCCATCGCCGCCACACCGAAATCCTCATCATGCTTATTGATCCGTGACGTGTAATGCCCCCGAATCTCACAACCCCGACCCCGCACATAGTCATTCAACTGCTTCTCATGCACCAAATACAGCTGGAAAGCGTTCGACTCCACCACCCACACCTGCGGATGAAACCGATCCGTCCACTCCATCACCAACTGCTGAATCCGCTCCGGCGTCGGAGCCGACATCACATGCACATCCAAAACGAAACGCCGACCAGTAGCATTATCCACCGCCACCGCCACCGCAGCCGTATCCCCAGCCATCGCCGGATCCAACCCACACACCACCCGAAACCCCTCAGGGTTCCGAGGATGACCAGCAGCACCATTCACCAACGGCCCAGGCTTACGCATCCCATTCACCGAGCCACGAACCGCCACCGGATGAAACACCGCATCCTCAGACGTGTCCTGCTGCTGATACACCATCGACCAAATCCGGGGCCCCACCGAATCCCGAATCTGCGACAAATGCGGCCCATCCCACCTGCGATACAGGCCATCGGCACCGGCCGGCTCATCATCCCCATCAAACGGCACCGACGCCCGCGGCCACAACGTCACCCACGACTCAGGCTCACCATCGCCATAATCCAACACCGCAGGCTGCGACAACAACGACCACGGCGAACGCCCCGTCGCATAATGATCCGGATTCCGCAACTGCTGATACAAGTCAACCGCAGCCACCCGCGTCCCAATCACCACCAGCTGACCCGTCGGCGGGATACGCGAAGCAACCTCAATATTCAACCACTGCATCTGCTTCTCCCAATCGGCAGCATTACCGAGGGTTACGCAGTCATCCATAATCACCAAATCGGCGCGGGCACCATAAATCTGCCCCCCAATACCCAACGCCTGCACCGTCGGATCCTTCTCACCAGAATCCCGAGACTCAGACCCCAAATAAATCTCAGTCGCCGTCCACTTATCCGCCGTAGCCTTCCAACCATCCGGCGGCCCAAACGCCAACTGCATCTCCAAATACCGCGGATGCGTCAACCGAGACTTAATCGCATACAAAAACTGCTGCGCCATCTTCTGAGTCTTCGACACCAAAATAATCTTGATGTTCGGATCCTTCACCAGCCGATACGTCACATAATCAATCGTCACCGTCATCGACTTCGAATGACCAGGCGGCGTATTCACCAACAGGCGACGCCGATTCGCCGGCTCCCAAACCACCGCCCCATGATGAACCTCAGGATCCCGACCCTCCAACGCATCCACCCACATCCGCTGATGCGGATACGTCGGCAACCCCAAAAACCTCAACCGAAAATCCTCAAACCCCCCAACCCCCTGCTCACGCACAACCCGCGCCTGCGAACGAGCCTCCCGAGCCCGATCAACCTCAGCCCCAAAACCCTTATCCGCAGCCCGCCAATTCGCAAACACCTTCTCCGGATCCTTCGACCCAGGCCGAACCTCCAACACCGCAGCCCGAACCGTCAACCCCTGAGCAATCAGCTGCACAACCCGAGCCTTCGCCTCCGGCACCGGACACCACTCACGACGCTGAGGCAAAACAACCACCAAACCCGACCGCGCGTGGCAGCCATCTATAAATCAACGAGGGACCAAAAGGGGGGAAACCATGAGGCTCCCGAACCCCAGAGAGGGAGCCGAAGGAAGGGGGGTCGGCTGAGGGCCGCCCCCAAGCGGACCGCAGCCCCCACAAGCAGTATTAGCAGGGGCGCGACGGCCACCAGGGCCTTACGCACCGCAGGTGCGTGAGGAAGGCATCAAAAGATGCCTCTCACCCTATATACCCCACGCCAAACGGCACTTTTGGCATGGCCAAGGGTACACATTTTACCAAACCGTTACACACCCAAAACAGGCCCCCACACAACCACCCACCCCACCCAAACCAACACCCACCCACAAACCAGGAAAAACAATTTGTGCGTAGACTATGGTGATGATCTGTCCGCCGTTTATCAACCCCGGGTCGCGCCAGCTGTGGTCGACGTGCAGGGCCGGCACCCTCCCCCACCCGTGCGCGAACTAGACGTGTAGTCCTGCCGTGTGGGAGCTGGCAGGCGCCCGGCCGGCCCGGCTGGCGGTGCCGGGTGAGTATTCTGTGAGGTTAGGGCCGCCTTACCTTACCTAATCGTCGTGGCACACTAAACCTACGCGACCGTAGGTTACTTGCGGGTAGGTTACGGTGTCGTAGGTTGTTGGTGTCGTGTGGTAAGGTTGGTTGACTGGTGTGGTGGTTGTCGTGTGGTGGAGGGGTGGAGGGGTGGATCCCTCCCCTCTACTACGTATTCACCCCATCCGGGTTCCATCTCTGAGCGGCCCCTGGGCCGCGTTCGGCGGGGAAGGGCGGTTGGCGGGCGCGGTGTGTGGCCGTTTGTCGGCGTGCTGCTGCTGTGTCTGTCGGGTGTGCTGCTGGCCGGCTGTGCTGTGCGGGTGTGTTGGTTACGGTTTGGTTACGGTGTGG
>Ga0315903_10007337_pt1 | contig 13789 bp, 11 predicted proteins | sample LakEriMetagenome_7_FD_203524 | JGI IMG/M metagenome (GOLD analysis project Ga0315903, IMG submission 203524) | Freshwater fungal communities from buoy surface, Lake Erie, Ohio, United States - Buoy 2 MA119 | ecosystem: Environmental > Aquatic > Freshwater > Lake | place: USA: Lake Erie, Ohio...
GAGCTCGAACAAGCAAGCTTGACTCGCTTTCAAAAAAAAATTGCCCCTATGAGGCAATCTTTTTTGGATGCGGAGAGGGAGGGATTCGAACCCTCGGTACAGATTTAAGTCCGTACAACGGTTTAGCAAACCGGCCCTTTCGGCCACTCAGGCACCTCTCCGTTACCGCCCTTAGCTATCGGCGGGGAACAAAAATAAACAGAATTTACATGGCTGCCAACTGCACTTTCTGCTGCAATTCCAACACATTCTCGCGGAAGATACCGTCGGTATCCATCAGATCTTTGACGGTTTGGCAAGAGTGGATCACGGTTGTGTGGTCGCGGCCGCCGAAATGATCGCCAATGGTCTTGAGCGAGTTCTTGGTAAAAGCCTTAGCCAGATACATGGTAATCTGACGAGCCTGTACGATCTCCCGCTTACGCGTCTTTTGTAATAATTTGTCGTACGGCACATCAAAATATTCGCAAACCATCTTTTGAATGGTATCGATCGTAATCTCTTTGCTCGATGACTTGACAAAATTGCGCAATACTTTCTTAGCGAGGTCTAGATCGATCTCTTTACGATTAAGTGAAGACTGGGCCAACAGCGAGATCAACGCCCCTTCTAACTCGCGCACATTATTATTGATATTGTATGCAATGTACTTGACCACCTCTTTAGGCATTTCAAGACCGTCATTCTTCATTTTCTTTTCCAAGATCTCTATGCGCGTCTCATAATCGGGCACCTGCAGGTCGGCGCTGAGCCCCCAGCGAAAGCGACTAAGTAAGCGCTCTTGTACACCTTCGAGATCTTTGGGTGATTTATCGGAGGTAAGCACCAGCTGCTTTTGCGATTGATGCAAGTGATTGAAGATGGCAAAAAAGGCATCTTGCGATTTTTCGGCCTTCGCAAAAAACTGCACATCGTCTAAGATCAGCACATCAATCAGCTGATAAAAATGGATAAAATCGTTAATGGCATTATTACGACTGTGATCCATAAACTGGTTAATGAACTTCTCGGAGCTCACATACAATACCACTTTATTGGGATGAACACGTTTGACTTCGTTACCAATGGCCTGGGCCAAATGGGTCTTGCCTAAACCCGTTCCACCGTAGATCACTAGGGGATTAAAGGAGTTAGCACCGGGCTTTTCGGCTACGGTCTTACCGGCACGACGAGCTACACGGTTGCAATCACCTTCTATAAAAGCATCGAATGTATAGACTGGGTTGAGTTGCGGGTCAATCTGCATTTTTTTAAGACCCGGAATAACAAATGGATTCTTGACGGGATTGTTAATCACCAGCGGAAAATCCATTTCATTATTAGAAAATGATTTGTAGCCCTGACCACTCACATCCATCGTAACGGGCTTGCTGCGGCTGTTACCGCTATCAACCATTATACGATATTCCAAACGAGCTTCTTTGCCCAATTCTCTTTTTAGTGTCTTGGCTAGCAGGTTTACGTAATGCTCCTCAAGATATTCGAAGAAGAATTGGCTGGGAACCTGTATGACCAACACATTCGCTTTTAGAGAAACGGGAGTGATGGGTTCGAACCAGGTTTTATAATGTTGCCATTCTACAATATCCTTGATGATCTTTAAACAATTGCTCCAGACTTTTTCCGCGTTCTTGTCCATCGCTTGCAATGCAGTTTATCGTGTTTTAACGGTAGTTAGTAACAGGCCTGCGCAGGTTTTATCCACATGTCCACATTTGTCAATAAAAAAACTTGCGCGGGAAGGCGAATATCATTAATCCGCACAAACAAAAAAAATTTAACCAACAGTTTTTGGGGAAATCAAGATTTTTTCTGCTTTTAAAATTTTTTGGGCCGAAAATTTGGAAAATTCAAAATCGATTCTACCCAACAAAATCCCGCCAAAACCTACCTGGTTTACTAGTACCTCTTTACCCTTTTTATTGGTATAGACAAGGGGTTTATCCAAGAATGTATGGGTATGCCCCCCAATAATCAGGTCAATTTCCTCCGATTGCTTAGCTAAATCCTCGTCGCTGACCTTTTTCTCTGTGGTATAGCGGTTTCCGAGGTGAGAAAGACAGATCACCAGATCGCAATGCTCCTTTTTTCGAAGGATATCCGCCACCTTGTTGGCCTCAGCAATGGGGTCTAGGTAAACGGTAGACCCGAACAGTTGATCGGGTATCAGCCCTTTACCTTCTATACCAACTCCCAAGACCCCGATCTTGAGCGGGCCTTTTCTAAAGACCTTATAAGGCATAACATTAGCCTCTAACGGCGTACCGGTTACGTCATAATTACAGACCAGCATGGGAAAACGGGCATGCAGGCGAAGTTGCGTGGCCAAATTCTCCATACCGGCATCAAAATCATGATTACCGATAGTGGTAGCATCGTAGCCCATGTAAGACATTGCCTTTATCTCGGGCTCTCCCTTATAAAAATTAAAATAAGGAGTGCCTTGAAAAATATCACCGGCATCTAGCAAAAGCACATAAGGCTCTTGTACCCTAATTTGTTTAATGATTTGAGCCCTTTTTGCTACACCTCCTAAACCTTGATTGCGACTACCGTCCATGGGAAAAGGGTCGAGCCGACTATGCGTATCGTTGGTGTGCAAGATGACAAGTCGGTAGGCAGCAGGAACTTCCAGCGCCTTGCCAACCAGCGGAGCCGATAACACTCCTCCTGCCAGTAAGGCCGATTGTCGTAAAAAGCTTTTTCTACTGAGCATAGCGTACTCTTTTTTCTAAAACAGCTCCTATAAAACCCTGTTGTTGACTTTGGAGCACCGCATAATCGATTAACGCTTTTCTTGCCAGGTACCCGGTGGAACGCTGTGGCAAAACTTTTAGCATTTCTGCATTATCGCCTCCCGAGGCCACAAAATCGGAATTGAGGATCCAATACTGTGCCTCCGCTTGAATGGGTTTGTCCTTTATATAAATATCAATAGCCTTTTTATTCTTGATAGTAAACCGAATTCCAGCAACGGGCCAACCGCCTCTGGCAGCGACCAAGTCTAAAAAAGACTGAAGCTCTACCCCGCTTAGCTGCTGCAGCACTAGAACATTGTCAAAAGGCATCAGCTCAAAAATTTTCCCTAGGGTAAGTGGACCGGCGGGTAGTTGATTTAACCGTATGCCTCCATAATTTACAAAGGCCGCATCGATAGGCTCCCCAAATTGCCGGGCACCCATGGCCAAATAAGCATCGGCCATAAAATTACCAAGCGTTCCTTCGGGCTGGTCTTTTTCGAGCGTATTGCGAACAGTACCTACTACCGTACTCATACTTATATCGACACTGTCGCCGTAGGGCTTTAGTAAAAAGAATAACGCAGAATCGGTGGCAAGTTCTCGTGTTATACGCTGGCTACCATATTGAGCTTGCGAGGGCACGTACGCCATGCGGCAGGCAACCAACATACCCATCATTAGCAACAGCAATGATATTCGCAAGAAAAAAGATCGAATCATAAATGAATGTGGGTAAGATATTAACTTTTACCGGGTAAAAACGCATCTTTGCTTAAGTTTTTCAGGATAAATACCTGACAGCATGCAAAAAAAAATATCGCTACGCCTCCTTCCCTCCGAGGCTGCCGATCCAAAAACCCTTACTGCCCTTATCGCCTCCGCAGCGAACGTTATGCCCAACCAGGTCAACGGTTTTTATTTGACCAAACAATCCATAGATGCCAGAGGAAAACAAGCATGGGTTAACGTAACGGCACAGGCATTTATAGAAGAACCCTTTTGCGGCCGCCCTTCGCATAAAGTTGTATTTAAGCCCCTTTCTTCCGAAGCCACCCGGGTGGTAGTTATAGGAGCCGGACCGGCCGGACTCTTTGCAGCCCTTCGATTGATTGAACAAGGCATTAAGCCCATCGTACTTGAAAGAGGAAAAGAAGTGCGGGCAAGACGTCGCGACCTAGCCCGACTTAACAAAGAAGGTGTGGTCAACGAAGACAGTAATTATTGTTTTGGAGAAGGAGGGGCGGGTACTTATAGCGATGGAAAGCTCTACACGCGCAGCAATAAACGTGGTGACATAGACCGTATTTTGCAATTGTTTGTTCAGTTTGGCGCCGATGAAAGTATTCTCTACCAGTCGCATCCGCATATAGGCACCAATAAACTACCGAGTATCATTACCGCTATGCGCGAACAAATCATGCAGTGCGGAGGCGAGATTTATTTCGAGCAAAGAGTCTCTGATTTCATTGTCGCCGAAAAAAAACTCAAGGCGGTAAAAACAGCGCGAGGCGATGTCTTTGAGGGATCCGCCTGCATACTGGCCACCGGACACTCTGCTCGCGACATATTTTATTTGCTACACCGCCATGGAATCTTAATAGAGGCAAAACCCTTTGCGCTGGGCGTACGCGTGGAGCATCCACAACAATTGATCGACCGGGCGCAATATCATTGCGAAACCAGAGGCGAGTGGTTACCACCGGCCGCCTACAGCTGGGTACAGCAAGTACAAGACAGAGGCGTTTTCTCTTTTTGTATGTGCCCGGGTGGCATCATAGCGCCTGCAGCCACTGCCCCAGGAGAATTAGTGGTAAATGGGTGGAGCCCGTCTAAACGAAACAATCCTTATGCTAACAGCGGTATTGTAGTGGCCGTCGACTTACTGGACCTGCTAAATGAAGGGCAGAAAAAAAGAGAACCGAAAAAAACAGATCCAATCGATGCGCTCTCGTTGTTGCGCTTTCAGCAAGCAGTAGAAGAAAAAGCATTCAACGCAGGTGGCGGAGATTTGGTCGCTCCAGCACTACGGCTCACGGATTTCTGCGAGGGCACCCTCTCTGCTACCCTACCCCCTTGCTCGTATTTGCCGGGCCTGCGCGCCGCTCCCATGCAAGACGTTCTACCCGAATTTATATTGAACCGACTACGTACCGCTTTTCGTGAGCAGGGAAAGAAAATAAAAGGATATTATACCGATCAAGCCGTTGTGGTAGCGACGGAGTCACGCACGTCTTCGCCCGTTCGCATTCCCAGAGATCCAGAAAAACTGCATCACCCTCAACTAACGACACTCTTTCCCTGTGGAGAGGGCGCTGGCTATGCCGGGGGCATTGTAAGTGCTGCCATGGACGGCGAAAGAGTGGCCGATGCTGTTGTGGCAGCTATATCCGCCCGCGTGGCCGGTTAACCACTCCTGTAAAATTACCCAGCTTACTGCGCGATCTGACTATTTTTGTACTCTGAATTTTATCTATGGCCACCATTCTTTCGCTACAGCACCTAAAAAAATATTTTGAATCACAAAAAGCGGTCGATGACATCAGTCTTTCCATAGAAGAAGGACAGATCTTTGGACTGCTGGGCCCCAACGGAGCGGGCAAGACCACCCTAATCCGCATGATTACGGGCATCTTTTACCCCGACCAGGGCGATATTATCTTTCGCGGAAAGAAATTCGACCCTGTTAATGACGTAGGCCAAATTGGGTACATGCCCGAGGAGAGAGGACTCTACAAAAAAATGAAGGTGGGCGAACAAGCGCTCTACCTCGCTCAACTAAAAGGACTCTCGCACCGCGAAGCCAAAGAAAAGATCGGTGTTTGGTTCGAACGATTTGGCATGGAGAGCTGGTGGAATAAAAAAGTAGAGGATCTCTCAAAAGGGATGGGACAGAAACTGCAATTTGTGACCACGGTCCTGCACGATCCCCGCTTGATTATTTTGGATGAACCCTTTAGCGGACTCGACCCTGTCAACAGCAATTTGATCAAAGATGAGATCTACCGCCTTGCAGCCAATGGCGCGACCATTATTTTTAGCACTCATAGAATGGAACAAGTAGAAGAGATTTGCCATCATATTGCGCTGGTCAATCGGGGCAAAAAAATTCTAGATGGAACCGTATCGGGTGTCAAGGAACAATTTAAAGAAAATCTTTTTCTGGTGGAGACCGAGGGACCCGCTGCTCTCTCCGCTATTGAGCGTCCCTTTACGGTGGTTGAACAAACCAACTCCAAGCTATACATTCAACTAGCCGAAGGGCAATCGCGCAACCAAGCACTTCGTTTTTTACTCGACCAACAAATAGGCATCGTTTCATTTAAAGAGATTTTGCCTTCTCTGAATGATATTTTTATTAAACTGGTAGAGGGTACGCCGGTCAGCCGCTCCTTCGAAACGAAAAAAGATTTGCTATGAACAAGACCTGGATCATCATTAAAAGAGAATACTTAACTAGGGTACAGAAGAAGACGTTCATTCTAGCGACCTTGCTGCTACCGGTTCTATACGTAGGACTGATCTTTGGTATGGGTTTTATTGCCGAGAATAGCCGCGAGACCCTTTCCATCGCCGTCATCGACTCATCGGGTTACTTTAGTGCCTCCGTTCTCGAAAAACAGAACCGACTCGACTCAAGTTCTATCCTGACCTTGGTCAATAACAAGAGCCAAGCACAGCTCAACGAAAAAGAAGGTGGCTACGAGGGATACCTTATCATCCCGGCACTAGACTGGAAAAGCGGACTCGATAGCTTGCCGTTGCATACGTACAAATCGTACGGCAGCGCTACCACCGCAGCCGTAGAGGCCAAGATCAATCGTATTTGGAGCGAAGTAGTCAATGATAGCTTGCAGATCGATCTGGGTAAGCAACTGATCCTAACGCAAAGTCGCATCGGCATCAAGGCCAAAAATGTAATCGACGAAAAATCAGATAGCGACACAGCAGAGGGTATCGGCTATGTCGCTGGGCTTTTGATGTATTTTATCTTACTGGTCTATGGCTCGCAGGTGATGATGGGAGTGATGGAAGAAAAGACCAACCGCATTGCCGAAGTGATCGTTTCGTCGGTAAGGCCCTTTCAGATGATGTTAGGCAAGATCATTGGTATTGGAGCGGTAGCGCTCACTCAATTTTTACTTTGGATCGCCTTTATTTTAGTCGCTTACAATGTGGCCAAAGAAGCCGGTACCCAAATGGGGGCTGCCGAAATGGTGGGCAACATGCAACGACTCTTTACTAAAGTGGATGTACCGTTAATTTTATTTTGCTTTGGCTTTTATTTTCTGGCCGGATTCTTTTTTTATGCATCGCTCTATGGGGCAGTGGGCAGTGCGGTCAACGAAGATATCCGCGAAGCGCAATCACTTAGCTTTCCGATCACCATGTTGGTTATTCTCTCTATTGCTATGATGACCGCATCAATCGCTAACCCATCGGGCCCTATTGCTGTATGGGGAAGTCTATTACCTTTTTCTTCTCCCATCGTTATGATGGCGCGCATTCCGTATGGAGTGCCGGGTACTGTACCCTGGTGGCAACTGCTGGCTTCGATGGCCATTTTAGTATTGAGTTTTATAGCAATGGTTTGGTTGGCCGGAAAAATTTACCGTACCGGTATTCTTATGTACGGTAAAAAGATCACTTGGGGTGAGATGCTCAAATGGATCGTACGAAAAAATTAGGATTCTATCGCTTTCTTAAGATCGATGAGCGCATTAACTGCCTAGCGGATGAGCCAACGCTTGCTGGAATTCATTCCATGTGTTGCGCACAATAGTGGCAGCCGGTAGAATATCGTGCAGCAGGGCACTGACCTGACCGATCTCTAATTCTCCTTCGGCCATATCTCCTTCGAACATTCCTTTTTTGGCGCGGCCTCTGCCGAGTAGTTGTTGTAAAGTCTCTGTATCGGCCCCTGACGCCTCGGCCGCTTGCACCTGCCTGGCAAATTCATTATCGAGCAGTCGAACCGGCGTTAGCTTCTTTAAACTGAGTTTGGTATCTCCTTCTTGCGAGCTGATTACTTTCTCTTTGAACAGGGGATGCGAAGAAGCCTCTTCGCAGGCTACAAAACGCGATCCCATCTGTACCCCTTCTGCACCGAGCACCATGGTAGCGAACATCTGTCTTCCGTTAGCAATACCCCCGGCGGCAATAACCGGAATGGAAACGGCCGAACAAACAGCAGGTGCCAGCACCAGGGTGGTGGTCTCTTCACGACCGTTGTGTCCCCCGGCTTCGAACCCCTCCGCCACCACAGCATCACAGCCGGCCGCTTCGGCCTTGCGGGCAAATTTGGCCGAGCTGATTACATGCACCACAATAATACCCGCTGCTTTTAGCCGTGGTGTCCACAACGAGGGATTGCCCGCCGATGTAAAGACGATCGGAACTTTTTCTTGAATAATTATATCGATATGCTTATCAATATCTGGATAGAGTAAGGGAAGATTCACGCCAAAGGGGCGAGTAGATGTCTGCTTGTATTTTTGAATGTGCGCCCGCAATACATCAGGATACATAGAGCCGGCACCGATGACACCCAAGCCGCCACTGTTACTAACGGCACTAGCCAATCGCCAGCCACTGGCCCAGATCATTCCGGCCTGAATAATCGGGTAATCGATAGAAAACAGTCGGGTAATACGATTAGAGAACGGGGTCATAATGCGAGTACTTGATTATCCCAGATCGATAGAGGCATTATCGCCGATATTGAGCGAACGGGCTTCTCCCTTACACTCGGTATCGCTACCAATGAGTGAATCAGTTACCACAATATCTTGCAGATGAGAATACGATCCTATAATTGAATTACGCACAACAGAACAATCAATACGTGTATGATCGCCAATAGTAACATCGGGTCCTATTACTGCATTGCTAATTTGACATCCGGCCCCAATACTCACCGGAGGCACAATGACCGTATTGATAAACCCTGTAGTATCAACTCCAGGGGCAAATTTCTTTAACAATAATGCATTTGACTCTAGTAAGGTCTCCTTACGACCACAATCAAACCAGTTGTCTACCTTAAATGATTGCAGCACGATCCCTTGCTGTATCATACACTCCAGGGCATCGGTGATACTGTACTCGCCATGAGTACGCACACCGTGGCTGATATTATTTTCTAGACAACGAAACAACTCGTCGCTCTCTTTGATCTTATAAACCCCCACCAACGCCAAATTCGATTTAGGCATGTGAGGCTTTTCGACCAGTCTCATGATTCTTCCGTCTTCGTTGACCTCGGCTACGCCAAAATCGCGGGGGTCGTCGACCTTTCTTAGTCCAATGGCAGAGCGAGGTGTAGCGATCATAGACTTGATATCGTACTCACAGATGGTATCGCCTAAAACAATAAACACCTGATCACCTTTTACCAGTTCACGAGCCAGCAATACAGCCTGTCCCACTCCCTGACGATCGGTCTGGTGCAAGAAATGCGCATGAATACCGGGGTACTGCTGCGCAACAAAATCTTCGATCTTTTCGCCCAGATAACCCACCACAAAAATAAACTCGCTGATGCCGGCCTCTTTGAGCTGATCGATGATGATGCTCAAAATAGATTTTCCAGCCAACGGGATTAAGGCCTTTGGCTGGGTGTACGAATGCGGTCGCAACTTAGTGCCGGGTCCGGCAACGGGAATAATGGCTTTCATGCAGTGTACAAAAGTAACTTAACTTTGTCGGCAAATCAACTTATTCATTCTTATCATGCCAAAGGATACAACTCTTTTTTCGCTACTCGATCGCGAACTCGTAAGACAACGCACAGGAATAGAACTGATTGCCTCAGAGAATTTTACCTCTCTTGCTGTTATGCAGGCGATGGGATCTGTGGCAACCAATAAATATGCCGAAGGGTATCCCGGAAAAAGGTATTATGGAGGTTGTGAGATTATCGACGAAATTGAAACGCTTGCCATAGAAAGACTCAAAAAAGTATTTGGTGCCAGTTGGGCCAACGTACAACCGCATAGTGGAGCACAGGCTAATACCGCTGTTTTTTTAGCTTGCCTAAAACCCGGTGATCCCATTTTAGGTCTAGACTTGAGTATGGGTGGTCACCTTACACACGGAAGCCCCGCTAACTATAGCGGTAAACATTACCGCGCCTTTTTTTATGGAGTGCATAAAGAAACCGGGCTCATCAACTACGAACAACTTGAAGAGACGGCCCGCAGAGAAAAACCTAAGCTGATCATTTGTGGAGCCTCTGCGTATAGTCGCGACTGGGACTATAAACGCATTAGAGCCGTTGCCGATGAGGTAGGTGCATTGGTCTTGGCTGATATTGCCCACCCTGCCGGACTAATCGCCACCGGAGTACTCAACGACCCGCTCGATCATTGCCATATAGTGACCTCTACGACGCACAAGACGTTGAGAGGCCCCCGTGGTGGACTTATTATGCTGCGCCACGACTTTGATAACCCCCTTGGCGCCAAAGACCCTAAAGGAAATATTCGCTCTATGAGCGCAGCACTCGACTTAGCTGTATTTCCCGGGATGCAGGGCGGTCCTCTCGAGCATGTGATCGCCGCCAAGGCTGTGGCATTCGGAGAAATTTTAGAAGATGGATTTAAGCAATACACTCAACAAGTGGTGGCAAACGCACAAGCAATGGCCAGTGCCTTTGTTAGTAGAGACTATCATTTGATTAGTGGTGGCACCGATAATCACCTGATGCTAATTGATCTTCGAAATAAAAATATCACCGGAAAAAAAGCGCAAGAAGTTTTGGACCAAGCGCATATTACCCTCAACAAAAACGCGGTTCCTTTCGACGACAAGTCACCCTTTGTTACCTCGGGCATTCGCATCGGTGTGCCTGCCATTACCACCCGCGGACTTCGTGAGACCGATATGGAAAACATTGTAGCGATGATCGATGAAGTACTAACTCATGCTGACCAGCCAGAGGTGGTGGCAGCTGTTCGTGAGCATGTGCAAACAATGATGCAGCAATTTCCACTCTACCCCGAACTGTCCTAAAGAGTTGCCATGATACAACGTCCTCAAACACTTTGGCTGTTAGTTTCTGTACTGGCAGCCGGCCTAAGTTTTATCTTTCCCTTTGCCACCGGATGGACAATTCCACCCGATGCAACGCCCATAAAAGTGCAAGTAGATGCCGGCTATCAACTCTACCTAACGGCGCTTACACTGGTGCTGTTATTGCTGGGGCTGGTGACTATTTTTTTATTTGGTAATCGCACTCGTCAACAGTGGTATTGCTTGTTAGGACTACTGCTGACTACCCTACTTGGCGCCTTGTACATACGCGTATTGCTTTACGAACTAAATGAGTTTATTCCCTCGCTAACAGCATTACTGCCCATTGCCCAATGGGTAGGATACCTGATGGCTTGGAGAGGTATTCGTGCCGACGAAAAACTGATTCGCGATCAAGACCGTCTTAGCTGAACTTGTAAGCCACACACGCTGGCTTACTTACAAGAATGGAGCCGTTTTACTCTTTGCAGATTTTTTTAATTGTGCCGGGGTACCACTAAAGGTTACCGTGCCACCCTTATCACCAGCATCAGGACCCATTTCAATAATCCAGTCGGCTGCTTTGAGCACATCGGTGTTATGTTCGATGACCACAATAGAGTGACCTTGGGCAATCAGCGCCTGAAAAGATTGAAGTAGCTTACCGATATCATGAAAATGCAGCCCCGTTGTGGGCTCATCGAAAATAAATAAGATGGAATGCCCGGCTTTGCCTTTACCTAGAAAAGAAGCAAGCTTTACTCGTTGGGCTTCTCCGCCCGATAAAGTAGCTGCTGATTGTCCCAATTTAATATAGCCCAATCCAACGTCTTGGAGGGGTTGCAAAGCTTTAGTGATGGCTTTTTCGGAGGCAAAGAAAGTGATTGCTTCATCTACGCTCATCTCCAGCACCTGATGGATCGATCTTTCGTTATAGGTTACCTCGAGCACTTCGTCTTTAAATCGTTTGCCGCCACAAGATTCACAGAGCAGGTGCACGTCGGCCAAAAACTGCATCTCGACTACCTGCTCCCCTTCTCCTTTACAGGTATCACAACGACCAGCATCTACGTTAAATGAAAAATGACGGGGCTGAAATCCCCGCATCTTACTGAGCGGCTGTGAGGCAAAAAGGTCTCTGATCTCATCATACGCTTTTATATAAGTTACCGGATTACTACGCGATGATTTACCAATAGGATTTTGATCGATCAACTCTATCTGGTTGATCAGATCCAGATCGCCCGAGAGTCCTGCAAAAATGCCTGGCGCTACACTATAATCACCCAACTGCCTTTTTAAAGCAGGATAGAGAATCTGTTTAACTAAGGTAGTCTTACCACTTCCGCTCACACCACATATTGCGCAGAGCACTTGTAGCGGTATCTCAACATCGATATTTTTAAGATTATGCTGTGCAGCCCCTTTAATGATGAGCGATCGTTTGCTGATGCGAGGCTTTTGTGGAATCTCCAGTTTCAGCGCACCGCTCAAATAACGTCCTGTCAAGCTCTCTTTGTTACGAAGTAACGCCGCTGGCGTACTGGCTGCAATAACTTCTCCTCCCAGATGAGAGGCTAATGGACCCATATCGATTATATGATCGGCTTCTAGCATCATTTGAGCGTCGTGCTCTACGACCAGCACCGTGTTTCCCAAGTCACGTAATTCTTTTAGCACAGCAATCAGATTAGCAGTATCACGGGGATGTAGTCCAATCGAAGGCTCATCCAAAATGTAAAGCGAATCCGTAAGGGTAGAACCCAGGCTGCGGGTAAGCTGAATGCGTTGGCTCTCTCCTCCACTCAGCGAATTGGCGAGCCGGTGTAGCGTCAGATAACCCAATCCCACTTTTAGCAGGGTCTCAATTCGATTATTCAGCTCGATCAGAATACGAGAGGCAATCTTATGTTGATGAGCACTTAATTTTTTATCGAGTCCTCTAACCCAGACCGCTAATACCGACGCAGGCATGGTACAGCACTCTCCTATATGATGTCCATCAATTTGTACATAGAGCGCTTCTTTTCGTAAGCGGTAGCCCTGACAAGAGGGACAATTAGTACGTCCCCGGTAGCGACTCAGCATCACTCGAAACTGAACCTTATAGAGATGCGCCTCCACATCCTTAAAAAAGTCATCGATACCATAAATACCGGGAGCACCCTCCCAGAGTTGTTTGTACTGCTTGGTAGAGAGTGAGGCAATGGGCTTATGAATAGGAAAATCGATCTTTTTAGCGCCCTTTACAAACTGCTGTCGCCACCAGTCCATTTTCTCTCCCTTCCAGGGCGCCACTCCTCCCTCATAAACACTCAGCTGTTTATTGGGAATGACCAGATCGGGATCAATGCCCAACACCTGCGAAAAACCTTCACAGACCGGACAAGCCCCATAAGGGTTATTGAACGAAAAAAGCTGGGGCGAAGGTTCTTCGAACAACATGCCATCTTGCTCGAAGCGATTATTAAAATGCAAGAAGCGGGTTTCGTTTACCAAGAGGGAGCAATGCCCTTCTCCTTCGGCAAAGGCCAGTCCTACCGAATCGGCCAGTCTGTGCAGATCTTCTTCGCTAAACGACTTGACCACGATACGATCGACTACCACATAGTTTAGCTTGTACGATGACAACTGCTTATCCGCAAGGGCCAACAACTCGTCTAGCTGCTGCGTATAAAAGGCCTCCTTTTTTCCTTGAGAGACTATTATCCGTGTAAACCCTTTTTGCTGCAAGATGGATAACTCCTCACGAAGCTGTCGCTTACCGGTCTTTAAAAAGGGAGCCAGAATAAAAACCTTATCTCCCTTGCCAGCCGCGCTAATCGCATCGACCACATCGCTAAGTTGATCTTTTTTAACGGGCAGACCCGATACCGGAGAGAGTGTGGTACCCACTCTGGCAAATAACAATCGCAGATACTCATAAATTTCGGTGAGACTTCCTACCGTGCTACGCGCGGTGCGCGTGATAACTTTTTGTTCTATGGCAATGGCCGGACTCAACCCCTTGATCATATCTACCTCAGGCTTGTTCATTC
>Ga0315903_10007338_pt1 | contig 13789 bp, 18 predicted proteins | sample LakEriMetagenome_7_FD_203524 | JGI IMG/M metagenome (GOLD analysis project Ga0315903, IMG submission 203524) | Freshwater fungal communities from buoy surface, Lake Erie, Ohio, United States - Buoy 2 MA119 | ecosystem: Environmental > Aquatic > Freshwater > Lake | place: USA: Lake Erie, Ohio...
AACCGGCACGTCGTATACTTTGGGGTTGTCTGATGCAGATTTCGGGTTGATGCTTACACTAAGTAATGCGTCAGCCATCACGCTTACTGTGCCCAATGAGAGTTCGGTTAATTTCCCTGTTGGATCGCTGATCAACTTTACACAATTAGGGGCTGGGCAGGTTACTGTGGCGGCAGCCAGTGGTGTCACCATAAACAGTCAGGGTGCAAAAACGAAGACAACGGGAACGTACGCGGTTGGTTCGTTAATTAAGATGTCATCCAACAATTGGTTGCTATTCGGCAACCTTGCGGCATAAGCATACTGGGGTAGCATTCAAATGAGCACTAATGACATCGGCGATCTAGACATTGAAAATCTTCCTCCTGACCCTGAGAGTGAGCAGGAGTTTGAGATCCAGCCACAGTTGGACCTTCCGCAGGCGATCGTGCCTGTGTTCGACGACCAGATTCTCGACCCACAGATTGTTGCTACTTACGATGAGTACGGCAACATCCTTGAATATGAAACTGAGTCTGCTGTTGAGCAGCAGCCCATTGGCCGTACTTGGATGTTCGACTTTGAGAAGGGTGAGTTCGCTTCGGCTGCCGGTGGAACACCGCGTCGTGTGTCTAACAACGATACATTGATTATTCAGCAGTGGATTCGGCGTGCCTTGGTCACAGAGCGTTTGGCATACAGCATCTACCCGCAAAATTTCGGTGTTGAATTGTTGCCCGTTTTGAGTGGGGCGTTGTCGGGTCCAGCCGCTACGGCTCAGATCGTCGCAACGGTTCAGGAAGCACTTACTTATCACGACCGAATCGAATATGTAAGCAATGTTCGTGTGACCGATCAGAACGGTACAATTTTTATTAGCGCAGACGTCAAGATAGAACAGGGCGAATTGTTGTCAATTAACGAGCCGGTAGGCGGAGTTTAGTATGGCGAGCATCTTAGACTTCCAGAGTATTTACGAAGAAGACGTAAATTCTATCCGCGCTCGCGTCGAGGCGGCGGCTGACACCGACATCGACAAGCGTGCCGGTGAGATTTTTTACGACATTACGTCGCCAATTATTTTTGAGATTGAGCGTCTGTGGGACTCGCTCAATTATTATGCAGCGCTTACTTTTCTGCCTTGGTCCAACGGGATCTATCTGGACTACAAAGGCTTGTACGAGATTGGGCTAGCCCGTCTTACTGCCACGACTGCTACTGGCGTGGTCACGTTCGTGGGTGATCGAGGTACGTTTATTTCTTCGGGCACAATCGTCTCAAACACGCCACAGGTAGTTGACGACGAGTTGTACCAGTTCCAGACTTTGGCGGACGAAGAAATTGGAATGAGCGCCCCGTTCACAGCGCCGACTGTTGTGGCTGGGGGAACTGGCACGGTTGTTTCAGGTACAGGACTAGCACTCGAGCCTCTAAGATATGCTGTGTCTTTTGTGGGGCGTGGTGGCGAAACGGAAATGGGACCGGCTTCGTCTGGGCTAAGCGTTAATAACAAGGTCATTCTGCTAACGGACATTCCTGTTGGACCTGCCGGTACTACTTCGCGCAAGATCTGGCGAATGGACAACACAAGCGGTGACTTCCGCTTGCTAACCACACTCGCTAATAACACCACCACAGTCTACACCGACACGCTAAACACGTTGTTGGCGACGGCAGTGGCCCCTGCAACCAACACCACCGATCGTGTGGACATTGATTGTGAGAGTCTTAACGGTGGCATCGACAACAACCTAGGCTCTTCAGAGGTTGACCAGTTGGTGGACTCTATTGATGGTGTGGCCAGCGTGCTTAATGACAACCCATTCGTTAGTGGAACAGATGAAGAAACCGACGAAGAGTATCAAGCGCGTTTGATCTTCGCTCTTTCTTCTGACGCGGGGCAGGGAAACAAGGCCGATTACATTCGGTGGGCTAAGACCGTGGATGGTGTTGATGGTGCCGCAGTAATTCCCCAGTGGGACGGCGACAACACTGTGAAGGTCATCCTTGTAGGTCCAGACAACACTGCCGTAAGTGCGGCTGTTGTAAGCGAAGTTCAAGAGTTGCTCGACCCTGATTCAGATGGTTCGGGTCAAGGTTATGCGCCGGTCGGTGCTGAAGTCACTGTCGTGTCGGTAGCCCAAGTGAACATCTCCGTGTCGGCAACGATTACCCATGAAAGCCAATACAGTCTTGACGGTGCTAACGGCACAAGCGCCACGCGAGACGAAATTGTCGATTCAATTAACGCCTACTTCCGCTCTCTACCTGCTGGTGGCGACGTTATTTGGGCAGAAGTTCTTGCTCGAGTGATTACTGTTGATGGAGTGGCAGACGTTAGTTCTTTCCAGATTAATAGCGGAACAGCAAATGTGGCCATTGCTGATAACCAAGTGCCCACGCTGATCTCTCACACCTTCGTTTAGTGGCTAGCACCCCGCCCGCAGCCGTGCCGTCTGAGGTGACGGAGATCTTGCAGCGCATGCGCGAGGCCATGCCGAGTGATTTGGCATATTCGCATTATGGACACAACATTCTTAATTCAATTGCAAATGAGTTGTCGCGAGTTGAAGAGGCTTTGCGCTTGTGGTTTGCTGGGCAGTTTGTTGCTACGACATCAGGTGAGCATTTAAGTCGGCTAGAGGCTGCCGCTGGCTTATCTGTTAATCCTGAGGGGTTCACTGTAGATCAGCGCAGGGAGCGGCTTACTGCGCATCTGTCTGGGCGATTTAATTATGTCGGCTCAGATTTTTTGAAGAATCTGTCGCGGTTGGCATATGGTTCGATTCCATCGATCAGTGTCAACACGACCACTGGAACAGCCACGTTGACTTTTGCGGTAGGTTTAACTTCCGCAGAAGTAAGCCGGATTATTATTTATTGTGAAGAGTCGGGTCCGGCGCATTATCAATGGGAGATTAATTCGGACGACGCTTCAAGCGGTCTGGTCGTCAACGTTGGCAAGGTTGGATTTACCAAGATTTAATGTCCATTTCGGGTATTAAAATAGATAGGACATCATGGCAAAACGTGTAGACTTCATCAACAACAGTTCGGTAGTAACCGAAGACTGGCTTGACGACATTCAGGAATTGATGTCGCGGCACATTGATGGCGTTTACCTCGAGCGCGTAAACAACACCCAAATTCGCGCTGGCATCGATGTTCAAGGCTCAATCGTAACCGATAGTTATGTTGATGGCGGGGTTAATCGCAATAAGTGGCGGTATGTGACCACGCCGCCTTCGGTGACTGTTTCTGGTTCTGCTGGGGCTAGGTATCTTTATGCTGTAGGTGGTCCTGATTCCAATCTAGGCGACCCGGCCACTAACACCAACAAAGCCTTTACGCTAGAAGCAGCAACCACTACCACTCCATCTGGCACAAACACGCGTCTGCTTGGTACGTGCGACTGGAGCGGTACGGTTGTTTCCAACATCCGCTTCGTGGCTGGTCAGCAGCCCCCAGCAGATTTGCGAAACGCATTTGTGATTACGCCTGTTGATGCCGGAGGCACCCCTTTAGGTGTTCGGGGTGTTTCAGGGCAGACAGCAGATTTGGTGCAGGTGGGCAGTTCTGCTGCCGCTGGCGATCGGCTGGCTGTGTCCGCTGCAGGTCAGGTTTATCTGCCTGTCACCGGGTCTGGCGGTGGCATCGTAATTGGTGGCGATGCCAATTTGTACAGATCCGCTGCCAACACTCTCCGAACCGACGACTCTTTTGTCGTGGATGCTAACTTAACTGTCAGCGGCAATGCAACGCTGGGTGGTTCAGGTGGTTCTGTTGGTTTTTACGGTGTGACACCTGTTGCTAGGTCTTCGGCATACACAGTGTCTAACGTGGCTACTGACAGGACGTTTAATGCCAACGCGACGAGCGTGGACGAGTTGGCCGATGTGTTGGGCACTTTGATCACTGACCTCAAAGCGACAGGAATTATCGGCTAATGGGTAACGCCCCTCTAGGAAGTCAGTCCAGTGCTTTGCCTCTTCCCGGTGGAGCCGTAGAAAGCGGCTCCCTAACCGTGGCGGAATTGGCGGCGTCGCTGCAGCAGTTTTTGGTGCCTACTGGTTCGGTTTTGCCGTTTGCTGGAGAATCTGCGCCTTCCGGCTTTCTTGTCTGTAATGGCACTGCGGTGTCGCGAACGACATATGCCGATCTGTACACTGTTCTTGGTGGTGCGCTAAGTCCTTATGGACAAGGTGACGGTTCTAGCACTTTTAATTTGCCTAATTTGTTGGGGCGTGTGCCTGTCGGAGAGGGTACTGGCGCACAAAATGGTGGCTCTGGCACAGGCGCGATTACAAGTGGAACGGCTCTTTCGGCCCGCACTCGGGGACAATGGAGTGGCGACGAGCGGCTTCAGTCGCACACGCACACTGTTACTTCTTCTGGTTCTGGCACCACCAATACAAATAACGGAGATTTGAACCACAATCACGGCTACACTGCGTCTTATGATCGTAACGGTTCGCATGGGTTTGCTGCTGGACCGAATACGGCAACCTACAACTGGGCAACTTTCGGAGCGGGGACTGATTACCGGAATCTGAATCACACCCACGGATTTAGTGTTACCGTCAGTGGTACATCTGCTGACCATTCGCGTTCTGGCAAGGGTGCATCAGAGAACATGATCCCATTTCTGGTCGTTAACTACATCATCAAGTTCTAGATGGTAGAAAACGACCACATGGGCGAAAACGCGGCGCGTTACGTAACCTACCGTGAATTTGACGACTTTCGCGCCGAGTTTCGACAGGACCGTAACGAATTGCGCGAGCAGATGCTTCAGATTTCTGAGAAGATTTCACACGACAACAGTCGTATGGGCGAGGCCATCGATGGAATGCGTCACCAACTTCAGGTCTATCAGATCGAGACTCTGAAGGCGCAGGTGGAAGAGAAGAAGGAAAAGATGACGAACAAGTCGAATCAGAGTTGGGCGGTTCGGCTTTCGGTCATCAACACTGTGCTTAGTTTCGTTATAGCGATTTTGATGATCATTATTACAAGGGGTATCATTGGCTGATTACGCTAAGATCAAGCCGTACCGCCAGTTGCGCCGGACCACCCCATTTATGCGCGGTGATGATGTGCGCAAGGTACAGCACTATCTAAAGTTGAAGGAAGACGGAGAGTTCGGACCGGCCACTGCTTCGGCTGTGGCCGCTTGGAAGCGTCGGGCAGGTTATCCTTCTGACAAGATTCTGCCCATGTTGGGAATTACTGGGCAGCAGTATTTGTTCGGAACAAAGCCACTTCCTGTAGCATTTAAGATCCGAGCCAAGAGTCGCGCAAAGGCTGCCAAGAAGGCCGTGGCTGCTCGTCCTGCGCGACTTAAGGCTATGGACCTTATGGTTGCTTGGGCCAACTCCGGCGTGATGGAGAGTCCGTCAGGCAGCAACAAAGTTCCAACGCTGCAGGCTCTATCGCGTTCTTTGAATTTGTCATCCTTCTACACAAACATGGGATGGCCGTGGTGTGCGTTTGCTGTCATGTTGGCCGCTCTGCGTCACGACTCGAAGACAGCAACATATGGCCTGCGTCAGGGCAAGTTCAACGCTTTGTACACACCAGACATTCTTTATCATGCCGGACGCAACAACTATGGCATGCGGGTTGTCGGGGCATCGCAGGCAAAACCCGGCGATTTCGTTATGATCAATTTTCCCGGTGGGGATCCTCGAGTGGATCACATCGGCATGGTCACCAAGGCACCTGCGGGTGGTTGGGTGGAAACGGTAGAAGGCAACACGTCGGCTGCCGGTAGTCAGGACAACGGTGGTGCGGTTCTACGAAAGAATCGTCCACTGTCAGTCGTTTCAGCATTCATTCGTTTCGAGTAGAAAGGCGAGAAATTGCAGTCAACTGTTGCTTGGGGTGCTACTTCTAAGTTGCTCCTTACCACTTTTCTAGCGTCGCTGATCCCCACGGTGAGCGATTGGATTTCAAGCGGGGCTATGCCTACACAGGAGACTGTGCTTTCCGCCGTTCTCCTTGGCGCTCTCGCGGTTGTTCGCGTGGTTCAGCAGATCATTCTAGACACTCAGGTAAAGTACAACGGCATCGAGATCTCTGAGGACGCCGAGTCACCCGAGGTCTAAGTGGCTATCCGCTTGGAAGAAGGGGACACTCCTTTCGTCCCCTCCATGCTAACAAGGCGAGACGAATTTACCATTATTGGTGAGCAGGTTAAGCAGATTCAGGCAGAGATGTTCCGTCTGGAAGTTATCATGCACACAAATGGTCACCGTGAAATTGATTTAGTGCCGGGTTCAGATCAGGCGTACAAGACACAATTTGATGTCTATAAGGCCGGTTTGAAGCGTATCGAAGTTTGCTACCCAGATTTCATCGATTCACTATTGGGGGCACAAAGAGGGGTCTAGAGCAACCGGCCTGTTCTAGATTCTTAGGGGCCAGCACACCTACTCGCCGGGTGTGTTGGCCCCGTCTGTATTCTGATAGCAACGGTCGTTGCTGTCTAGATTGACGTCCACGGGGCCGGGATGCTATGATACCGATCATACATCCATCCTCTCCGCGTATGTCCTCTCTCTCGTGGAAACTCCCCAAAGTCCTCCCGAGTCATAGGCAGCGCGTTCCGTTAGAAAGCGGGGCGTTATGTCGGTTGTTTACCTTGCCGGTCCCATTGATTACGGGACCAACAACAGCGACGACAGGGAACTGTTCGTCGCGGATATCGGCAAAAAGGCGATCGTTTACGACGCCACCACCACGTTCGTGGCCCCTTCAGTTGAGAGCATGACCATGATGGACATGGCTGGGGCCATTTCTATCCACCATGCTGCCATCGAGGCTTGCGACGTGTTTGTGGCTGACATGCGTAAGCGTTCGGTCGGAATCCCGATCGAGATGTGGATCGCTCACGAACACCAGAAGCCCGTGTTCGTTTTGTACGACAAGGACCTGCCCGTTTCGATCTACATTGATTATGTAGCGGACGAGTATGCCTATAGTTGGGAAGATATGGCCCAACTGGTACAGAACGAAATTGCCGCATTTTCATGCCTGCTATAGACACGGCCTCCCGGTTGGCTCTGGCTACCGGGTGTGGCAAAAAATTTCAATATCAGTATGTCCACAATATGCGCGGGAAGGACGCGGGTGCGTTCATTCTGGGCAACACGGTGCACAATGGTATCGAGGCGTGGTTTGAACTCGACGATCCGGAGCGTTTAAAGCCGGGTAGGTTGTGGCAGTGCATGGATGAAGTCTGGGAGGAGCAGTTGCCCCTCGGGCTGAAGTCCAAAGTGTTGGAAGAGATCAAGTGCTACCATGAGACTGAGAAGGTCATCGCCGCCATCCGTCTGACTCGACCCAACGTCAGCAATCCTACGGCGACGAAAGAGTACAAGGAGTCTAGGGAAGCACAGGCTTTGGCCGAAGCCAGCGAAAAGACTGCTAAGTGGTTGCAGGCCAATGAAGCGTCTATCCGTTGGTCGAAGACTGAACCACCGCTGAAGTCGTGGTTGGTGGCTCAGCGAATTTGTGCTGATCTTGAAGTAGAATGGATTGAACGACCCAAGCCGTTGCTTGTTGAGAGTTCTTTTCATTTTGAGTACGATGATCTAGTCTGGCGTGGGCGGATTGACCTCTACGGTCCGACCACCAAAGAAGGCGAAGTCGAGCCAATTCTCATTGACTGGAAGACGTCGCAGAACCCTCCGTCGGCAATGGAGATCTTCTACCAAGCGGTGATCTACCACTTGGCGATTAACGTTGGGTTTGGCCTTTCTCTGGACGAAGTTCACTTTCGCATCCTCAGGCGAGGTGAAACCGTGAAGGCGAAGGTAGACCCCGACAAGCACTACCCCATGCTCGTTGAGCGCCGAAAGCATCTAGAGGCTGTGATCAACGGGCAGGGGCTTTACATGCCTAATTATTCATACACTTGCAAGCACTGTGACTTTGCGCCGCAGTGCGAGGCCGAGTTGGGCCTTACCATTTTAGAGTAGGAGGCCGGAAATGCGTTGCAGGGCACAGACATTGAGGGCAGTGGCAAAGAAGAACGCTACCGCTCGCGACGAGTTGGCGACAATCGGCTATGAGTACACCCTCCCCGCTGTGATGTCTTTGGTTCGTGACAATCGTTTGTACGACCGTGAAGACGTTAAGCAGCAGACGTGGGTTTACGTATTAGAGGCCGTCGATCAGGACAAAGGTCTTGGTGACATTCTGTACTACATCAAGTGGTACACCATGAACCGGATTCGCGATTGGATCGGCATGACGGTGCGCAGGCACGCGTTCATGACTTGTGAGGAGTGCGGTCATCGCATGCCAATCAAGCCCAGAAACCAGCGCTGTTGCAAGCAGTGTGGCGCTGGCTGCGAATCCATCGAATCTAAATCATTTATAGACGCAGCAGTTGACCACGAAACCACAGCGCGAGTCGTGGTGGACGATCACACTTCTGTGTTCGTGGAGGAGTTCTTAGGAACACTCAGGGACGATAGGGACCGAGCAATCCTCCTTGGGTACGTGGCCGATGTGGACCGGGCGCAGTTGGCAGTCCGGTTTGGCGTCTCAGCCGGACGCGTGTCCCAAATCATGAATCGTTTGCAAAGCGCATACACCCAGTACACCGCAGCATGAAAGGCGAGAGAGTGCACGACGAAGGCGTAGTTGCCGTTATTGGGGGCCAGTATGGCTCTGAGGGCAAGGGCTTGGTAGTGTCAAAGATCTGGCAGCACTACCGAAACCACGTGCGGGTCGGCGCGGCCAATGCCGGTCACACCGGGTGGATCAATGGTGTAAAGTTGGTGTCTCAGCAGTTGCCTATGGCTGCTTGGGCACACAAGACCGGCGAGAGTGTCAAGTGCTACATCGGTCCCGGTGCTGTGATCTCTCTGGAGATCCTGCAGCGAGAGATTGCGGAGACTGGTATCCCCTCCGAGAATCTTTTCATCGACTATCGTGCCCATATCATCACCGAGGACCAGATCGAGCGTGAGGGTCGCACAGACCTAGCCGACCGCATAGGGTCCACCTCGACCATTGCGCGGGAAGGTATTGGTACTGCTACCAGCGACCGGGTGATGCGTTCGGCTAGTTGTGTCACCGTGGACGAGGTAGCCGAACTGGCTATTTACGCCGCAGACGTTCCGTACATCCTGTCGCAGGAAGATTCTATTCTGCTCGAGGGCACACAGGGGACGGGGCTTTCGCTGACCACGGGCCAGTTCCCCTATACAACCAGTCGCAACACCACCGCTACCGGGTTGATGGCCGACGCTGGTATTCCGGCCAACAGGCTAGACCGGTCGATCGGTGTGTTCCGTACGTTCCCAATTCGTGTCGCAGGTAATAGCGGGCCGTTCTTCGCTGACTCAGAGGAGATTGATTTCGACACTCTCGGTGTCGAGCCTGAGAAGACGACCGTGACGAAGTTGAAGCGCCGCATTGCTACGTGGTCCAGTCAGCAGATGGAGTATTCGGCTCTGCTGAATGGTATGACCCACGCATACGTGACGTTCCTAGATTACGAGATTCCGGAACTGTACGGCAAAGAGTCATTTGAGGGCCTCGACCGCGACGAGATGGACAAGGCGGATGCGTTCATCGGGCGATTCTCGCGCATTGGTGTCGAGTTGATGGGCTTTGGAACCGGCCCGCAGTCTGTGGTTCCCGTTCGCGACTACCTATACGGTGTCGCTAGTTAGCACGATAGTTTCAATACCACTGTTATGGCCTAAGAGCCGCGTTCAAGGAGTGTAATTTTGGCACGTATTCCGTTTGGTGAGTCCGCTGAGAAGCAGACATCCAGTAGTGGTGGGGGCGACAACCGCATTCTCGACCTCCGCGCCCGCGAAAAGCATCGCATTCGCATCCTCGAGTCGTTTGTCGAGACATGGCGACAGTATACCCTTCGGTTCCAGAACGAGCGCGATTCTAACATCGTTCGTTTTGTGGTTCAGCGCAATGGCGATCTGCTGAGCCGTAAGGGCTTCCGTTCCACCCGTCGCAACGCGGTGAATGTCTGGTCCTATGATGAGAACCGCATTTGTGTCCTCGTTGGCGGTCCCCAGATCTTCAACGAGTTTAACGCATGGAAGGAGTCGGGGATCGACATTCAGGCCTCCGACGTTCTGATTACTCGCACGGGTTCTGGTCGCGACACGGGTTACTCCGTCATTCGCATGGACACGTCGCCGTTTGACGAGAAGATCAGCCTTGACGATCTGCACGACCTTTCCTTTTTCGATCAGGCTCCGTCTGACGAGGAAGTGCTGCGCCTCTTGAAGGAGTTGGAGATTGACTTCGACTCTATCAAGTTGCCCACTTACACGATCGACGAGGCCAAGGCAATGGAGATGCCGTTCGGCAAGCACAAGGGCATGCCGCTTGGCGATCTGGTTGCCGACGAGCCGGGGTGGGCCGATTGGTTCATTGGTCAGTGCGAAAAGAATGGCGATGTGGGCCGTGAGATCTACATCGCCTTGAAGACGCTCGCCACAAACGGCGAGTATGACCCCAACTCGTTTACGATTGGGGAGGGCGAGTCCTCAAACCCTAGTGTGGTGGCAGGTGACGACGACACCACTCCTTCGACTGACGAGAGTTCAGAGGCGACTGCCCCTGAAGTCGAGAAGGTCAAGGCGTCGCCTGCCACCAAGAAGAAGGACGCAGCGCCGGTTAAGGCAGAGCAGGAGACTTTGCTACCGGCAGACGAAAGCATTAGCGACGACGAGTTGCGCTCCAAGATCAAGGCAGAATTGACCAAGGAGCAGTGGTCGGACTTCCGGAAGGTGATTAGCCTTTTCGAGAAGAACACCAACCCGGTTAAGCACGACGTTGCTAAGTGTGAGCGTTCCGAACTAGAGGCTATCTTGGCAGAAATTGTCGGTTAGCCAGAGTGACTCGCATTGACTAAAATTGGGGGCGGGCTGCAAACGCGGCTCGCCCTCAATTGTTCAATGGGATTCCTGTGCCGTACGTATTAGTCGAAGACTTCAGAGACACACTTTCTAACGAGATTGTCAAATTGGACGGGGGCATCTTGCTCGCGGCTGAAATGACGGGTGTGTCGGATAGAGGGCTTAGGCGAATTCTAAGCGGTAAGCAGAAGTACGTTAGTGACACCATCTTCGATCGGATCTGTACGGCATTCGGTTGGGAGTACTGGAGTTACGAAATACACGGAATTAAGGACCCATAATGGCAAAAGTTAAGAAGGCAAAGCCGTCAGGTAACTTTGACCTAGACAGCAAGGCCCTCGAGTTGTTTGGCGAGGGTGCGCTGGTCACGGGGTCGGAGCGCATGGACGGTTTCGATGTCTCAGTCATTCCGTCGGGCGTGCCGACCCTTGATTATGCTCTCGGCGTCGGGGGTCTGCCCCGTGGTCGTGTGGTCGAAATCTATGGCCCCGAGGGTACAGGCAAGACGCTCATCATTGGCCTCTTTGTTGCCGGTGCCCAGAGGGCTGATGGCAAGGGTGCGATCATTGACGCTGAGCAAGCGTTATCTCCTTCTTTCATGGAGATTGCGGGTGTAGATTACGAGGCTTTGCGGGTTGGTCTTCCGGACAATGGATTTCAGGCATTTGAGATGGCTGAGTTGCTTTGCCGGTCGAACGACTATGACGTGATTGGTATTGACTCTGTGGCCGCGCTTGTCACTGAGCAGGAACTCGACGGTGACTACGCCGACAATCACATGGCTCCTCTGGCCAAGTTGATGTCGCAGGGTCTTCGCAAGTTGACCCCCATCGTTCACGATTCAAACGCGATCGTCATCTTCAACAATCAGATCCGTACCCGCCCCGGTGTCTCTTTTGGCAATCCTGAGTACCAGCCCGGTGGGCGTGCCCTGCCGTTCTATTCGTCCGTTCGTCTAGACGTACGTGTGGCTGAGCGGTTCAAGGACGACAATGGTGTGCAGTTAGGACACAAGGTAAAGATCACTGTAAAGAAGAACAAGGTGAGCGCACCACACTTCACCTCTTTCTTCAATTTCTACTACCGCGAGGGCAACCACACCGGATACGGTGAAGTTACCCCCGGTGTGGACGTTGGCGATTCTTACCTAGAACTTGCGCTAACCCTTGGCTACATCAAGCAGGTTAGTTCGTGGTTCCACTTCATTGACAAGGAAACTGGCGAGTCAGTGGCAAAGTGGAATGGCCGGTATGCAGCCACGACTGGCATCATGGAATACAGGGACATCCTAGATAAGCAAGTCTACCGATAGATTAATTTGTGGTGTGGATTTGCAGTCGTCTGGCGTGGCGGTTGCTGTCTGGCCGTCGATGCATACGGAATTCGTGAAGTTGCCAAAGTTCCGTAAAAAAGACGATTCGCTGCTGCGAAACAAGCGGCTTCATGCCCTGATTGAAATTTCGGAGTCTGTGCCTTGGTTTGAACAAGCCGACGTTGTTTATGTTGAGCGAGCGTACGGAATTAACCGCAACAGCCAGTCCACTTTGATGCAATTGTTAGGCGCGTTCGTTGGTGGGCTGGCTGCGCATCAGATTCGCTGTGAGGAAATCAACACTTCCACATGGAAAGCCAAAGCGTTGCAGAATGGTCGTGCCGACAAAGACGCTGTTATGAAATGGGCCATGGAAGTTGCTGGCCGGGATTTCGGGACGCAAGATGAGGCCGACGCACTCTGCATCGCTTACGCTGGATGGCTGATTGAATCGGGGACTTGACAGACGCAGCATCGCGTGGTAGAATACCGGGTACGGCCTATGAAAGGAGACTCAAATGGCCTCTATTCCAGAATGCGGTTGCGGTTGTGGTACTCCCTTGAAGGAGCGCAAGGATGGCACGTACGCCAACTATGCGCCGGGTGGACATGACGCCAAGCACAAGTCGGCGCTCGTAAAGGCTGGGCGTGACGGCGACAAGGAGGCCCTTGCCACGCTGAAGGCTAAGGGCTGGGAGAAGTTCCTCGAGAAGGGCAAGAAGAAGACTACCGAGGAGATCAAGCGGACGGTTAAGAAGCCCACCCAGTTGGCTCCGGCCTATTACGGCATGAGCGAGTTTGAGGTGAGCATCTTGGTGAATCCGCCCACGGCTATCACTTGGTATTGCCCTGACGACCATTCTGGCTTCGGTCGGATTATGGTGTCGGGAACGTCGGACGAGTGCTGGTTCTGTCACTCCAAGAGGACCGACGATTCCGAACTGGCTTGGCCCCACTTTGAGGCGGCGCTGGAGAAGTTGCGGGCGCTAGATTGGGAGAGGGTTTACCATGACGCTCGCGTAGACGAGCGCCTGAGCATGATGAACCGGCCTGAGAGCATCACGGTGGCGCGGAATTTCCTGAGGCTGAAGGCCCGCCACATTGACAACCTCGAGCCGAAGACGCTGAAGGAAGAGGATGGAACAGTCTACGCTTAAAAGGATTTCGAGCCACGACCTGCGTAACATCACCATGTTCGATTTGTTGGACCACATCGACGCGATGATGCAGCCCTACGAGGCCAAGCAGGGCGAGACTCGCGACCAGAAGTTGGATCGGTGGTCGCGCACGCTGGACGAGATGCCGGACGTATACGCTTGGTTTAATCACTGTTTTGCCGTGTTCGACTGGCTCACCGACAGATGTAAGGAACTGTATGGCCAGTCTGATTCTCGTTACCGGGAAGCGCGTCAGCGCCGGGATGCGGCTGAGCGTGCGGCATCGAGCGCCAAATTGCGTTATCAGGGCGCTAGCCGGGAGATCACACTTGCACTTGGTGTGGCCGAGGAAGCGCAGATGACGAGGCACCGCCTCTAAATGGCGTTTATTCAGGTCAGAGAACGCGATGCGGTCATCACCGATGTTCCGCACCGTG
>Ga0315903_10007341_pt1 | contig 13787 bp, 14 predicted proteins | sample LakEriMetagenome_7_FD_203524 | JGI IMG/M metagenome (GOLD analysis project Ga0315903, IMG submission 203524) | Freshwater fungal communities from buoy surface, Lake Erie, Ohio, United States - Buoy 2 MA119 | ecosystem: Environmental > Aquatic > Freshwater > Lake | place: USA: Lake Erie, Ohio...
TGTCCGAAGTTTACTTTGACTACGTTGCCTTTGGCGTTCTTAACGTAGACCTTAAACTTCTTTGTGTCTCCGGCCATAGGTTTTCCCAATGGAACTGTGCGACCTTGATATTTTGCTTCTTCTAGAATTCCTCTGTGCTCTAGAATGTACTCTATCAAGCAGTGAGGACAGAATTCGCCTTCTTGAAGTTCTTCCATTTTATTGTCTTTATTACGACTATCTATAACGTTCACCGATACCCATACTGAAGGCATGCCCTTTAGACTTTTTAGTTTATATTGGTCGTTAGCTATTAACTCTACCTTCCAGTCTTGATTTTCCCACTTAACTGTATCTCCAACTTGAAATCTTGATGAATTCATTAGTTCAAGAATTTAAGCTTGTACTTAGTTGTTTCTATGAGGTTAACGACATTGTCGATCTCGTTCTGAATGTAGGAGTCCTGTGGAAGCTTTGTCCTGATTGCTTCTACGAACTTAGAAAGTCCTTCGAAGTATATCAGAGCGTTACTGTCTTCCTTGATGGAGCTCTCCATAGCGTAGCCACGGAGAATACCGAATCTTCCTTGGTAAGATTCAACGAGTCCATCGATCAAAGGAACAATTCCTTCGTAGTATCCCTGTAGGGCAAGGTGAGCCGCAAAAGATCCAGGTCCTTCAGCTTGAAGGTGGTAGATGTGAGCCTGATTGCGACTCTGCATTAGCGTTCCTATGAATAGTCCGTATGGTTCCATTATTTTTCTTTTTTATCTTCGTCCTTCTTAATCTCTTTCTTTGCCTTCTCGATCTTTTCTAGTTTTACCATAAGATCGTCTATTTTTTGAGCCAACTTAGCGATGTGTTCTTTGTGTTTGGCAGCGTTCTTAGGATCTTCTTTTACCATATCCACGTGTTCTTTACGCTTCTTTTCAAGTTGGTCTATGGTCTTTTTAACCTTTTCACCAACCTTTCCTTTCTTTTCTTCAAGCATTTCTGCTGCGTCTACGAATTCTTTATAGATCTTTTCAGCTATTTGAGTAGCTGTAATTTCGTCTGGATAAAGACCGTAAATCGCGTCTGGTTGCATTCCCATTGAAGCGATTCCCGTCATGGGATCCACCTTTTGAATCAAATCGGTGTGCGCACAGTCGTGAGTTACGGGCTTTTGAACGGCGTAGATATCGCCGATTTGATTATCGTATCCAGCTCCTTCTTTTTTGGAAGCCATTTTACTCAATTCTTTTTCTGAGGTTGAGGACGCGATGTCTGCTACTTTTTGACTTATTGGTGCTTGACCTCTTTTTGCGGCTAATGCTGCTCCGAAAAGCTTCCTTTGTTTTTCTGTGCTTGCTGGCATTTGTACTAATTTTTTATAAATATGCTATAGTTTCAAGTTTTTAAGCTCTTCTATTTTCTCCTTGATCTCTTCGTACGCTTTTTTCTTGTCTCCTTGGCTCCAGTTTTCCATTTCTCCTGATTCTGTAAAAAACTGATCCTTTTCTTTGTACCAAGAATCTACCGCGTTTTCGAAGTCCGCTAAACTAGAATTCTTATTTGCGTTTACTTGAGATTTCTCGTACTCTTCCCACTTACCCAGTCTTTTTATTTCTTGTTCCATCTCTATCACGCAATCGAAACACTTGCCGTGAATAGCATACATCTTTTTATTTAGATGGTTAGCTTTCATTCCTTTTTTACAATTAGGACAAGCAATCGGCATGACCGCTAGTCTTTTTAGTTTTCCCATCTTGGAAACGGTCTGCTTTATTCCGTTCTTTATTGTCCAAGTTCGACCTCTGTCTTCCCAAACGTCTCCTTCCTTGTGATCCTCTTCGTTCTTTTCGTATCCTGCTGAGACTTGAGTCCTATCACCTGTTTTACCTGTGATTAGATTTCTCATTCTCTGTACGTCTCTCTTCTTGAATTCTTTCTTTAGCTGACCTTGATTCATAACATTTTATAATTTATCTATTGCTGATATTGTGTCCCTCTTGTTGTCGTGCTTTATCGCTCTGCCTCCCATGTATTTCCACGGAATTAGATTTTTAGAATAGTCGTCTATTAATACAGATCGCTCTATCTCTTTGTTGGTCTTTCCCATCAGCTGCTTGTGCTTCATTCCAGTTTGTCTGAATACTACGTCTTTTGGTTGCGGGCTAAGGTTATCGACTATCCATTTTTTCTTGCCTTCTTTTGCTCCGCTGTAGTTTCCTGGACTAGACAATATAGTCACTCCAAACTTTCCTATCTTATTCCATAGCTCTTGACCTCCTGGCATCCAAGGCATGGTAGCCCAAAACTCTTCTCCTGCTTCGTCCATTGCGTTATTGAAAGCTTTCTCTCCCTTTTCAACTATGTACTCGTCTATCTTCATGCCAAAATAGTGATCACACTGAGCGTCGAAGTCGCAAAGCACACCGTCCATGTCGCAATATATATCGTAATCTACGGGAGCTTCGTTGATTTTTGATTCGTATATTATCGAATGCTTCTTACCGTAATTCCTCATCATGATTCCTGCCAAAGAGTTTGCTTCGTTCTCTATTTCTGATCCCGTTTCTCCTGAGTTTGATTGTATCCTACCGTCTTCGTTCTGCTTGTGATGCACTAGTTCGTGAGCAAGAGTTCTTAGTGTGTCTGCCATGTTTCTGTTGCCCATGTAAATCGTAAGGGTCTTATTAGAGCTGTTGTATTGACCGAATGATCTTATACCAAGCACCCAATTTCGATCTAAAGTAAAAAAGATCTTAGGTAGCTTCTGTATGTTTAGAAAACTCTTCGCGTACTTTATAAAGTCTAGCGCTACTTGTATTTTTTGACTGTTATCCATGTTTATTTTTGGAAAGCGGATTGCATTCCTCTAAGTATGAAGGATCCAGTTATCTTGTAAGGACTGCTGTAAACTTCTTTGTCCCTAACTACAATGCCTTCCTGATCCTTAACATCGCCTATGGGAGAGGAAAGCGAACCCAAAATAACATCTCCTAGTACCATCGTTGCCATATATATGACATAGGAGTCGATCGCTTTTTGCGTATCTTCTGGATCAGCAACAAGATCGCTGACTGGTTTTCCGTCTTTCACCCAAATAAATACTTGTTTGGACAAAGCGTCTACTGTCTTACCGTCTTTTAACTTTAGTTTCTCTCCCTTGGTATTTTTAGCTTTGGCCAACCACTGTTGCAATGTCTTGGTCTCTTTTTTACCTGGACTAGTAACGACTGTGTAAGATTTTGATAGCGCAGATCCGAAGTTTGGTTTGCTATCCATTTTTGCTGGAATCTCTCCCATCACTTGGAAGCCTTCCTTGTTTGCGACTTGGGCTACTTTTTTTATCAAGCCTTGCAAAGCTTTCTTATCGTAAGGTATCTCTTGAGTCGCCCTTTTTGTTGGGCTAACTCTTACCAGTTCTAGTAGGTTGTGTATCGCTAGGAAGTTGTTATCGTATTTCTGTACGTTGGATTGTCCCTCTACGTACTCGATGTTTAGCATGATGTTTGGGTTATCGATCATTCCCAATGCTTTCAGCTCAGGAGTTATGCTAGGCAAAGCTTTGTTGAATATGTCTAAAACTTTACCGCCTATCTTTATCATTCCGTGACCTTCGCCGAACCTATCGGTTAGGTCTTTCTTACTGACTCCTTGAACGTCCAATGGCTTGTTCGATCCCCTGTCTATTACGAACTGCCTCTTTCCTTTGATGTCGCCCAATCTTATGGATGCGTTTATACCGTCGATCTTGACCGGAACTGGATTCTTTGAAAGGAAGTCAGCTGTTTTTACGAATACATTTTCTAGATCCTTACCGGTCTTAACTTTTGGTATATCGAAAGGGTGTGCCATGTGACCAGCTGCACCACCCTCAGCCAATAAAGTACGAATCAGAGTAGAAAGGACCGCCCTCTCTTCTATAATCTCGAATATGTTTTTGTTCTCCTTCATAGAAGTAGAAAATTTTTTTTTAAGCATTGATTCTATGTCTTTGTCGTACCACCCGAATATGTCTTTGAATTGTTCAGGAGTAGATTTAGGATCTGAAAGAGCTTTCCTTATGTTAGTACCGCTCATTTCTCCCACTCCTTTTATGTCGTAAGACACGTGCGGAGCGACAATTAGATATCCGTGTTCGGTGTACGGTTTCATTGGTTTGTTCGGCTCGTACTTCTGAAAATACGAATCAGTACCGTCCTTTTTTTGTCCGATACGAAATCTTGGATCCTCTTGCATGTCCTTTTGGCCAACCATGAATACCACCGCAGTTGTTTTCGGGTCATATTTTGAAGTTATTTCTTCGGCTTTGTAGGGATTCTTAACTTGCACAAGGTTTTTAGCTACGCCGTGAAGCTTAGCTATAGACTTTTTTTCTTTGAAATTGAGCGGACTCTTAGGCGGATCTACCTTATCGGAAGTAGCAATGTATGTATTTGCAGCTCCGAATTTGTTTTCTAGCCACTTAAAAGCATCCTTATGATGCTTTCCCATAGGTTGGAACCTTCCAGGATATATGGCGATGACATTTTTTATCATGGTTATAAATATCTAGACGAGGTGTTGTACACTTGATCTTCCGTCTACCTTGTGTATCTCTATGTGATGATCTACTGCATCCCTCATAGAATCTATGTGAGATATGATCATGATGAACTTAAATTGGTTCTTAAGGTGATCGAAATAGGATACGATGCTACCTAAGTTGTTCTGGTCTAGCGCTCCGAATCCTTCGTCTATCGCTATGAAATTAGGTCTGGGTAAAGAAGACACGTTGATTAGCGATGATCTTATCGCAAGACTGGCTACGAACTTCTCCATTCCTGATGTAAGCTCTATCGGCCAGTACCTATCGTTGTCGTAAGCGATGTACGCGTTGATGTTCTTATCGTCGGGATGCAATACTACCATAAAGTCTACCAACTGTTGCAGTATGGTATTGATCTCCTCTTGTATCTGAGGTATGGTATCAGATATGAGTTGATGTGGAACACCGTCCCTGTGAACTGCTTCGCTGTACATCTTGTACAGATCGTATTTGGACTGTAGTTTTACGAGTTCTGTGAGATCGTTGGTGTACTTGTCTCTCTTTGTGCTTAGCGAATTGACTTTGAGCAGGTTTTCGGTAAGATCGTCGCTAACTTTCTTTAGATCGTTCTCTGCTATCTTGTGTTCCAGCTCGTAAGCATCTATCCTAGCTTGTACTTTAGAGTTCTGCTCTATCTTTTTCTTCTCCTTTCTGTATGTATCGAGCTCGGCTTCCTTGTCCTTTATCTTTTGCTTTATACTTGTCTGATCTATTTGTACCTTGTGAAGATCGGACTCTAGTTTTAGCGACTTTTTCTCGTCAGTGTTGATCATTTGCAACAGAGTATCGTACTCCTTCTTGTGCTCTTCTACGTTACCTATTTTTTTTATGTTTTGCTCTATTATCTCTATGTCAACCTCTATAGTTTTCTTCTGTTTCAGCAGGTCTTCGTGACTGTTTTTGGTAGAAATAGCGTCTTTGACGAAAACGTTATTCATACAGTACTGACAATTCTCGTCGTACTCCAATTCCTGAAGCTTGTTTAGTTTGTCTTTTTGGTGAGAAAGGTGAATGTTTAGTTTATTAAGCTCTATCTTCGCATCGTTCTTTAACTTTGTTGCGTTTTCTAACGCTTTTATTGAGTTTTTAAGCGCTTCTACGTTTATTTTTTCCAAAGCTTCGTTGTACTTCTTCAGTCGTGCTTTCACTTCTGTGTCTTCCAAAGCAATTTGTGCTTCCTCTTTCACACGTTCGCTCAGATCTGACTCCATAGACACTATTTCAGACCTAAGTTGTTGTTCGTCGACTACTTTTGAGCTGACTGGTTGAATCATGATGTGCTCCTCGAGTATCCTCTTATTGAGACTGTCTCTGTCGATCTCCAAGTTTTCCTTTTGTTGCTTTAGTTCGTCTATTTTTTCGTTTAAAGTCTTCTTTTCTTCGTCTATGTTCGCTATTTCTGTGGTGTGGTCGACCTTTTGGTACTGTTTCATCACCGCAGAGATGTCCTTCATCTCGTTGTTGGCGAAGTCAAACATGGTTTCGAACACATTGATGTCCAGGAACTGACTGAGAAGCTCTTTTCTGTCCTTTTGGTTCATATCTATGAATCCAGAGTTAGCTCCCTGTGCGCTCAGGGCAGTCAGGGCGAAGTCCTCGTAGCTGCCCAGAACAGATCTTATGCTTGCGTTCGTATCGTTCCTCTCCTTACCGTTCAGGGAGACCTTATTTCCCAAGTCATCGGTGTAGTAGAAGTTGACCTTGACTCGAACGTTACCGTTTTTCTCTCTCAGTCCGTCCCTTTCTATGATGTAACTCTTACCGTTTAAGTCGAAATCTAGCTTGCAGTAGAACGTGTTCGAAGAGTTATTTATGACTTGGGATGATCTATTCGTCTTGGAACACTTATCGAATATGCAGTAACTGAGCGCGTCCAATAACGTAGACTTTCCGGAAGCGTTCGCTGCGAATATTCCGTACGTACCTCGCATATCGGTGAAGTCGATAACGTTTCCCTTACCGTAACTGAACATGTTATCGAACTGAAACTTTCTTGGGTTCCACACTACGTTCCTTGACGTGTCCACTTTGGGTAACTGTTGGTTGACGTAGGCGTTTATCTCCCTGATCTGTTGCTTTTGCTCTTCGTTTATCTTGTATTTTGACTCCAAGAACTTCTCTATGAGATCGTTTTGCTGTTGTTCGTCTCGTACGTCTATCAGTTTGCTGTTATTGGATCCCAAGTTAGCGATCTCTTGAGCGTTATTTATCTTCTGTATCGATAGCTCTACTACGTTTCTTTCCTTCTTTATCTCCGATACTATACTTTTTAACTCAGTTTGAGGTGTATCCGTGTGTCTCACTCTCAAGTACAGGTTCTTAGGTAGGCTTTGCGGTAGAGGTTCGTAAGATCCCTTATCGATGTACAACGTATAGAATCCAGTATCGTTCGGTATCTCTACGTATTCGCTTGATCTTTGTTCTACATTCCAAACTAGGATACCGTGATTGATAGACTCTCCGTGGTTCTGTTGCACCAGAGATCCAGGATACGCAATGGTCTTTTGTTCGTTTAGGTACTGAAACTTGTGGATGTCTCCAAGTAAAGTTAGGTCGAATCCACTAAAGTCTCCTACGCTTATCTTGCCTCCTGAGAGTTTGAAGCCAACTTCTGTTGTTGCGCTTTGTACAGCTCCGTGGAAAAGACAGATCTTGTAGTCTCCATCAATATCAGAAGCTTTTGTGTAATTATCATCGAACACAGACCAGTGTGAGAAAGTAACGTTTCCTATCTGAAACACTTCGCTGTCTTTAACGTAAGCTAGGTTTGGATGATTAACCGCATCGACTATGGGAGTCAGAGCGTCCATCCTATTGTTATTGTTTAGGTTGGCGTCGTGGTTACCAGGTATTAACAGAACAGGACATATGTCTGCCAATGACTTAAGTAGATCTTGGACTTGGTAAAACAGTTCTGGAGTGACATCGGTTTTGGAGTGAACGATGTCTCCTGTCAAACAGATTAACGACCTATCGTCTGCTGTATTAGATATTGTGTTTCTCAGTGTTTCGAAGACCCTTCTGTATTCGTCGTGCCTCTTGAAGTTCCTAATGTGAATATCGCTAACGTGATATATCTTCTCAATCCTCTCTAAATTCAAATACTTTTTTATCATGCTATCAGTTGCATCTTTTTTAGCAAGAAGTCAGAAAACGTTAACGGTCTTGCCTTGTGTAATAGTTCTGTTATGTTTTCAAAACCTAGATCCGATGGATCCTTTCCTTCCAGTTCGATAAGGTATACTTCCTTTCCCATGTTTACCAATTGCTCAGAGTAGTTCAGCGCTTCCTTGAGCGCGTCCTTGTCCAGGGCTAAGTACACGGTCTTGACTTGGGACTCAGCGAGCTTTACCATCACTGACTTTGGTATCGTCTTACCGAAAAGCGGTATTGCGTTTCTCTTTATTGCGATCGCATCGAATATGCCTTCGCAGAGTATGACAGGAACCGACCAGTTTATGGTGTTTTCCAGTCCGATTATCTCGCTCTTGTTACATGTAGGAGCGTCAAACTTCCTTGCAGGATTCTTTTCGAAAGATCTTGCCATGAAGTAGTTGGTTATGCCTCGCTTGTTGTAAGAAGGAATAATGACTCTATTTCTGTACCTTCCGCTAGCGCAGTATCCTATGTTGTACTTTACGATATCGCTTTCGGTTATTCCCCTAGACTTTACGTAAGCCATAGCCTGTCTCTTCTCTAGACTGTTGTTTTCGTCGAGCAAACTAACGAATTCCTTCGGTAGACTGACGGTGGTGATCACTGTCTCCTCCTCTTTTTTCATGTATCCGAGGTAACTCTTTATCTCAAGGATCCTTTCGTTTGGAGCACCGATCTTTTTTAGAAGCGTGACAGGCGATTGACCCTTCAACGGTGGGTGACACGTGAAACAATTGTACTTACCCGTCTTCGCGTTCACTATCAACTTTGGATTCTTGTGATTGCAAACGGGACAGTAAAATCCGTAGTCAGCTGTCTTTGGAAAGTGTTTGCTCTTACCAAGAACAGACTCGAGTACGCCTATGATTAAACCTTCATTGCTCATATTATGTTAATATACGAAAAAAAATCCTAATAATAAAATAAATGTGAAAAAAATTTTTTTATTTCAATTTAATTCAGTATATTTCGATTGTTAACGTCGAACCGTAACGCTACGCCATAGCTTGGTGAGATTCCATGAGTGAGCGAAATAGCGGGCCGGAGTGCATCGACTACCAGGAGAGGACAGTAAATAGCCTCCAGGTATATAAATAGAGGTCTTTAATAAACGGGAGAGATGAATATCGGTAGAATCCGACGGTGTAAGTCCGCTATAGCCCTGTCCCCAATAAACGAAGATCGAAAAAAGTGTCAAAAAACAATACTATAAAATATCACTATGCAACAAAATGAACTAAGCGAAATATTCGAATCTATAAAGGATCTTCAACTAACAGACGAAGATCTTCAAGGATTATACATCTTCTTAGCAATGAACTATGAGAATTTTACCGAAGAAGAAAAACTGTATTGGAACATAATTATGGAAAAACTAGACCCTGAATTTCACAATGAAGACTAAAATAGAACTTTATGCGCTGGATACGTGCGGAACTTGCGGAAGAATAAAGTATGCGCTTATGGCCGAAGAAATTGAATTCGAATTGGTTAACTGCGCTGATAGCAATAACAAAAAATGTGATTCACTAGAAGACAAGGTAGACTGCGGTAGGTATCCCATGGCCGTCGTAAAGAAAAACGGAACAACTACGATTATCCACTTCTGCGATAACAAGCCGGCTGGAGGCACTATCACCAAGAGAATTCCCGTTGACTCCGAAGATAAATTTCTTAGCGAGCTAAAAAAGGCTTACATTTAAAATAAAAGTTATATGAAAAAAGTTTCTGCTGAACAGATTCAAGAGAATCTGAATAAGTTTTATTCTTATATCGATAACTATATCTCTGGAGAAAGGCGAGATAAGCTTAAGTCTTTCTATAAAGATGTAGAAGTAGAACTTTCTACTGCGCCTGCCTCAAGCAAAGTATCTCATCACAATTGTTTTCCTGGAGGTTACCTTGATCACGTTCTTAGGGTCACTGAAGCAGCACTTGTAATGGACAGAGTGTGGACTAAATTTGGTCAGAAGCAAAATTATACTATTGAAGAATTGGTCTTCTCAGCACTTAATCACGATCTAGGTAAGTTAGGAACAAACGACAATCCTTTCTACGTTCCTAATGACTCTCAGTGGCACATAGAGAAACAAGGCGCTTACTACAAGTACAATACCAGTATGACACACATGAGAATAGCAGATCGAAGTCTATATTATCTCCAGCAAGAGGGAATATCGGTAACAGAAAACGAGTTCTTGGCAATAAAATTACACGACGGTCTCTACGAAGAGGCAAACAAGGCTTACTATATGCCTTACGGTTCCGATTTTCAAATCAAAACAAACTTAGTTCACATCCTTCACCAAGCAGATCTAATGTCTGCTAAAGTAGAGGAACAAATCAATTAAACATGACAACAACTTGGATAATGGTAGCCATTTGGGTATTAACCGTATTGGGCTACGTAATATTTAATCTCTACCAAAAGAATAAGAAGCTAGAAGACATGGTAGTTAGACAGCAACTTTTTATCAACGACGCGATGTCTGCTTACAAAGAGATCGATCTTTTGGCCGACAAGATAGATAAAACGCTTTGGGTGCAATCCGATCCTGAGTTTCTACAATTGATGGAAGAAATAAAGAATCTTCAAAGCATGCTAAAACAATACACTGAGACCAAGTAATAGGGAGTATGATCGAAATTATTGAAAACGAAGAGGTAAAGCTAACCAAGAAAGGGAAGCCGAGAAAAAGAAAGCCAAAGACTAAAAACAACTACTTTACGGAAGATACCGAAGAAGCGATTCTGAAGTATCGAATGAGTACTAACCAGGCAGAAAGGAACAAGATCTATAACGATAAGATCCACTACGGTTTTTACAAACTGGCTGAGAACATTATCCACACTTTCAAGTTTTACTACACGGAGGTAGACAAGATCGAGGACCTAAAGTACGAGGTAGTTTCTTTCCTCCTACAAAAGTTAGACCTTTACGATCAATCAAAGGGTAAAGCTTACTCCTATTTCGGTACGATAGCTAAAAGGTACCTAATCATCTACAACCAAAAGAATTACAAGAAGTTGGTGAACAAGATGGAGATACCAAACAACGAAGAGGACGACGATTCTTTCAAACAAGCAGTAACGATAAGCGATGAATCCGAACCTGATCGGTTCGAAATCGTAGAGCTTATGGTAAAGGAACTGGACGAAAAACTCATCGATATGTTTGATAAGCCAGAGGAACTTAGGGTAGCTTTCGCTATATTGGAGATCTTCAAGAAAAGGGAAAACATCGAGATCTTTAATAAAAAAGCTCTGTTCATATACATCAAGGAGATGACAGACGCTCAATCGAACACTATCACCAAGGTTATCAAGAAAATAAAGACTCTTTACGTTCAAATCTTGAATCGTTACATTGAGAATGTCGACTATTGATATTTATTTTTAAAGTTAGTTCTATGGAACAACAAGAGAAAGAAATATTTAAGGGCAAGTCCATATCAGACCTAGCAAAAGAGATCTACGATAAACACAAAGAGCAAGATCAAGCGATAAAAACAAGGATAAACCAACTCGCAGACATGGTAGAGAGTCCTGGAGACGCTATCGTGATAGTTCCGATGTTAAAGGGTTACTTCGATTCTAGCCTAAAGAACGACGAGGTTCTGATGAAAATGCTTCAGATATTCCAAAAACAGGAAGAAAAGAAGATTGCAGGAGTGGAAGACAATGGTCTATTGACGGAAAAAGACATCGAACAGCTCTTTCAAGAGGTTTCCACTTACACTGTATCAGCACCTGCACCAGAACAAAAACAAATAGAGGACAACCAAGATGGCCAATAGTATCATATTTGGATCTACTCCGCAAGGAGGAGCAGGAGATATACGAGGTCAGTACTTTTTAATAGGTAGAGTCACTAGTGTAGTGCTTGGAGAATTTTTTGACGATGGTAAAACAAAAAATCCAGATTATTTTTCTCCCGCTGATATGGGAAAAATAGATTTTGAAATACTTTATTCTGGTATAAATACGAATAAAACAAATAAGGTTTCTAAGAGCGCGTTTCCTATATTCTCTTTTATTAAGCAATATCCAATAATTGGAGAAATAGTGTACATAGTCTCTGGTCCTTCTGATGGACTTAACGATAATTACAAGAATCAAAAACTTTTTTACTATCCTCCTTTCTCTTTGTGGAATGCTGTCAATCACAATGCTTTTCCTAACATGCAGCAATACGCTGATTTTTTAAAAAGCTATTCGGCAGAACCTGGATACGAAGGATCTACGGATTATTCTCAAGCCAAGCTTCCTCTTGGAGTTTATTTTTCTGAAAGCGATAAAGTTAAAAGTCTTAAGCCTTTTGAAGGAGACTCTTTAATAGAGGGTAGGTTCGGTCAATCTATCAGATTTGGAAGCTCTAACTTATATAGAGGAGATAATGATACTTGGTCAATAGGATCTCCGATAAATGTATCCAATTTAAACAAGCCCATAACGATAATTATAAATGGTCAGGGAAAACCCTCTGTAAAAAATTCAGATAAGTTCTCTCCAACAGTAGAAGATATATCTAGGGACGATTCTTCAATATATCTAACTTCAGGACAAATATTAAGAACTTTAAACGTTTCCGACATTAAATCTTCTGGAGCGTATACGTTTCCCTTTTCGGGCAATCAAGCTCTTATTACTTCTGATAGAGTAATGCTCTATTCAAAAAAGGAAAACATACTTCTATACTCCAGAAAAAACGTTGGTATATCTACAATAGAAAATGTTACTATAGACTCAGTTCAAACAATAGTAACATCTAATAAAATACTTCTTGGGGATGCTTTTGCTACCGAAGCCGCAATGCTAGGAGATTCATTTACATTTCAATTTATCAGACTTTTACAAAATTTAGAAAATGCTGGTATTCAATTAAAAATGGCTTCTGAAAAAAATCTCACTCCAATACAAATAGCAGGTACTGTAATAGAAGAATCGGTAAAGAGTATGATAGGCTATTTGAATGATAGACGTCATCTATCAAAAACAGTCAACGTTAAGTAATGGCAAGTAAAGCAAATATATCTAAAGTAAGTCCTCAAGCAAGAAAGACTTTCGGTATTCCAAGTGGACAAACCACAGCTACTGGATTGGAAAAAGCGATATTCATAGCAGGACAGGGAATATTGAAAGCTCAGTTCGCTATGGACGGTTTTTTCTACGGAAAATTTCAATACGAAGGAGATAATAAGATTAAAAAAGCCATAGATACAGGAGTAGTTAATTTGCTTGAAGACCTATCTAACGTAGATCTATGCAATATACTTAATTACGCAATAAATAGGGTACCAGGATTAAAACCATTTGATCCGGAAAATAAGCCTACGGATCCTTTAGGATTAGCCAAATACACCATCCAAAAGGCCGCCTATGATGTTCAAAAAAAGATAGATGGTTTCAGCTCGAGCTATTTAGAATCCGGAAATCAGGAGTCGAAAGCAAAAGCTGTATACGACGTAATACAACAGATAAAAGATGCTTTTAAAGAGATAGACGATCCTGAAGCCCAATCTGCTTTGAGAGATCCAAGGTTGATACAAACTTTTCCGCAAATGACAGCGGTAAACGATTTTTTTGAAAAAGCATTTAGAGATTTTAATACGTATTCTGATTTTAGGCAGATCCCTTCTGACAAGTTACAAAAACTAATCAACGATATAGATAAGATTCGTGCTTACACTATATTAATACAGGGATTAAGCACTCCTGCTAGTGCTATAGGATTTGTAGACACTGTTTTTCCAAACGCTAACATACAAGAGCAGATACAGAGAATAGAGAAAATAATCGATCCGGCTAGATTGATGCCACTACTAAAAAATGTGGTAGAAAGTCTAAAGAAAGTTCAATCGGTGTGTAACGTTTTTGTTTCTTTTATAACAACCGCTCAAGGATTAATTAGAATAGCTACTTTGATAGTGAAAGCTGTGAAAGTTGTTACAAAATTCTTGGACGCTTTACCTATTCCCAATCAGTTTACCACGCTTGGAATAACTGTTAAATTCGGATCTTTTAAAGAAAAATTACTTAAAGGAATAGAAGATTTACTTAAAAGATTGGGACAGATA
>Ga0315903_10007342_pt1 | contig 13786 bp, 30 predicted proteins | sample LakEriMetagenome_7_FD_203524 | JGI IMG/M metagenome (GOLD analysis project Ga0315903, IMG submission 203524) | Freshwater fungal communities from buoy surface, Lake Erie, Ohio, United States - Buoy 2 MA119 | ecosystem: Environmental > Aquatic > Freshwater > Lake | place: USA: Lake Erie, Ohio...
GTACCGTGGCACGCTCAGCCCGTAGAATCTGACCCCCCCTACCCTCGTGACTTGGGGTCACGGTCACGGTCACGCTTGGCCCACCCTTTGCCCTTGAAGAGCACTGCGCTCGGCGTGAGCTGGAGGATCATCCAGGGTCCGCACTCGCAGCGCGGCGTGATTGGCTCGAAGCCTGACTGCATCCGCTCCTCGATCTTTCCGCAGGTCGGACACTTGAACTCATAGATCGGCATTGGGCACCCAGTCCTTGCCAGCCCAGTACGGCTTGCCTTCGCGGCGCTCTGCGGTGCGGCGGCAGTATGAGCACTCGCCACAGGTCGGTGCGTCTGGCACCAGATCGCGCTTGCACTTGTTGCAGTACAGGACGCGAGAGCAGGCGCGGCGCTTGCCCATTCCACGGATGTCGCCCATATCGCAGAGGTGCGCGACGGTCACTTAGCCTTCCTCCGCTGTGCGCGGTTCAGGGTGACTGGCTGCTCGGTCGGTACGCCTAGGCGGATCTTGCCACTGAAGATGTCAGCGAAGAGCGGCTGCCACTTGGTCGTATAGACATAGTCAGCGTCGTACTCGTACATCTTGGCGGCCAGAGCGGCACGGTCGATCTCGCCAGCCTGTGTGGCGATGTAGTTGAGCCTCAGCGCCTCAAGGATGCTCTCAACGCTTGGGATCTTCCACCAGGACTCCTGCATCTCATCCCAGTCCAGTTGACCCTCAGCGATGTAGCCGTGGTCTTTCACCAGCTCTGGCTGGGCAGTCCAGTCCGTGACGATGACAGGGGTGCCGCACGCCTGCGCCTCGATCACAGGGATGCCAAAGCCCTCACCTCGTGAGGCGAGCAGCAGCACATCAGCGGAGCGCATAATGCTGGCGAGCGTCTCTGCTGGGATGCCTGCGCGCATCTGGCTGCTGTTCACCCAGCGGATGCGATCCTCTGGTGCGCCAACTGCCTTGAGTACAGGGATCAGGTTGATGCCGTCCAGGTGACCCCAGCGGTCTGTGTGCAGGTACAGGTAGGCATCCTTGTGCTGCTGAGCGAAGAGCGCCCACGCCTTCAGCATCTCAGGGAACGACTTGCGCTTCCCCTTGTTCATCGCGGTGATCACGGTCAGGTGTGCATCCTCTGGCACGCGGAGCACATCGCGGCAGGTCGGCCCATTAGGTGACCAGACCTTGGTGTCGATGGCGTGTGGGATATAGACCAGGCGGTCGCGCGGTACGCCTGCCTTCAGGAGTGCCTGCTCGCCGTGCTTGCTCATCGCCACGATGAGCTTGTTGCCGCCCTTGATGCACCACTCAGCCACGCGTGGTGGCACTGGGTCGTGGTCGATAGGCACCCACGCTACGACAGGGAGTGCGTGGTACGCCTCGTTGATAGCCACCCACACATCGAACAGGGTGATGCCAAAGCCACCCTGTGAGGCAGCCATAGCAATGTTCTCTGGCCCAGAGTCGTTGGCGTACTTGATCAGACCCTCGGCAAAGACCTGGATGCCCTCGACCTCCATATTGGTCGGAGCGCCGTAGTTGGCAGAGACACCGACAGGGATGCCGTCCGCCTTGATGCGGTGCGCCAGTTGCTTGGTCTGCTGGCCGTAGCCAGTAGGTGCGACTGGAGTGTTGCTGACGATTATGATCGGCTTGGTCATTGTGTCCTCCTAACTATGCTTGGTGATCTTGCCGTGACAGACCCTACACAGCGTGCGGAGCATATAGGTCGGCACGATCAACGCGCCTCCCTGGCTCAGCGGCTGGATATGGTCTGCGGTGAGTGGGTTGCTGGGGTTGCCGTCGCGCTGTCCGCACAGTTCGCAGTAGGGAACCTCCTTGCGCTTCTGGATGCTGAGCCTCCGCCAGTCTGCGTTGCGGTAGGGAGACGGCCCGCGATTCTTCGCCCACTCGGTCGCCTTGCGTGGTCCGCAGACATTGCAGCGGTTGCCGTAGGTCGTGAGCACTCCACAGGTCAGACACGGCCGCTGTGCTCTCACGCCTTGGGGAAGTTCGGCAGGCTGAGGTAGGGAGCGACGATACGCGCCATATGCTCGACTGCTCGCTCTTCCGCGTCCTCTAGTTGCGGCTCGATCACTGCCCACGCCAGAGAGCCGAGTGAGTCCTCCAGGTTCTCGGTGACGCGTGCATAGCGAGAGACCACTAGGTGCATCAACTCGTGAGACAGGACCAGGCGCTGCTTCTCTGGAGTCTGCTTCCAGAAGTCGAATGAGACGCGCAGGTCGGCTGTCGGCTGCTGTGGGTGCGCTTCGATGTCTGCCCAAGAATCAACATCGGAGGCGGCCTCAACGACGGTGATCTCCCAGTGATCAAGCCCTAGGACGGACTGCGAGAGTGCGATCCAGTCCCTGAGCTGCGCGAACTTGTCCTGCTTAGCCATTCGCCCTCCAGTAGTGGTGGAGCAGGAGTGGAGTCGCACCACTCGTTCCCCGCTGACCTGGCATCGCCGTAGTGGTCGTGCGAGCATCTACGCTGCCCCAGAGTAGACCCTGCCGCTGGGAGGACACCAACGGCAGGGTGAGAGACCGCAGCACCACAAGGCGCGCGGCCGCACGCAGATCGTATCGCATCACTTGGCTCCTCTTAGTGGGAGCGGCGAGACTGATCGCAGAGGACAGGTCTGATCCCAGCAGGACGGCGTGGTGTCTTCATCACCAGCGCAGACGCGGCACATCAGATCGACAGCAGCGGCATAGCGCTGCAACTTGGCGGACTGCTCGATCTCGCTCTCATCGTTCACGCGAGCATTGATCCAGTACAGGTCGGCATCGGTGACGAAGGTGCCACCGTAGTAGCGCTCACGCGCCCAGTGTGTGGTCTTGCCGAACTGCGGCATAAGGTTGAATAGCGCGTTGAGTTTGACATCGAGCTTCAGCGCCCACGCGGCGCAAGCCTGTTGAAACTCCCGCTGCTCTCTGGTAGTTCCGTGATGGTCACCGCCAGCACGCCTCTGCCGAGCGGCGCGAGTAGAGAGAACGCGGTTGGACTTAGATCGATTGCTAGGCTGCGAGATGTCCACGGCTTTGTTATGTCCTTCCTGCATCGTCCACAAGAGTCCCGTGCGACCACAATGACGCACCGAGTCTTATCGTCCTTCCGACAGACACGCAGTCTAAACGGTTTGTCGCCCCAGCGCCAGCGTGGCACCGCTGCATACATAATCAACTCTCCGCCACGGCCGCCTTGTGCCTTGGACTTGTACGGCGAGCAGGTGTTCTTGTAGCCACCGACGCAGTACTTCTCGCCCTTTGGGCTGGTGCTTCCGTACCAAGTTGCCACGCCACTGGTTGGCACTCCACTTGGTGTCTCTGGCGTGGTGCTAGAGCCTGCTGAACCAGCAAGCATTGTCAGCCCCAGGAGAAGCGAGACTACTTGAGCCATACCGTGACATAGCCTTCCATCACAGGAAGATTGCCACGCTCCGCAAGCCACTGCCGCACCAGCGCACCCTTGCCCTCGGTGGGTGTGATGCAGTCATCGATAGCGATCAGGCAGTCATCAGGCAGGCGGTCCCATACGGCTTGCAGCTCGCGGAGGTGATGCTCGGCTGAGGCAAGGTCGCCCACCTTGTAGTCGAATGAGTCCAGGTACAGCAGCGAGATGCTCGGTGCGTCGTGGAAGTCACGCAGATAGTTGACTGAGTCTCCGACCGTCAGCCGCGCTGATGGCGAGAGCGTGCGAGCCGTCTCGACATTCTCTGGGTTGATATCGACCGAGTACAGGAAACCGTCGCACTGAGCAGCAAGCCACGACCAGACCACGGTGCTCTGGCCGTCACCGTTCCAGTTGCCAGCCAGCCGAGCGCAGCCTGTCTCAACGATGATGGTGGGCTGATTGAATGAGCGCGCGATGATGATGTCGGCGATGAACTGGAACGCGGTCCAGCGCTTGCTCGCTCCTAGGTGTGGCTCAAAGGTCTTGGCGAACCCTGCGCGAAGCAGGGTCAGGTCATCCCTCAGCACGCTTGACTCCTAGTAGGTCGCAGAAGTCATCGAAGTCGATCACGATCATCGTGCGGCGGCGCGTGCCTGGTCCAGGTGCGTCGCCTACGACCAGTGCTGCCATCTGGTGAGCGTTGCCCTTCACCGAGCGGAGCCAGCCGTCGTAGCGCTCCGAGTAGGAGCCGTTGCCCACCTTGCACTGCGCGACGATCCAGTCGGACTGGACATCAGTCTTGCCGCCGTACTGGCCGACGCGAACACCGCCAAGACGAGCAGCGACCTCTCGCTCGAATGAGTTGCCCTTGTTGCGCGCGCGCTTGCCGCGCTTGGACTTCTCTTTGTTCTGCTCGTCAATGTCTAGGTCGCTCATCTTGCTCACTTAGTCCTCCATAGGTTCATCCTGTCGATGGCTCGTGCCATCCCAGCAGTGCCTGGAAACAGATCGTCTACCTGGTCTCCGTCTTGGTAGTTCAGGAGATCGAGAATCCAGTCATTGAACTCGTCTGACTTGGCACCTGGCAAGCCCTTCATTCTCGTTGGCACTCCGATGTACCAATCACGCACCATTGGGCTGCGCTTATTGTCCTTACGGCCGCCATAAAGCAGCACAGGCTCCCAGGCGAACTGGACTGTCGTAGGTCGAATCTGGTGGAAGGTCTTGACCCAAGAGCACACTCGCGTTCCTTCTGGCGTTGCTGGCAATAGCCAGCGCAGATCGGCAGGATTGCACGACAGCGCCCAGCCATCTGGATACTCGGTGATCAATCGAGCAATCAACTTGAGGTGCTCGTCTTTGGAATCCCAGACTGATGCCTCGTCGTGATGCTTGCCATACAGGCGCTTACCTTGCTTGTGATACGGCGGATCTGCATACGCGAACTTCACTTGACTACCAGCCTTCCTAGCCGTGCGTGTCCGCCATCGGACAGCGTGTACACGGACTGTTGCATCTCCAGGTGTCCAGCCTTGTACAAGTCTGCGATGGTCGCTCGGTTGAAGATGTGCTCGTTGAGAAAGAACCAGCCGTCTGGGGCGATTGCATCGGTGTAGCGGATGCTCAACTTGGCGAACTGCCGACCGATCTTTGGGTCATAGCACCACGCATCTGCGCCCTCTTGAACACAGCGAATGCCCTCGTCTAGCTCAGGGCAGAGGATCTCGATGTGGCTCACTTGACGCACGCCTTATGCCGCCACTCAAAGCGTCGGCCCTTCTCGTGGATGACCAGCACGCGCGTACCAGGGAACACCTGGCGCTTAGGGTCGGTGTAGTCAATCACCTTGCCGCAGTCGGTGCAGTTGGTCACCGTCCACACTGGCGGCTTGGCTGCCCCTGCGCGCTTGGTCTTTACGCCTGCCATTGCAATGACCTCCAGATCCAGACCACTGTCGCTGCCGTGGTGAGCAGGTAGATCAGCGACGCTGCTACGCCCTGACCTCTCTTCACTGCGATAGGAAGACTAGCGAACACCACGCAGAAGAGCGCGCTGTTGATGACGATCAGGGTCACGCCCAGGTAGTCGAACGCGCTCACAGGTCAACCATCCCTGACAGCAGCGCCATTCGATCTGTCGCCAACTCTATGGCTCCCTCAATGCTGCCAGCCTGGAAGGTTAGTTCTGACCCAGCCGAGTCGATGAGTACCACTGTCCAGAGTGGTGGCTCACCGACTCGCACCAGGCCGTCGTAGTGATAGCCGAGCTGCGCCGCGCGCGTCTCTAGTTCTGTTAGCGCAATGTTGCTCACGATGCCTCCTCATACGATGACTGCCACAAGCCGTTATCCACCATATGCTTCCGCAGGATTGCGTAGGACTGATCCGCTGTCAAGTCTGTGGTGTCGATCTGCAAGTCGTACTCGGTCTGGAGATAGCCGTGCTCAGTCACATCGCTGACCCCTTGCAGCACGCCACGGCGCTGCGTTCGAGCCTCGGCGGATGCGAAGACCCTGACGATCACGATGCCAGGGATGTGCGCTCGGAGGTAGTGCGCCTCTAGCGGAAGGCGAACATCGTCCACCACCACGAGCCGACCAGTGCTCTTGATCTTCAGGTACTCGGCGTGCCACGCCTTGATCCAGAAGGTTGCGTCTAGCTCACGGATCTGCGCGCCAATCTCCTGGAGGATCTCGCGGCCAGAGACCGTGACATCTAGCCCAAGGCGGCGCTGGGTGTACTGCTTGCTCTTGTCGAAGTCTTCTCCGTAGCCAAGTGCAGCCACGGTGCGGATCGTCTCAGCAATCGGCAGGATCGTGTAAGGGTGCATACGACGCTCCTCTAGCATCGTTGCCAGCGTTGACTTACCTGAGCCTTGCGGCCCCACGAATGCGATGTTCACTTGGTTACCCTCCTGATGTAATCCATCCACATATGAACGCGCTGTGGATAGCGCTCCAGGAATCCGACGGCTCGGTTGCACGGTCCGCAGAGCAACGCCCTGACGCACTTGCCACACGAGACTGGCATTCCCTTAGTCCTCTTCGTACCAAGACCGTCGTACTGGCAGCAGCGTGGGTCGTGATCGACCGTCACTGCTCGTGGCTGACCAAAGAGGAGCGGCTCCTTGCACGCACCACATCGATCAGCCTGTGCCAGCCGTAAGGCCGTGTACTGCTCCATAGTCATCCGATGGTTGTAGAGCGTGTACTTGAGCACCCTCATTGCTCGCTCTTCTGGAGTCTCGTTCTCTCTGATCCTCCTCAATGCCAGAGCACGAGCTGATGGGTTCTCTTGCCTCACCCTCATTAGCGCTTCACTCCAAGGATCTCTCCTAGCGGCGTGAGCCGTCCAGAGCCAGAGCGCTTAGGGGATATAGGGGTTCTATTCTGTTCTCTCTCTCCTTCTCTTTCTCTGTCCGTTGACCTACCCCTGTTTTGATCTCGCCACTTTTGTCCACGAGCGGTCGAGGTGGGGTCGACTTGATAGCGAGAGTAGTTCGACACGGCGATGACACCGTCTCCAGATTCTGTCAGGAGACCACTTTTCAACAATCCGTCCACACCCCTAAACAGGCGTGCGCCAATGACCGTCTTGAGGTGCTGTCGATTCTTGAAGATGCCACCTGAGCGCAGGAGCTTGACCTCACCAATGATGGTGATGAACGCGCGGAACTGCGTGTCAGTCAGCGCCGAGATCTCTGCGTCTCGATGTGCGTTTGCTACCCACTTGAACCAAACCATATGTCCTCCTGTGTTAGTGGCTGGGAGAGGTGGAGGTCGCCAGTCTCTCCCAGCCGTAGATGATGCCGCTCAGATCAGAACGGCAGTGACTCCAGGTCGCTCTCGTCGCGGACAGGCTCGCCGAGTGGCGCGCTCTGTGCGTTGACCCAGGCGATGCTTGGCTTGCGCTGGCAGAAGGTGCCGTTCGACTTGCCGCTGCACGCGTAGAACGCGTTGTACGGCTTGCCTGCCTTGCTCACCCCTGCTGGCTTGAACGACCAGGCAGTGCGGTGGTCTGGGCATTCACCCTCTGCGAAGAGCAGCGCAGCCGCGACGGCCACATCACTCGTAGAAACAGACGGCTGAGACTGGCTCACAGAAGCCACGGAGAGGGCTGTAGGAGCCACGGAGAGGCTCGCTCCAGTGCCTGACGCATAAAGAGACCGCCCCACACCAATCTGGGCTGCACAGCGGCGCAGAGCGTCGCTTGCTGCTGACTTGTATGGCTCGTCATCCTGGGCGCTGTTCGGATAGCCAAAGTCCTGTCGGACCGTGGTGACCCCATCGACCACTGCGATCAGTGTGCCGTGTACCACCTTGGCGGCGGCATCAGCAACCTTCACCTCGAACTGCCAGCCAGCAAGGCCGAGCACATCGTCCAGGCGCTGAGCTACGGCTCGTGCGTCTGCGTAGGTGAAGGTCATCCCACCGCGCCCTGGGCGCGACTTGAGATCTGACCCTGTGAATGGCGCTGCGAGCGCCGCTGCGATTTGCTTACTCATTGCTTCCTCCTAGTGCTGCAAGGTTCAGCAACTTGCCGAACTCAATGTTGTGGCTGGCGAATCCAGCCCTCTGACCATTTGGGAGTGGGTCGCCCACCTCGACTACTCGCGCCACCTGGGCGAAGTCTTCGCGCTGGATGCATCCCACTACCCAACCGACTGAGTACTTATAGCGAGCCTCCTTACTCTCTTTGTTGTACCCATCTGCAAACTTCAGCGAGACGAATGCGTACCAGTCAGCATTCTGCCGCTGGTGGTTGTAGTCGTACACGCTGGCTTCATACTCTGGCCGTGGCGCTACCGACCGCTCTTTGGTCTTCACCTCAACGGTGCGACCATCGCTCTTGTAGTCGTAGTTCCAATCAGCCTCCAGACTCCAGTCAATCTTCAGGTCGCTCATCGCGCGCTCGAAGACTGCCTGACCCACTGCGCCCTCCCAGACTGCCTTGCGCCCCTTCTGCGACAGGCTCTTGTCTGGTGCGCCCTTCGCCATAATCCCCTCAATGCGAGCGATGACCAGTGCGCGCTCGATGATTGCGTCATCGATCACCACTTGAATCACGCCTCATCCTCCTTGCCGTGAACGCGGAATACGCGCGCACCTGGCTTCTCGGCGGTGAACTTCCTCACCGCCTGCTCGTAGGTCTCTGGCGCTACGCCGCGTAGGACATCGGCGATGGACTCCCAGTCCACCTTGCTGCTCGCCTTGTTCTGCTTCCAGGTGGCAAGCCAGCCGCGACCCTTCACGCCTTCGCCTTCGCCAATGGCTTCCTTGATGGCGATTGCCATCTCCTTGAGTGCTGCATCAGCAGCCTCTGCCTCTGCCTTGGCTTCGATGTAGAGGCGCGCAATGTGATCGAGCTGCGGATCAGCCACCGCGTAGGTGCTGCTGCTCTGCGGCTTGACCTCTGCGAGCGTGTCGCTGTCGTTGCCAGTAAGAGGTGGCGGCGTACCACTGGCAACCAGTTCGCGGAATGCCACGGCCTTGTCGAAGAGCAGCGTCTGGTAGACAGGGTCAGCCTCTACGCGCTCGATGCGGAAGACCAGCCCAGAGAGCAGGACTGCCACATCGGCGTACTTGGCACCAGTCACGAACATCTGCCACTGCACCTGGTCCACATATTCAGGCGGCACAGGGAACAACTGCCAGCGGTTGCTGGTTGAGGTCTTGATCTCTACCAGCCCCTCAGGATCACCAACGATGGTGCGGTCCAGTGATGCCATCGCCCAAGGGTGCTCCTTGAGGCGAACGATGCCGTTCGACTTGCGGAGCTTCGCGCCAGTCTCGGCGGTGTAGTAGTCAGCCACAGCCTGCTCCAACAACTGCCCACGCTGTGCGGCTGCGCCTGCTGCCTGCTCACCGACCTGGCCAGTCAACTCCGCCCAGAGACGGTATGCCGTCTTGTACGGTGAGGTGCCGTTGATCGCGGTGATGCCTGTGGCAGTGATGCCGCCCTTGCGGATCTCAAACCACTCAGGGCTGCGCTGCGGCGCGCTGATGAACTCGTAGCGCTTGCTCACTTGACCACCTCCCAGATCACTACAGCGATGATCCAGGCAACCATCAAGGCGATGGTGAACTTGGCACGCTCGATGTTGCGCTCGCGTCGTTCGAGCTGCTGGAACTCCGACGAGAAGTACGGCCGCACCACCATCTTGGGTGCGCTCTTGCGATTGACTTTCACAGTGACCCTCCTACTACCAACACGATGTAGATGCACGCGATGAAGATCGCGTAGCCGATACCGTCCAGGATTGCTGCCCTCACTTTGTGGCCTCCTTACTCGCCTTGGGATCAACGCCAGCGCCATTGCAGCGGAAGCACTCGCCCCAGTTTCCATATCGACCAGAGCCGCCGCAGCGTGAGCAGGCGCGTGCCTTGCGCTCTGCAATCGCAGCAGCCTCTGCCGCAGCCTTTGCATTCTCAGCGGCAAGATCAATCAGGCGTTGGGCATCGAGAGCCTTGACGCGCTGACCATTTGCGCAGCCGCAATACACGGCCTGACCAAGCCACCAGGCTCCGCCAGCGCGTTCGCAATCAGCGCAGTTCTCGCAATCAACTGTTCCCCAGGTGGCGATGCGACGCGCCTTCGCAGCAGCCTCCATCTGCTGAACTCGCGCGCGCTGTTCGGTGGTGAGGTTATCTCGCCAGCTCACGGTCGCACCATCCCAAGTGCATCCTCGAAGAGGTCAGCAGTGTATGTGTCGCCCATCTTGGCGAAGGCGTACGACGCAACGCTGGCCTCTGCGCGAACAGCGCGGAATGTTTCCAGCGTTGGCACGATGTCCTTCACTCGCTGCGCCCAGAAGGCTGCGTCTTCGCTGGCTGGATTCAAGAGCACGCCGTCAGCGATGCTCTCCAGGGTTGCCTTGATCTCTCGCAATGTTGCGCGGCTCATTAGCGCACCGCCTGGTCGCTACCAGCGATTGCAGTGATCTCAACGATCTGGCGGCCCTCAACGAACTTTGCGAAGTAGATGCTGTGCGTCAGTTCAACCAGGGCAACGATCAGAGCCGCATCATCAATAGTCGCAGCAGGTGCAACGATGCCAGTGCAACCGTTCGTGGTGCTGGCCTTGAAGCCATCAATGTTCCAGGCAGCAGCGTTCGCCTTTGCTGCCTTCGTTCGTGCTGCGATGTTTCCTGCCGTGTAACCCATCTTGACCTCCTTGCCAGGAGAGCCGTCTGGCTCGTCCTCCCTGACACCGAGATACTAGGTCAACGGATTTGGGCTGTCAACCCCTGTTGCAGATCTATTTTTAGGGGCTGTAACAGTAGCCCCTAGGTGGAGGAGGGACCACCTAGGGGAAGCCGTCTAGGACGGCTGCGACAAGTCCTCTAGAGCCAGATCTACCAGGAGCCTGAGGCACACCCCACACAGGAGCACGCCCTCAGACTCGACCTCCCAGACCCTGCTCTGTAGCTCACAGACCGAGCAAGTGCCGTAGGGGCGCTTGACTCGAACTGGCACGGCTTACCTCTTGGTGAGGCCGTAGGCGCTGTTATCACGGTCAAGAGCCTTGACCACGATGCCCAGCCCTGAGGCGAGACCAGCCGAGACGATGGTGCGGAAGTCGCCACCCTGGATGTCGAGCAGCGGAATGCCGAGACCCAGCGCGACCGAGATGCTCACGGTGAGGAAGGTCTTCACAAAGTCCAGGACGATCTCATCGATCTGGGTGTTAGCGGCGATATACTTGAGGCCAGCGAGAATGCGGTTCATACCTGTTTCCTTTCCTGTAGCGGCTGCTGCCGCGTTGAGAACGGCGAGACCGTCAGCGGCGATAGCGCCCCAATCAGCCTTGCCGATCTGATCTAGTTGTGCCTGCACCGCGTCAGGTGGTGTCTTAGTACCCTGCGCTACCTTTCGCGGCTCTGCGTGGCTCCTAGGTGCCTCTACGGCGATTCTAGGAGCAGGCGCTGGCGCAGGCGCAGGAGCGACCACGACTGGCGCAGCCACTGGCTTTGGCGCAGCAACCTTGCCTGGGTGCGTCACGATGAGCAGCGCTTTGTAGTCAGCCTTCAACTTGCCAGCCTTGACCTTGCTGTTGGCGATCTGGCGCAACTGCGCCTCTGTGACTGGCACGCCGTACTTCTCCGCAGCGACCTTCTCGTCGCGCGTCGGACACGCCCACTGCCAGCCATCGACATCGTCGTAGCCAGCGCTGGTCATATGGCCGTAGCCAGCCTTGATCTTGGCAGGCTGCTGCTTGCTCCACCACTTGTGCCAGCGGTCGTGCCACGCGCTGATCTTCACGCCTGCTGGGTAATCGACTGCCTGCTGTACCCAGACCATCAGCGCTGCGCCACCCTTGGCTGCTGCGACTGCGTCCTCCCACGACTTCGCATAGCGAGCCTTGCCACCCAGGTGTGCGATGACCTTGACTGCCTCTGGCAGGGAGCCGCCGTTATCCGACACGCCTTGCTTATCGACACGCTTGAGCGCAGCCTTCTGCGCTGCTACGCCGTCAGCGGCGCTGTAGTTCACGGTGTAGCCAGAAGCCCACGAGACTGCGGCCGCACAGGATGACCAGGTGCAGTCATCGAGAATCTGCTTCGCGCCCTTTAGTTGGGACTCAGCGTCGCTATAGAGCTGTGAGGCAACGCGGTACTTCACTGGCTCATCTCCTGCTTGATGATGACGGCGAGCGCACGCCCAGCCGCGTCGTAGTCGAGAGCGGCGCTAACTGGATAGCCAGCGGTCACGCCCTCTGCGTACTCTTTGCCATCCTCTGCGACCTTCCAGAGGGTGCCACCGAATGCGGTGTGATTGTCGTTGGGAACGACAGCGACCCACTCACCTGGCGCGGTATCAACGCGCGTCCAGCCGTGCTCGTGAATCTGTTCGATGTGGTCGCTTGTGCTCATTACTCCTCCATCCACCTGAGTGGTCCAGTCAGCAACCAGATCAGCGTCAGTCCGCCGAACAGCGTTGCCATCGTTGATTGCGTGTCGCCTTCTGGCAAGACCACGACAGCGAAGAGCAGACCGAGAATGGTCCACGCCCCACCGACGAGATCTACGATGATGCGCTTGATCACTTGGTCACCTTTCTCGCCGCAGCAGCGGCACTCGATGCGGCAGCAACTGCGGCGCTCGCAACCTGGCTGATCACGATTGCCACCGCTACTGGCGCGGCCTTCTGTTTCTCTGCTGGCGAGAGGTCTTTGCCGAGATTGGCGATCTTGCCAATGGCAGCGCTCACCGCTTCACCAACGGCAGCGACCGCCTCTCCTACGGCTTGTGCTGCTTCCTCTGCAATGTTATCTGGTGGAGTGCTCGGCTCAGGTGTTGGCTCCACGCTTGGCTCTACTGATGGTGACTCAGTAGGTACAGGAGTGGGATCAGGAGAAGGGGACTCAGTCGCGCTAGGTTCTGGCGAAGCGACAGGCGTGGCCGTCGGCTTGGGTGTGGGAGTCGGCGATGGGATCGGCGATGGTTCGACACTTGGCACCTCACTTGGTGATGGCTGGATTGATGGTGACGGCTCAGGCGTTGGTTCTGGTGACGGCTCCACAGATGCCGTAGGATCTGGCGATGGACTTGCTGATGGACTTGGCTCTGGCGTTGGCTCAACAGATGGCTCTTGGCTTGGCTCTGGTGATGGCTCTGGAGTGGGCGATGGCGCGACATAGGTCGGATCGGTAATCGTCAGGAAGCCAGCGCCGCAGCAAGAGTCGGTCGCATTGATGCCCCAGCCGTAGACATCGCCAGCGCGCAGCTCGATGAGGATGCTTCCCTGCACATCGTTGCCGCCATTGGGCTGCACGAGTACGGTGCTCACGCCATTGATAAGGAAGAGCGGACGGTCAAAGACAGGACCATCCTGGGTTGTGTAGTGCCACAGCGCGGAGTAGGTGAAGTCGCTCTCCGCTACGGCCGTGTAGGTGGCGGTGTTCGAGCCGCCTCCCTGATTCGGTCCAGTCAGCGTGAAGCCGCCGTCGATCTCAATGACGGAGCCGCCGTTGGTGGTGGTGAATGTCCAGACAGGCATCGCCAGAATCGGCGCGACCATAGAGCAGGTCAGGATGATGCCCAGCAGTGGGAACGCGAGCCGCCTCACTTAGAGAGCAGCGATGCGATTAGTGGCACGAGCACGCTGAACAACAGCGCACCTGCGACCACTAGTCCTCCTTTGATTCTGTCCAAGTCAGAGCGCACCTCATCCAGCTTGGCTGAGTGAGAGTCCAGGCGCTCGATTAGATTCTCAATCTGGCGTGGGGTCATCGTGACTCCAGCGCGGCAGTCAGCGCCAGCAGCGCGTCAGTCCGAGTTGCGCCAGTGGCGCGCTGCTCTGGCTCATCCCACGAGTTTGGCAGCCCTGCGTCAGCAGTCCACACGCCGTCAATCTGGTCAATGAGAATCACCTGCCAACCGTGAACGGCAGCCGCAGCCATCGCTG
>Ga0315903_10007345_pt1 | contig 13785 bp, 21 predicted proteins | sample LakEriMetagenome_7_FD_203524 | JGI IMG/M metagenome (GOLD analysis project Ga0315903, IMG submission 203524) | Freshwater fungal communities from buoy surface, Lake Erie, Ohio, United States - Buoy 2 MA119 | ecosystem: Environmental > Aquatic > Freshwater > Lake | place: USA: Lake Erie, Ohio...
CTTCTGCGGGGTATCTCAGTGGTGCGCCCAGTACCAAGGAGAACTTGGCTCAAGACCTGATAGCGATTTATGAGGCGGTGTCTGATCTTTACGAACACTTGCCAGTCATTGCTGGCGATACAAGCAGCATCAGAATGCATCCAGTTTACAGAACATCTGGTCTAGTTTTTGATCTCATCACCAAACTTGGTTATGAGCCTCAATTGCGAGAACGGACAACCAAAAAATTTTATGAAAAGTATGGAAAGGAAACTTTAAATGACACCGAATGACTTGTTAAAGATCAACGTCAATGACCACACGGAGAAGAAGAATGGTCTGACCTACCTGTCATGGGCATGGGCTTGGGCAGAGGCGCTGAAGGCTGACCCTGCCGCCACTTTTGAGGTCAAGTCATTTAACTATGACGGAGCCACCTTGCCGTTCATGGCGATGAATGGGACTGCCATGGTCTGGGTCACGGTGACGATGTTCGGCAAGCCCATGACATGCTTTCTGCCTGTGATGGATCACCGCAACAAGCCCATTGCCAACCCTGATTCGTTTCAGGTCAACACCGCCATCATGCGCTGCATGGTCAAGGGTCTGGCGCTACACGGGCTGGGCCTGTACATCTATGCGGGTGAAGACCTGCCGGATGATGGTCAGTCAGTTCAGGCAGAACCTGTGATTGTCAAGGTTGTCACTCCCACTGCCACGGCTGATGTTGAGGTCAACACTGGCAACGCAGATGCGAATGCCGAGTTGTTTACCGAGGGAATGATGACATACACGAACCATTGCACAGACGTCAAAGGTTTAAACAGTTACTGGAAGTCGAATCAAACACAACTTGATTCACTCAAGGTAAGCCGCCCTGATCTTTACGATCAGATTCGCAACCGCTTCGCAGAAATCAAGAAGCAATTATCGGAGAGCAAGTAATGCCATATCAACCCAAAGCACCTGAGTACAAGGCGTACCCCGACAGTGGTTCGCTACGCGCCTCGACCAGCAAGAAGGGGCCGAAATCCCCCGACTACTGGGGCAACATTGCCATCAACCTGAAGGACATGACCAACATCAAATCAGAGGACGGCCTGACGGTTGTCAAGCTGTCTGGCTGGAAGAAGGTCGGCAAGGACGGCAAGACATACCTGTCAATTGCCGTTGACCGATTTTTGCCCAAGCAAGAAGAGGGCGGCTACAGCCGCCAGCCAATCCGCCAAGAAGATGACTTCGGCGATAAAGATATTCCATTTTAAGGAGAACCATATGTCAGCGAACCAACTCATCAAAGATTACATGGCAGCGAACCCAAAGGCCAAGCCCAAAGAGATTGCACTTGCTTGCAAATGCTCTGTTCACACGGTCTATAACCGTAGGGCTGAAATGAGAGCAAAGCTTAAATCGTCTGGCCAAAGCGATGCCAAGCTGCTTGCTGAGCGTGACCAGCTTTTGGCTGAGCGTGACAAGGTGATCGAAACCATGACTCAAACAACAAACTTGCTTTTGGTAAAAATTGAAAAGCTGATGGATGACAAAAATTTGTACGCCGAACGCGAAACAAAGTTGATGGGCGTCATTGATTACCTTGAGTCCAAAGTCGATGGCCTTGCAGTTTGAAGCCAGAAAGGTAGCACTCAAGCAAGACCGAACAGGTTTTGTCTTGACGCTGGCGATCCACCCTGACGAATGCCCAGAAGAGATTCTGCGTGACTTCGTTGGGGCGCGATACGGCTGTGCGCTGGTGCGGATTCAAGATGACGAGTCCGCCACACCGTACAGCAACAGAGTTCAGAAAGCTGCAATGCTTTGCAAGGATTCCAAGTTTCAAGATTACTTAGGCGCCACCGATGAGGACGAGGCTGCGGCAAGGCTGTGTAAACGCTGTGGCATAGAAAGCCGTACCGAGTTGCACGGCAACGAAGTGGCTAAGCAAATATTTGATGACTTGGTTGACGATTACCAAGAAGTTCCGTTTTAAGGATGTCCCATGGCATTTTCAGTTAATTACAAACCCTTCATGACCTACCTTGAGCCGGACGATATTGCGCGGCTGAGAAGGTTCTCCAAGGCCAACAAGATTCCCATGACCCAGATCATACGAGAGGGGCTGTCTGCGCGATTGTCTTCCGGCGATGCCTACACCAATGGCTTCAATGATGGCCTCATCAAGTCCATCAAAGTTGTAAACGGTATTGAGGCGGCTCAGATGAGATTCCCGTCCGGCCTTTCATTTGCCGAACTTGCCGAGCAAGAGGTCAGCAAAAACTTTATTCGAAACGGGGGAGATCATGAACCTGACCGGAAGCCGTAACCAATGTCAAGCGTGTAAACAGTACTTCAACAGCAACGCTGCGTTTGACATGCATCGGGTTGGGGAGCACGGCCATAACCGCCGCTGTAGAACAACGCAGGAAATGACGGACAAAGGCATGCTTGTTAACCACGCAGGTTTTTGGATCACCAAAGCATATGACGTAGTCAGAAAGGAGCCGGAATGAAAAATTTATCTCAAGCTGATTTGTTTAACCTCTTTGGGTCTGATCCCAAAACTCTTGTCCGCAGCAACGACCCCGACACGAGTCAGGCGGCGGCGGCATCTGTTAACTCGACACAGTTGGAGCAGATGGTGTACGAGGCCATATGCACCTATCCGGAGGGGTGCATCAGTGATCAGTTGCTTGACCGCTTCAAGGGCTTCCCGTACTCCTCCATCACGGCCCGTTATCGGGCTTTGCTGGACAAGGGGTTTATAGAAGACACGGGGGAGCGCAGGAAGGGTCGATCCAACAAGAACCAGCGCGTGATGAGAAAAATAGAAAAGACAACATAGGAGTCACAACATGCCAATCAAAGACCCAGTTGTTCGAAGCATTAAAAACAAGGAGTATCGCGAGGCAAACAAAGAGCGTATAGCTAGACAGCAAAAAGAATATCGTGAGCGAAATTCAGAAAAACGCAACGCCCAAAAAAAATTATACCGAGAGGAAAATAAAGAAATAATAAATGCCAAAGGACTTGAATATTATTACAACAACAAAGAAATTTTATTAACTAAAAAAGCTATATATCGCATAAATAACAAGAGCCATATAAATGAAAAAGATAGGATATATAGAGAAAAAAACTTAGAACGATGCAGGGTTGTTGAAAAATTGCGGCGCCATGGGCCTCGGCGTATTGAAATTCTTGAAAGAAGGAGGGACTTAAGACGTGATTATTATTACAAAAATTTAGAAGCCAGTCGAAGAAAGTCAAATATTATAACGCTCAAACAGACTAAATATTTAACTCATAATTACATAGCTAGATTATTGCGAGTTCCGGTCAAAATTTTAACTCCAGATCTTGCACAGGCTAAACGGGTACAAATGTTAATACACCGCAAACTAAAGGAAATAGCATGAAAAACATAAGCGATTTGACAACAGAACTAACATCACTATATCAGGCTCTTAAATTGGGCAATATTGACGTAAAGATTGCTACCGAGATGAATAATACGGCTGGCAAGATTATTAATACTCAGCGTGTACAGTTAGAGTATGCAGAATTACGCAAAGAGCAGCCAAACATTGAGTTCATGAAAACCAATGCTAAAAAGAAAGCGTGAGGAAGATATGTGGAGATATTTATGGACAGAGTTGAGGCTGATGCTGAGAACTGTAACTCCGGCACAGGCTGTCACGCATGAGTTGCTGCATGCCGAACACGAGTTGCTGCAAGCAGAGAGCGCAGTCGAGTACGCCCAATCGATGGTCACCTACAACAAGCAGCGAGTTAAGCGTTTAAAGGCTTATCTGGCTATTGATGAACCCAAGGAGGCAGCATGAACGAGGAAACCCGCAAGGTCAAGCCGTATCCGGCAGTGCCCGATGACATAGACCCAGCGCCGGAAACATGGCACAGGATTGGAGCGTTGATGCTTTGGTCTATTTTTACAGTGCTGGCAGTGATCTGCCTTGGGCTGTTCTTAACTGGCGTTTGGATTTGGAGTTTGTTGATATGACGTCCAGAAACCGCCATAGGGGGCTACGTTATGAGTGATCGTATGGACGCTGCTTTGGACCTTGCTCAAAAATGCTGGAGTAAAGCGTACAGAAAGGAGCCAAACTTTGTTGAAAATTACTTGATCAACGCAGAGCAGTTGCTTGCAGCAAAACCAATTGTTTTGGGTGATGAGTTTCGGGATCATTGCAAAAATAATTTATTGTTCTTGCCAATGACTTTGCACCACAACACATGGGTTTCAGGCGTAAAGGCTTTGCAAATGATTGGTTGGATTGATCCCATCACAAAGGTTGAGCCAATAAAAACACACAATCACATGGATACGGTGACCATGTGGCGTAGCAACCTGTACGACGGTAGGCCGCTGCCCAAGCCGCCTCAATTGGATTTAATATTTTGATTTGACAGAGAGAGGGGACAAGAATGACACAAGACGAAATACTTCAGACGTTACGTAAGGTGATTAAAGAGTCGGAGTACTACACCACATGGACAGTATCAACCCCACACTTGGTGGAGTTGGTAGAACGCGCAGTCGAGGCAGAGCGTGAGGCGTGTGCAAAGGTGTGTGAAGAAGTTGGTGTATGGCCTGCACTGGGACCAAAGCATTGCGCTGAAGGCATACGAGCAAGGGGACAAGTATGAAGCGCATCAAAATTAAATACACTTGTTGCGACTCTTGCCACGCAGAACATAGCAATAAGTTCACGACATGGATACATTGGGTTTGGCTACGAGCAAGGGGACAAGCATGACTGAAGAAGATGAAGAATTCCAGCGCCTTGAGCGCGAAGCCAAGATGCGAGCCTTGGAGGACGATGATACACAGGTGTATAAGAAGCCGTGGGTAGGGCTGACGGAGTTAGAAAGGGCAGAGATTTGTGATCTTAAATGGTGGGATTGGGAAGACTCGTTTGACATCGAGGGCTTTGCCAGAGCCATCGAAGCAAAACTTAGGGAGAAGAACACATGACCCGCTTTGATAAATTTATGGACAACATTAAGGAGCAGGGGTTTAAGGCAATCGGCATTACAGATAGAGATGAATTACTGTTTCGAAGAAAAGTACAGCCACCCATGCCAGTGCAGGAATCAAAGCGCGAATGGGTAGGGCTGACGGAAGAAGAAGTTATAGAAATAAGCCATTTGGCATTGACTCGTGTTCAGGCCGTACAAATGACGCAAGCTAAGTTGAGGGAGTTGAACACATGAGAGTGCTACGCAGAAACGGTAACGACCTGAACTGGCAAGCCAAACTGAAGTCTGAGTGGGACATAGATGACCATCTCCACAAGAATGCAATGCGTAGACTTGCGAGAGACATTTTTGAGTTGGCTGTGACACGCGACTATTACATTGACCGCGAGACCATGCTCAAGATGTACGACCACTACATGTTGTATGACCCGAATGTAGTGCCCCAGTGGAGACAAAACGAAGCTGCGTTACTTGAAAAAATTATGGAGAACACATGATACGAGCACCGAATGGCAAGCCCATACTCAACGAACCAGACGCTGAAGGTTTGTACACCTGCCAGTACACGGGGCTGAGAGTGTCGCTAGAAGAGGCCATCTTCTTGGGGCCATGCGTACCACAGGTCAACGGTACATACGTGTGCCACCCGACTGCACTGCCATTCTTTAAGAAGTCCAAGCGCAATTTTGACGAGAGCGAGGCCAACTGCAATACCTGCAAGCATCTTGTTCGCGTGAAGCACGAGCCAAGAAAAGATGGCATGTTACGGGGCGAGTGCCAAACGATGCCCAATCTGCTGTTCCACCCCGATGACTTTATGGGGATGAAGTGTTACGAACAAAGACCGGAGAAGAACACATGACCGCCGCGCTTGACCGAACCGTAGCCAACGCGATGGGGCTTAAAAGCGTACACAACTGCGAGAAGTGGGTAAGGCTGACGGATGAGGAGCTTATGGAATGTACTGTGTTTAAACGCTTTGACTATGACCCGCCGTACATCGACAAAGACGGAGCCAAGCATGTAGGCAGCATTGAGGTATCTTTACGGGCAACCTACGAGAACATCAACAACAAACTAAAGGAGAAGAACGCATGAGCAAACTTACAAGGGATCAAGCCGCAATCATCGGTGTTTACACGGGCATCTCGGCGGGACCTTTTGCGGACGTACAAAAACTTGCTGAAGACTTGCTTGAGCGGCCAGTGTTCACGCACGAACTTGCAAATCAAGATTTGTGCGAGAAGCTTAAAGAGCTTGTTAAACCTCAATTCATTCAGATTTGCGCAGAGAAAAACACATGAGCTACATCATTGCATCGCTGCCTCCCATCAAGTGCTTTGTCAAGCGGGAGTTTTTGTACAACTTCACCAAGGGCCACGGCGAGTTTGAGCCAGCCATTTGGGTCAGCTTGAAAGCTTTGCGAGGCCAAGTGTTCCGCATTGAGTCACTGCTGCCCAACTACGGTGCTCTGTACGACAAGCTGCCGATTCATGCTTACGTGTGGCACACCGAAGCAACAGAACTGGTTGACTTGCCAGTTGATGCCTTGCAATTGTGGGACTGCATGGGCTACCGGTTCACCATTCTGGAAAAGATTGGATTGCGTAACTTGGGCGTCAAGTTTCTTGGCAAGGACAAGCAATGGCACTTTGGGCGTTATCTGTTTACGGTGGACTTCTGCGCTGACGAGATGGCACTGGACACGGGCTTCTCTGAACAGGCCGAAGAACACAAGTCGTTTAACTGGATTGCGCTGGACAACGGACAGTTTGCTTGCCAGCCAAACAATCGGTGTCTTTGGTATGACCAGAGCCTAATTCCCGCCGAAACAAAGTTTCCAGACTTCAAGGCCGCACAACAGTTTTGGACTGTGGACGGTACACGCAAGTGGTCCGCTGGCGATGATTGGTTCTACGATATTCAGGAGAAAACGATTTGAAATGCCCAATCTGTATTGCATGGACAACTGTTGAACAGACGAAGAACTTGGGAGGCTTTGTAGAGCGCAGACGCAGATGCGCCAACAACCACACGTTTGCAACGGAGGAGCGGGTGATCCCAGACAAGAAGCGTGGGCGCCCCAAAACTAAGGAGAAGACAGATGCCATGCCCCATGTGCCCCCTGCGGCGCTCAACACCTGAACTGCACCGCCACCTAATTGGAAACGCTGCGGATTTGATTGAGCAGTGCAACGGCTTTCCATGCCATGACAAGCATCCAACGAAACACGTTCTGACCAGTGTGGTGGCGGGAGAGACGGAGTTCTCTAACACGGACTGCATCGGCTATCGGATGTACCGCGCAAACAAAGAAACGCCGGGGCGCTTTCCTGAGATCGTTGACAACTGCCACCAACTGGAGGCTTATGACATACAGGAATCAAAAGCTTCTTGAGGCCGTCCGCGCAGCCCCCTGTATGAACTGTGGGGTTGAGGATGGCACTGTCTGCGCTGCCCACTCTAACCAGATGCGGGATGGAAAGGGCCGCAGCCTCAAGGCCCACGATTACAGAATTGCCGCCCTCTGCTTTACCTGCCACTCCGAGCTTGATCAGGGTCGGGCCATGAGCCGGGAAGAGCGTTTAAACATGTGGGAGGACGCCCACCGGGCGACGGTGGGATGGCTCTTCGACAACGATCTTATTGGGATGAGGAGATGATCGTTTTGATCCGCTGGATCTCTGCGTTGATAGCGTTCTCCGCCCTGTTGATCCCAGTGATCGCATCCCGCTTCTCATCCCCCGACATCTTGGAGATCTGAACGGCAGACTTCATCTGCCTGAGTTCTTTCATGGTCTTCTCGGTGTCGCGGATGTAGTCTTTAAACGCGAAGGTGCCTTGGTTTTTCTTGAGGTAGTCCACGTACTCCTCAGACTCGCCCTGCTTCTCGAGGAAGTTCATCGTCCTGACAACCGAGTCCACCGAATCCTTGAGCTTGTAGTACTCCGTCACGTTGCCTCGCGCCTCTGGGTCGAGGGCGAACCTCTTGATGACGGGTAGCTGCTCAAATCGTTTGGTCGCCCTTGGGCTGTCGCCGAACTGGTCCATGACCATATCCAGCGTGTCCACGGCGTACATGCCCATTGTTCCGGTGTAGCCCTTGATGACGTGATCCACTTTCATAGGAGACAGTCCCAGCACTCCAGCGATGCCTTTGGCAACGGAAGAGGTGCCCGGGCCAACCTGATACTGCGGGTCTACATCTTTCATGCCCTCACTGATGATGGGACGCCATGTAAACGTGTTGATGTCAAACCCAGCCTCAACCAACGGTTTGATTGTTTGAGGTATCGGGTTAAACGCAAAGGTCGAGACAGCGTTGCGGAAGAGTGAGTCTCTCAGGTCTTGACCCGTGTCATTGCCAAAGGCATAGGCGGCAAGCCTTTCCGGAATTGTTTTAAACAGGACGCCAACCTCGAATGGGATGGGGATGCGGATGCCCAAATATGGGATCAGCCAGTTGTTGTCCTTGGTCTCCTGCTCCTGCTTCTTGTATTCCTCATCATCTGAGACCATGAACCAGTAGGCTGTGGACAGGGCCATCATGGTCATACCGCGCACGAAGAACTGACGCTGGATAGCCGCTGCGTCCTTGTTGTTCATGTTGCCTGTCGAGGCACGGTAGAACAGATCCAGACCTTGCAGACGGGCGTTGAAGAACGGCACAGCCGCAGTCAGGACCCGGATCAGTGCTGAGCTACCCTTGCGGTGGAAGTTCATCACTTCCATAGACCTGAACAAAGCCTCGGCTTCGTTGCCAGTCTCAGCCATGACACGCTCGTATATGACAACGCGAGTGGCCGCATCTGATGCGGTTGTGCCTTTTTCCAAAGCGTCCCACAGCGATGTAAACGGGCGCAGCAAGAGCGCATCCTTCTGGCCTGCCTTCTTGGCCAGATCCTTTTCAAGGTTTAAACCCGACCTCTCGATGTTGCCGCTGTCGTAACCGCTGATGATGCCAGCGTTGAGCAGTGCCTCAAAGGTTGGAGAGTTTCTGGTCAGCGACTTGCCGAAGGACATGACCGTATCTACTACGGGTGTCATCTTCACGCCTGACGTTACATACGCAGACAGTGAATCACGCAACAAGTTAGCCATCATGAACCCGGGATCTTTGGTCACCAAGTTACGCAGGAGGTCCGCTGGAGCGGACAGTATTCCCATGAATGGCAGGTCGGACAGGTTTAAACTCTTCACCGCCTCGATGAGCAGGTTGTCCGCCGTTGCATAGGATACGAGTTCACCCTTCTCCAGAACGTTGATGACGTCGGGGGCCGTAGATGGAGTCTTTAAACGGGTCACACCCATACCCGGCGCATTCACTTGAGACGCAACATTGATGGCTCGCTGACCAGCATAGTTTTTAATGCCAGCCTGAATGGCTGACTGGGTGTTGCGAACCATGGTCTCCAAGAAGTCGGCGAGAGGGGCTTCCTCTGCAATCGCACCCTTGAGCTTCTTCGGGGCCTTGACGCCGGATAGAGACTGGAACAGGTTCGGCCCCAACGTTTTCTCGCCGTCCATCTGACGATAAAAGGGAATGTAATCTGCGTACTTCATGTACTCGGCGCCACGTTCTTTCGATAGGACGCCCGTGTCCACCATGTACTTGACCAGCCCGTTGTTGAACGCGATCAGGTCTTTCTGAACGTTTACAAACAGATCCTTTGGAAACTTAGCCTCAATTGCTGCGGCATAGGCCACATCGGTAGTGGTGATGCCGGTCAGCTTTCCCTGTTTGTCCAAGCGCACGCCGCGCTTGACCATGGCCCAGTACTGATACAACTGATAAATCTTGGGATCGTTGTAACGCGCCAGAGGAGCAAGGGATGGAACCAACCCCTTGACGCTGGTATCGATGGTTGTGATCCCGTTACGCAGGGTGGGGATGCCGCCGTTGCGATCCCCCATGCCCATGGCTGACGCTGCGATACTAACACTCACATCCGAGAACAGCGCGGCAGACTCTGCGCTTTGATCTGCAAGTAGCACAGCCCCGCCCATCTGCTCCGCCAGCTTCTTGTCATAGACAGACAACTGGTTGTAGCGGTTCAGGAACCTAGCCCGGAAAGACGCAGCACTCTGTGGAGAGATCGCCTCAATCATTCGCTGAGCAAACCCCTTTCTTTCGCGTGTAAACGTGGTTTCGTTAACCCGGTCATTGATGTTTGTTGGGATGGTGGGCAGGCTAAACCGAATGTTCTTAGTCTCCCGGCCAAACTCGCCAAGGTTACCGGTCACTGACTTTAGTTGGGTCGGCTGATAGACCGCATATGTTTTAACCGGGGTGCGGTCATCCTTTAGCGTGAAGGAGTCAAAGCCAAACCGGCGCAAGCCTCGCTGTACACGGGGGTCTTCTATAGCCTGTCTCACGCCAAAAGCGATACGACCCTTCAATGACCTTAGCCACAATTCTGCGTTTTCCTGTGGGTAATCGGTGTTATGGGTAACCCACTCCATCACCTGCGCGACGTGTTCCTTGTTCTCAAAGTCAAACGGCGTCTCTGCCCGTGCGTACAGGGGCATGATGGACATCTTGGACGGCGACAGGTCCAGCAGGGCTGCGTAAACCTGATCTTCTATCTCGCCAAATTTCCCGTACACAGGAATCTTGCGCTTGGCCTGACGCATGAAGTTGGCGCTTTCGTCCTCTGTGATGGCACCCTTCTCGGTCTGTGCGTCTAGCACCCGCTCAAAGAAGCTGAGCTTTTCATCTTTGGTCAGTGCGCGGTACACCTCCTGCTGCAAACGATCCTGAGCCTTCACGCCATACTTCTGGGCCGCTTCTGGTGTGGTCGAGAGATAAACGACCTTTGATTCGCCAGCAGGCTCAAACTCAAAGAAGTTGCGAGCGGTGGCATGGTAGAACACCATGGGGTTGCCGTCGTTGTCGTTCCACTGATTCCCGGCAATGAAGCGTTTAAACGCATCCGTCTTAGGAATGCTGGTCTCTTCGACGGCCTCTTTGGTTTCCCGGACAGATGGGAAAGAAACGTTCTTCAGGCTGTAGCGTACATCGGGGTTTTCACGGTCAAACGCTCCCGTATTACCAATCGCTGATTTAACCTGCCCAGATTCGTACACGGCGAGGTTCTTGCGGCCATTTTCCTTGACGTAGAAGCTGTCAAAGCCAGCCAAGCGGATTGCCTCTTGGAAGTCTGCGGTCTCAATTGCTTCCCAGCTTCCGGTGCGGATGTCTTCTGGGTTGTATGCGTCCTCAGACAGCTCTGACAGAACCTTGCGGATATGGCTGGGGTTCTCGTAATCAAACGGATTCTGAGCGCTGACATAGACCGGCATCACATTGGGGCCGGACGGCATCATCTCGGCGTAGGCTTTGCGCAAGTACTCTTTAGCCTCCGGGGTGGCCTTGGAGTAGTCTTTGGTGTTGATGCTATCAATCATCACCTTGCCCTCTGGGCGGCTGCGGTAGTCCTTACGGACGGCTGCAATTGCCAGCTTACGGCCTTCGGAGATTTGTTCGTCGGTCAGGACTTGCTCGACCCGCGCAGTTGCAACATCCACGCTGTCCATGGCAAAACGATCAGCAAATGTGGGATCGTCGGTCAGAAAGATGGGTGCGCCACGTGCTGTCTTGCGGGTAAAGTCGGTCACATCTTTAGATGTGCCGTGGTACATGATCTTGGGCTTGCCGTCCTTGTCTACGGCCTTGCTATCACCAAAAAACTGTTTAAACTCAGGCGTATCCGGCGCAGTACGCAGGCTAAAACGAATGTCCCCCTCCTCTTGCAAGGCTGCGGCTTTCTTCTGCGTAGTACCAAGCGCTTTAGCTTCTTCAGCGGTTGGAACTCTCTGACCATACGATCCAACATTGCCAATAGCGGATTTAAACTGCGTGTTGTCCAGAGCAACCCAGTTGTCGGAAGTAAATTCATTGCCCCCAGCCAAGCCCCTACCAGACTTATTAGCCTTGATTAGGATGCCGTCATGACCATTATCTCTAAGGGACTGAATGTAATCATCAATAAATTTGTCGGCTTTCTTCTTTGGCATGTTCTGCAAAGCCATGCTCTGCATTACAAATTGACCTGAGTCAATCGTCACAGGATTCTTGATGGACGCATAAAGAGGCATGACATTAGCGCCCTCTTCGTACTCACCTTTTCTTGTGCCGTATGGAGTAGTGATGAACTCATCAGTGCTAGATGGGTCTACCGCAGAAAAGTAACCAAGCTTGGCTGTCGGATGTTTTGTGTTCTTGCTAAGTTTCTTTGGGTCAAAGTACAAGAAGTCTTTTGACGTTGCGTGGTAAACCACCAGCGGATTGCCGTCTTCATCAACCACCTTGCTGCCACTAAAGAACCGTTTAAACTCCGGCGTAGTGGGGGCTGTGCTTAGGCTGTACTTTTTGGTGTCTGCGGCAGCTTTTGGCTTGGGGGCTGCAAGTTCTTTTTGGAGGAGTCGGGCCGCTTCTGACCGAGTATCACGGCTTGCTTGCCGTAGAACGCCTGCGTTTCCTCTGGGGTCGCTTGACGGATTGGCATAATCGTAGTCCTTTTTCTCTGGGAATGCTGTGTAAACGTCTTCAGTTATTACTTCGAAATCTTTTCCGAGCTTGTTGTTGATTAAGACGGCAAGCTCTTTTGTCGGGACGTTGGAGTAGTTCAGCACTACCATGTGTCCGTTCATGTAGGATTGTCCGCCAACAGGCTTCTCGCCGTCAACCTCGATTTCCCTAAGCCTCTGGTAAATCTTGTCCACGTCTCTGGCTTCTAGGTCGCCAACTTTTATACGCACAGAGCCAGTTTTATCCAGACCCTTGGCTGGCTTTGGTGACACCACCATCATGGAGTCTTGGGACAGCGCATAGCCCAAGAAGTTCGCCATCGCAACCGAATCGCCGGACTCTAAGTACAGCGCAAAAGATGGGTTTGTGTCGTCTAAGTAGCTGCCAACTTGCGTATCAACATATCCCTTCAAGCCAAACTTATCAAGAGCGGTCTTGATAATCTTGTTGCCGATTTTGTCGCTGATCTCTATGCGCTCTTCGTTTGACAGCGATTTCCACTTGGCTGTCAGCGCTTTGTTGTTGGGATCAGGCGCAACCTCAAAGATCACCCGCTTACGCTTGGGTGTTTCTTTTTCCTCGGCAAGGACTACGCGCTTTCGTCCTCGTTCGAGGAGGGCTTCTTTTTCCCCAGCTTGGAGCGGGCCAAGTCTGACAGGTTCCCCGCCAGCTTCTTTAGGTCGCTTGGCGACTGCTGATTTAGCCAGTTGTTGTGCTGTTCTTGATCCAAGTTTGGCTGCTGCGCCAAGGTCTGATTCTCCATAACCTTCTCCTTTGAGTATTTTTTCGATGGCTCCAGCATAGTTCTGACTTGTGACCCTGAGCTTTACGCCCATAGCCTTGTACAGTTCTTGTTCCGGATACCAGATCACCGCTTGCAATGACGCAGGAGGAACACGCTTACCGTATTTCTCTTGAACAATGTCAACCATCTGACGGACAACATCACGCAGATTTCTGCGCTCTGAGCCGTTGGCTGGAGCATCTTTCGGTGCGTCCAGTGACTTGATCATTGTCTCTGAAACAGCGACCAGCTTGGACTTCTCTCTTGTCCCATCGTCAAAGCCAGCGCGGTTGACTTTGTAGTCACGCTCATGTGCGCTCTTAACTTTGCGAGCCAGAGCTTCAGCGGCCTTATCATCTACCTTGGCAAGTTCAACTTCGTCCTGATCAAACTGGTTGGCAAAAACACCGTTGCTGCCATCTACGTCAAGCGCGGCTCTAAACTTATCAAGCTGTGCATCGTAAAGATCCTGTCTAAACGACTTGAGCTTGCCGGT
>Ga0315903_10007347_pt1 | contig 13783 bp, 11 predicted proteins | sample LakEriMetagenome_7_FD_203524 | JGI IMG/M metagenome (GOLD analysis project Ga0315903, IMG submission 203524) | Freshwater fungal communities from buoy surface, Lake Erie, Ohio, United States - Buoy 2 MA119 | ecosystem: Environmental > Aquatic > Freshwater > Lake | place: USA: Lake Erie, Ohio...
GGCCGGCCACTGGTGGTTCGCCAACGGCATGAACGAACTGTGCGACGGCCACCCTGAGGTGGACCGTGTTGGCCAACGGGTCAACGGTCAGTACCCACCACGTGGTGCAGCCGAACGCAGGGCCTACACCGAACGGGCCATGCAGGAGCTGGGTGAGTAATGCCCCTGCGTGACATCCACATCCAGCGGGCGGCGCGTTACGCCCAGCAGGTGTATCAGCAACCGGCTGACTGGCTGGTGCGCCAGGACCCTGACATCACCTACATCGCCCTCGAGGGGTCAGACGAGCTGGCGGACTGGCGCCGCAATTTTGAGTTCGTGCTGACCTCGACGGATGAGCACCTTGGCTTTGGCACCTACGCCAGGGAGCTGGTCTCGCAGATGTGGGCAGCGGGTGTGACGCTTGATCGGGAGCGCGTCACCCTGATCTGCGGCCACAGCCTCGGCGGTGCAGTTGCATCAATCATCGCCGCGATGTTGCAAACGCACCTGCCGCTGCTGGAGCTGATCACCTTCGGCAGCCCGCGCCCCGGCGGGAAGCGGTTCGCCAAGCGGTTGACGGTGCCGCATCACCGCTACACCCACGCCGACGACATCGTGCCCCACCTGCCGTCGTCGCTGCTGGGTTTCCGCCACACCGCAGAGCCGATCCAGCTGGAGCCGTTCAAGGCGATGCACCTGCTGCGCGGTGTCAAAGACCACGACATTGCCTGCTACCGCCGCATCCTGGAGGCCGGCCAATGATGCCTGAAACGCTGCTCACCCTCCTGGCCCTGGGGGTGCTGGCGTGCTCCATCATCCTGGTCTGGAACGCAATCCGCTGATGGCACGCCGAGAAGAGTTTGTTGCTGGTGGGCTGCGCATCACCACTTGGCGTGAGACCAACGGGCGCTGCTTTGTGGCGTGGAAACCTGATGTCAGCATCTTTTGCCAGACCACACAGGAAGTGCTGCGCTTTGCAGCGTGGCCGGCCAAGACGCCTACGGGTGATTCCCTGCGCGAGTGGCTGGCGTCGCTCGGGGCAGCGGACCAGCAAAAAGGCGCCTCGCTGGCGCCTGTTGGTGATGCCAATGTCGAGGGCAGCTGGGACCCTCAGGCGCACGATGTCGATAACGACGCCACTCGGATGATCACCTGATCTCGCTCCAGCCCCCCGCGACATCATCGGGAACGCTCTGGTCGTCGTCGTTGTCCTTGCGGTACAGCGTCCCGTTGTGCTGCACTTCATCACCCGGTTGGTAGGTGTGGTCAGCAGACCAGGCCGGCACCACCAGCTGCTTCAGCTTGCCGTGATCAACCTTGTGCTTCCGCAAGGTCTCTACCATCGCCAACTCACCGTTGCTCACCGGCAGGGGGATGGCCTCATAGTGATCACCCACCTTCTGGTAGCTGCTGGCGGTGTAGCCAGCGGGTGCTTCCGTCAGCGGGTAGAAGCCCAGGGCCACCGCCTCGGGGGCAGCAGGGTTGATGCCGTACAGGCTGCGGCAGTTGTCTTCTGAGATCGGGGACTGGAGTTGTTCGGAGTAGTACATGGCTCAGGTCGGGATGATTATCAGTGGATCGAAGCCTGTGATGTTCAACGCGCCGGGCAGTGCGCCAAGCGAACCCCAGGCGCGGGGCGTGACGCCAAGGTTGCACTTCGTCAGAGTCACACTTGCATCCGCACCCCAGGCGAATCCGTCCTTCTTCAGCACATACCACTTGCCGGTTGAGTAGGCCCCGACGCCACAACTGACGCAATCGGTGGCAACGCGACCAAACGTGACCGGCGTTGCCCCTGTTGAACAGGCAGGACCCCCGCCACCTCCTGCAGCCCACAGTTCTCCGTCTGTCGTAAGTCCAGTCACTGACCACTCAGTGGAGTAGGTCGTACCCAGAGTTGAAATGTCGTGCCAATCCTTGAGGTTCGGCGCGCCCGTTAATTTCACGGGAGCTGCGTTGGTGCCGCCCGCAGGGAACGCGACATCCTTTGAGTCCCCGACGTAATAGAGCTTCTTATCAGACCCCAATAGCAGGATCGACTTGGCGTCATACGATCCCCAGACACCAGCGATCTTGGTCATCTTGGCGCCACCGACCGTGCCAAACACAATCTCGTGGATTTGAGTATTGGGCAAGGTGTAATTGCCCACCCTCTGAGTGGCGGCGCCAACCACATAGAGCTTGCCGTCGCCACCCTCGATTAACACCATGCGTGTGACGCCACCGATCTTCATCAGCGACTTAACAGGCGCCCCGCCAGGCTTCACATGCGTCTGCCCGTAGCCCGTGCTGATTGAGCCGTCCGCGTAAAGCGTGACCCAACACTGGTCGCCGTTGTAGCCAATCCAGAAGTCGGCAATGGGCGATCCGTCGCTGTACTTGGGGTCAGCCAATGCCATGGTGTTAGTGTTGGCATTACCGGAGTACAGCTTTCCGTCAATGCCCACGGCAAAGTAAGTGCTCGGCGGATCCTGATAAGAAGCGGCCACGTTCTGCACTAGCACCGGCACCGTAATCGCTGTTGGAGGCGTTGTCGGGCCAGTGAACTTGTAAAGATGCCCCGGCGTTGCAGTTGGGATGAACGCCGCCTTCGTCTTGAACCCCACCGCATCCGACCAGGGGCTCTGCAGACTGCCACCGTTATGCCGGACCCTGGCGATGTAGTCGGTGTTCGGCTGCAGCGGTCCACCATCCCAGCTCAGCAGGTGTGCCGTATCTGCCATCGACTGCACCACGGGCGAGGCGAAGGCAGTGTCCGTCTTCAGCGTCACCTGCCAGTCGCTGCTGGCGTGAGTGGTGCCGGTCCCGCTGAACGCTGAGCTGGTGAAGGTTGGAGTCTCGCCCAGGTCAACAGCACCAGCCGCTGGCGTGGTGATCGACGGCTTATTGATGCTGGCCTGACTTGCCTTCCAGTCCGCGAAGCTGCACTTGTAGTCAACTCCTGCGCGGTTGATCAACAGCAGGTCAGTGTCTTGGACGGTGCTCATGTCAGCAGGGGCAGAGTGCAGCGTGGCGGCGCGTTGAACCAGCACCTTGTCGGTGGGCAGGACACTGCTCATGGCAACGCAGGCAGGGTGGAGATGTCTTTCGCCAGGTAGCCGTCCGCCAGCGCCTTGGGCGTGACGGCCTTGGCGGTGTCGGTGCCGGCCTTGGCCTCGGCGCTGGTGGCCAGCTGCACGATGCCTTTGATGGCCGTGGTGGCATCAGCGGGAGTGAAGGATTTGAGCTGCGCGGCATCCACCACCCGACCGGCCGTTCCAGCGGTGATGGCAGCGGCGTCCGCCAGTTGCACGGCGCCCTGCGCTGTCGTTGTGGCAACCGGCAGTAGCGCCGGAGCCAGCAGATCGCCGGGTGTCTTGGCGCTGAGGGTGGTGCCGGTGCGGCTGAGCAGGTTGGCGGCCTGCACGAACGCCGTGGTGGCCAGCTGAGTGGTGCTGGTGCCCGCTGCAGCTGTCGGGCCCGCAGGGGTGCCAGTGAAGGTGGGGCTCTCTAGGCCCGCCAAGCTCTGCCAGGCCGTGCCGTCGTAGACCTTGATCACCGGCACGGCGGCGCTGGTGTCAGTCCAGAGCGTGCCTTTGGTCGGTGTGGCTGGAGCGGCCGGTCCGGCGGAGCCCGCCAGGGCGGCGATGGCTGCCTTGACGCCGGCGGAGGTGACCGCCTTGGCGGTGTCCGCCCCAGCTGCAGCCTCCGCCGCCGTGGCCAGCTGCACCACGCCTTTGGCTGTGGTGGTGGCGTCATCGCCGCTGAGCACGGGAGCTGTGGCAGTGCCGCCCACCGTGATGCCGGTGCCTGCTGTTGCCGTGACGCCGGTGACGCCGGTAGTAGAGCCGACGCCCGCGCCGGCCCACTCAGCGCCGTCCCAGACCAGCAGCTCATGGAGCAGCACCGTGCGGGGGGTAAGGCCCGTCCAGCTGGCGGCAGCGGTGCCGGTCTTGTTGGCGATCCAGACATCACCGACAGCAGGTGTGGCTGGAGCGGCGGCGGTCGGGTCGGCGGTGCCCTTGTAGGTCAGCGCAGCGGGGAAGGTGATGTCGAGCTTGCCGTCGCTGGCGATCGTGTAGCCCGTGCCCTTCTTGATGCCGCCCAGCACCGTGGTGCTCGCCACCGGCAGCGTGTAGGCCGCCGGGATGGTGGGCTTGTTCTTGATGAAGGCGTCGCTTGTGGTGGTGGTCTCGTTCCAGTCCACCTGGACGTTGACCTCGGCGCCGGTGGCTATACCGTCGAGTTTGGTCTTGTCCGCTGCGCTCATCGCACCAGCAGCGGCCGTGGTGGCGTCGCTGATGGAGATCGCCCGCGTGGCGCCGGTGCCGGTGGCGGTGATCGGAGCGGTGCCGGTGATGCCGGTGATGCCGCCGCCAGTTGCTGTGGCGATGGCGTCGTTCACCACCTTCAGCTGGGCGGGGGTGATCGCCAGGTTGGTGGCGGTGCCGGCGGTTGCTTCGGTGTTGGTGGCGATGCGGATGATGCCCTTCACCGTGTCGCTGGCGTCAGGCGTGGTGGCCGCTGCAACCGCGCTGATGTGGTCCCACTTGGCGCCGTCGTAGAGGATCCAGTCGCCGGCGGCCACCGCGGCGCCTGTTGCCAAGCCGAAGCTGGCGTCAGCGGTGCCGGCCTTGCTCACCACGTAGAGGCCGTCCACCTTGGGGGTGGCTGGAGCGGCCACCGTGACATCGAGCGCCCCGGCGTAGGTGATCGCCCCAGTCACCGAGGCGCTCAGCGTGCCGTCCGCTGCCACCGACAGGTTGGTGCCGACCTTGATGCCGCCCAGCGTTGTGGTGGTGGCTGCCGGCAGCGTGTAGGCGCCGGTCGTGATGGCGGTGTTGGTGGCCTTCAGCAGGTCAGCCGTCACCACCCGATCGCTGACGCCGGCGGTCACATCCGCGGCGGTGGCCAGCTGAGAGATACCGGCTGCGCTGGTGGTGGCGCTGGGCACCACTGAATCCACCGAGGCCCAGGTCGTGCCGCTGTAAACCTTCAGCACCGGAGCGGCGCCGGAAACATCCACCCACAGGTCGCCTTTGACCGCGCTGGTGGGCTGCACCGTGCTCGCTGGGGCGCCGCTGCTGCCGGCCACCAGCCAGGTGGTGCCGTCGTAGATCTTCAGCGTCGGCGACGCCGGGCGGGTGGTGTCGAGCCACAGCGTCCCAGCCGTCGGTGTCGCTGGTGCGGTGTTGGCTTGGCTGACGCCGGTGATGCGGCGGACCGCGCCGGCCGAATCCTTGATCGTCAGGAAGGGGTCGGTCGCGTTGAAGTTGACCGCGATCTGGCCTTCTTCCAGCTGCGCAGGCGTTGGCTGCTTGCCCGCTACAGAGCTACGTAAGTGCTTGTGGTAAGCCACGGCTATCTAGCCAAGAACGCGCCTATCTAGGCGTGAACCCAGCTTAGGTAGGGACTAGGCGTAAGTACCCGCGTCGGTGAAGGCGACATTCACCCACTGGCCAGCGGCGGTGTAGTGCAGAACGTCGCCGGCCTTGGGGTTGGTGAGCGTGACATCCAGCAGACCATCGAGGTGATCGGTGCCGCCACCGACGCCCCCGCCACCACCGGCGCCGCTCAGGGTGTCGATGCGAACCCAGCCGCCGGTGGTGCCCTGGCAGAGCAGCCAGTCACCGGCGTCAAAGGTGGCGCCGCCGGCGATCGAAGCGCTGGTGCCTCCGGTGGTGGCGACGAAGTACACACCGGCGTGCTTGTCATCGGCTGCCGGGATGGTGTCGCCAACCTTGAAGCCGTCGGCGGTGCCGAATTGAGTGACGCCGTTGATGACGCCGGTGCCGGGGTTGTAGGTGCCGCAGTAACGCAGGTTGCGGTTGAACAGGGTGCTGGCCCCTGTCTTCATCCAGCTGTTGCCGTTCCAGATCGAGACTTGGCCGGTGCTCTCCTGCAGCCAGGTCATGCCGATCGGGTGGCTGCCGACACCCGCAACGGGCACTGACTCCTGGATCAGCGCGATGGCGTAGTCCGCCAGCTTCTGTGCGGTGACGCTGTGATCGGCCAGCAGCGAGATGGGCAGCGTGCCGCTGGTGATCTTGGCGGCGTCGAGGCTGGGGATGTCGCCGGCGGTCAGCTGCGCCCCGGCGGTGATGTGGCCGGTGGCGTTGACGGTGAGCTTGGTGTAGATGCCGCCGCCCGCGATCTTGATGGCGTGGTCGAGCGTGCCAGCCGCTGTCACGGTCAGGTCGCTGCCGGGCATCACCGCACCGACCGTCGTTGTGGTGGCGATCGGCAAATCTGTCGCCTGCACCCGGCGGGAGCCGATCACCAGGCCCTTGGCGTTGACATCGACCAGGCCGTAGACACCAGCGCTGGCGGTGATGTCGTTGTCGATCTCCAGGCGGCTGCCGGTGACGCGCAGACCGTTGCCCGAGACCTCGATGGCGCCCTTGGCAGTGGCGCTGGCCGTGGGCAGGTCGGTGCCGCCGATCGTGCGGTAGGTGGCCGCACCACCTGCCCCCGAGGGGCCCGCCAGGAATTGCGCAGCGGCGCTGGTGGGGTTCAGGCGAGCGCTGAGCGTGACGCTATCGCCAGACGCCGCACCAGCCAGGGCTACCGGCCCGACGGTGTTGTCGTAGGCCAGCGTGTTGATCGAGCCCGCAGCCTTCAGGGCTTGCCAGACGCTGCCGTCCCAGATCCGCAGCGTGTCGCCGGTGCTGTTGAAGCTCAGCTGGCCAATGAAGGCGCCGGTGGCTGGCGTTGTCGCTGCAACGACAGCGCTGCTCTGGTCGTCGAGCTTGGCGGCGCTGACCGCTTTGTTCGCCAGCAGCGCTGTGGTGATCGAGCCCGGCGTGATGACGAGGTTGACCGCTGTGCTGGGGATGCTGTTAGCGGGGAACAGTGCGCCCAGACCCGCAGCAAGATCGGCGGCGGAGATTCGCTTTGTTTCGCTGGCACTCAGATCCGCAACAGGGAACGGGTCGGTGCCCTGCAGCAAGGTGCCTGCCAGCGGTGGCAGGGCGGAAATCTGGAGATCAGCCACGCCAGCCTGGAACTACGCCTACCTCAGCCTAATCGTCCTCTAGCAGCAGCTTCTCGCCGCTCTCCAGCAGCAGGAAGTCGGCGTCTTCCTGCAGCAGGAACGCCGGTGGTGTGCCCATCTTCAGGGCCACCGGGCCGCTGGTGACGAACTCCACGCGGGTGCGGATTGGCTGCGAGGGCTCGAAGTTGAACGCCACATTGGTGACGATGCAGATCGGGCACTCCCACCACACCGATTCGGTGCGGTTGATGTGGATGTAGAAGCGCCCCTCGAAGTTGGCGCCGAGTTGCGTGCGAAGAACCAGCTGCGCGAAGTAGTGGGGCAGCTCGGCGTTGGGGCTGCAGGCGTTGTCGCAGGGCCGGCGCTCGAACTCCCACAGGCAGTTGAGGCTGCCTTGGCCGCTGATCAGGCCCGAGGCGTATTGGTGGCGGTGCTGGTCGCCCAGAGAGGTGAGATCCACCGCCTCGCGGCTGGTGGTGAACTGGTAGTCGGTGATGCGCGCCAGGGGTTGGAACGCCCGGCTGCGCGTGCGGACCTCGATCGGCTTGCTGGTGGTGGGGGCTGCCAGCTCAAGCGCGCGGGCGGGATCTCCGTTGATCGCTTCGCTGAAGCTGCGGTAGAGGCGGACGCCACCCACATCATCAATGTGGATGAAGCCCAGCCAGTCGGGGCCGGTGTGGCCCAGCACCAGCTCCAGCTCACTGCCGTCCTCGGTGCGGATCTCGGTCTGATCGCCGGTGATCAGCGCCGAAGGGTCGAAGTCAAACGAGAAGCGGCGGCGATCGACATTCACATCGGCCGCGTCGAGCACCGAAGCCAGCGGCGCGTTCAGGCTGCTGCGCCGCAGCTCGATGTACCCCTCGCTGCCCAGGTAGACGCCCATCAGAGATTGACCTCAGTGGGTGCGCCGTTCAGCTCGAAGGCAACCGAGGCCGACAGGATGCTGCCGACTGCCATCGCCATCGACGCGCTGGTGATCACCGCTTCGCCGGTGAGGTAGCGCCCGGCAGTGGTGCCGTCGGCCACGCGCAGTTTCAGAACAACCGTCTCGGGAGCACCAGCCACGCCGGGGTCTTGACCTGCGATGCGGGCTTTGATCACCTTGCTCAGCAGTGTGCTGGCGTCGCCTTTGGTGCCGGTGTTCTCCTCGTAATAGAAGAGGGTGCAGTTGCCGGTGGTGCTGCGGATGCCCGGTGTCACCGTGCGATCGGTGTCGCCCAGTGATGTCGTGTCGAGCGTGGCGATGCTGGTGGAGAACTCCCAGCCCTGCACCCGCGCAGCTCTCTTCCCGTCGATCCACAGCTCGCCCTGTTGGCCGCTGAAATACGCCATCAGACCGTTGCCGCGACAAGCTCCACAGTCACTGTAGAGATGCCGGGATAGACGGAAGTCACATCAGGTTCGCTGGCATAACGCCACTTCGACCCCCACTCCGAGGCGCCGATCCACTTGGGATCGCCGGCCCAGCCGTCCTTGGCGTGGTGGGCGGTGTTGGGCGTGAACTCGAACTGCTGGTAGGTGCCAAACATCTGGTGGTAGTGCGCCAGGAACCCCTGCGCCTGCTGGTCGGGGATGTTGGCGTAGGTGAGCTTCAGGCTCATGCCAACCCGCCTGTTGCCGTAGAGGTAACGGGTCTCGCTGCCGTCCTGCGCCTGAAACGACTTCACAGGGAAGTTGCCAGGCGAGAAGCTGCGGCTGGTGGGGCTCAGCGCTGGGAAGCTCATTCGATCACCTCGAACTTGGTGTAGCGGTTGGCGTGGAGGATGTCATCCACAATCTTGCTGCGCCCGTCTGCGAAGACCGGGAAGTGGCTGGCGGTGATGTCCACCAGGCCCTCCTCCGTCAGATCCAGCTTGTCCACCATGTAGACGTTGGTGCGGCGGGTGATCGAAGGGATGTTCAGCAGGGCGTTGGCCAGCGTTGGGTCGCTCACCCGGTTGCCTTGGATCACGACCTGCTCGGTGGCGACGGCCTGGCTGCCCTCGCGGTAGATGTGCGCGGTGTAGGTGCCGTCCTTCACCTCCGAAGGGGAGAGCAGGGTCAGATCGCTGCGCACCACCGCATTACGAACGCTCTCATAAGGGGAGCTGAGCGTGTCCACGCGGATGTAGTCGCCGGGGCCCAGGCTCAGGCCGTCCGCCAGGGTCTGGAACTTGACGATGTGGTCGATGCGGCGGCGCACGCTCAGCAGGTAGCGGGCGGCGATGAAGGCGTGCCCGCGCCGCGTGCAGAACGGCGACATGTCGATGTCCTCCTGCGGCGGTGGCGCGACGCCCTCGTCCTTCCACTTGACGACGATCGTCTGCTCCTGCACCAGACCGTTGACTGGGGTGTCGCGGTAGTGGGTGACGGCGCGGAAGTCCTGCCGGTCGCCCTGCTCCAGGTAGCTCAGCTCAAAGCTGCCGTCGATAATGTTTCCGTCTGTGAAGATCTGCTGGATCGCCACAGGGCCGTCGTCGATCTCGCCGTCACTGCGGGTTGGTATTGCTGGCACTAGGGCAAAGCGCCCGTTCTTGATCACGAAGTTGCACAAGAACAGCGGTGCCAGTTGCGTGATGTAGCTACGCAGGTTGGTGAGGTCGGTGATGGCACCGTCAAAGCGCAGCCGCGTCTGCCGCTGGAAGCGTGCCGTTGCCACGAAGCTGTCCTTGTCGATCAGCTTGCTGCTCAGCTCAGCGCCGATCGATGCACCGGCCTGGGTCAGCAGCCAGTAGACGACATCAGCGAAGTTGTTGGTGGGGCCGTGCTGGCCGTCTTCCAGGCGGGTGACGCTGATGCCGTTCTTCAGGTAGATCTGCAGCTGCTCAAAGCTCTGCACCTGATTGAGGGTGCGCAGCTTGACGCCCACCATCGTCAGGTCGTAATAGTCCGCCACTGGGTAGCAGTCCAGCGACTCGTTGAGGTAGGCGATGGCGTGCTCCGGCTTGCTGTTGCAGCTGCGGCTCAGCTCCGAGTAGACGCTGATCTCCTTGATCTGCGCGTAGGGCTCGAAGTTGCGGATGAACTCCAGCTTGATCTCACCCTTGGTGCAGGTCACGCCCGTGGCGCCGTAGCGGAAGGTGACAGGACCAGAGCGGGTGTGCCAGTAGGCGTACCAGGACTTGCCGATGGTGCGGGTGTCGTCGTAGTAGGCGCCCTCTGTCACCGTGCCGGCGGTTGAGGTGACGCGGACATAGATGCCGCCCCACGCCTTGGCTGTGCCGTGCGTGGCGACAAACGCCGCGTCGTAGCTGTAATCCAGCACCGTGCCGGTCATGGTGCAGTTGAAGGTGACACCGCCGCTGGTGAAGCTGAAGTTGCGGGTGCGCGTCTCCCCGTAGATGGCGCGGTCACCCCCGTTGGGAACGTTGGGGTCTTTGAGCTGGCCAAGGATTGTTTCGTAGTACGCCTGCAGGTAACCGCCGCCGCTGGTGGCAACAACGCCGATCGGGCTGAACGAGGTGACGGTGCAGGTCACTTCGGTGACGCGATCGGCATCGCCCGAGCGCAGTTCAGGCAGCTCAAACAAATCCTCGACAGGCATCACCAGAGCGTTGAACTTCATGGTGATGTCGCCGTAGACCGTGTGCTCGATGACGCTGCGCACTGGGCCGCTGGTGTTCAGCACATAGATCGACTGGTTCGTGAAAGCGGCATAGCGGTGGATGTTGCAGGCGTCCTTCGGCACCAGCCGGAACTCCAGCTCTGATCGACGCGGGTGGTGGATGCGGATGTAGTTGTAGACATCGACTGGCCGGTTGCTGCGCACGCAGAACAGCGTGCCGTTGATCATGTCGAAGCCGTCAAATAGATCGTCGTCGTCGCTGACATCCTTGCCGGCGGAATCCAGTCCCATTGGGTTGCCTACTTCCTTCACGCCGAGCACGAAGAACGAGGTGCGGTTCATGTACTTGTCCATGACGCCCGACTGCAGTTGCACCTCGTCGTCGTCAAAGCGCTTCAGTTCATTGGGTGTTGGGACCGAGTTGAAATTGCAGAGGCCGTTGGCCTTTGACCAGACGTTGCTGCGGATGCCTAGCTCCGTCACCTCGACCGGGCGGGTGTTAGCGACCTGGCCGATGTCAATCTTGTGCAGCGGATACCAGGAGGTGCTGCGGAAATAGTCCTCGGGGTTTGAGTCGCCCCCCTCCGAGAGGATGTCGTCATTGAGGGCTCGCGTGCCAGACACGCCGATCTCTCGGTTGGCGCCGGTAAAGCCGATCACCTCCAGCGTGTACTGGAAATCCTTTTTGCGGGTCCAGGCATCAGTGGGACGTTCGACCACGCGGAGCATGGTGCGGTTGCACAGGAAGACCTCGCCCATGCGGAGCAGGTCGTCGGCCTCCTCGCACATCGAGATGATCGTGTTGTTGATGTCGTCGCAGGTGACGCCCGTGTCTTTCGGGAAGTCGCAGCTGTCGTTGGTGAAGAGCTTGCCGTTGATCGAGAAGGTGATCCGGTCCTTGCGACTGACCGTGACCACTACGGGGTCGCTGTAGTGGGTGCCGTTGACATGGGTGACGCCCATGCGGGTGGAATAGGCCCGGCCAATGCCGTCCATGCCCTTGGCGATCCACTGGGCATCCTTGCCGGCGACCTTCTTGCGCTCGGTCTTCAGGCGATCGTGGTCGGTCTTGCCGGCGATGCTGATGACCTGCCAGTTGACGCGGTAGTGACCACCGTTGCGGATGCTGTTGTAGACCCCGAAGCTGGCGGTGTTGGTGGGGCTGTAGGCGCTGCTGAACGCTGGGCCGTTGTCGGAGCTGGCGGAAGGCGCCAGGAAGTTGCCGTCAGGTGCGGCGTCACCGGCGACGAGGTTGGAGAGGTCGAGGCGGTTGCTGCCGGGCTTGCTGCTCCAGAAGAAGGCGTAGTTGCTCTTGTGGATGTTGGCGATGGGCTGGCCGCCGATCATCACGGCCTCGATCGGCGGGGTGCCTTCGATGCCGGTCTGGCCGATCACGGCCATCGCCTTGAGGCTTTGGAAGGACCCGTTGCTCAGCATCCGGGTCCACACCAGCAGCGGCTCAACGACCATGCCGCCGCTGGGGATGCCAGATTCGCCGACCTCTTCGTCATCAGCTGGTGGCAACTCGCCGCCGTACTGCTCGTAGCGACCGAAGGGGATCGGCACCCGCGAGCCCAGCTGCGCTAGCTGCGGGGCGGAGTCGAAACCGACGTTGTTGTTGAAGCGGGTGCGGCCCCGCTGGTTGGCGAGCTGCTTGCTCTTCTGGTCACCTGGAGTTGGAGGCTTAGGAGCCAGCAGCGCCGACACCGCCGATAGGGCGATGCCGATGACAAGGTTGATGAGGATGCTGACCGGATCACACCGGATGTCCGGGATGTGCTCGTAGCCCGCAGGGCGTTCGCGGCTCTTGCGGGCTACCTCGGCAGCAAACTCCTGGTAGTCCTGCTCCGATAGGCCCAGAACTTCGATGAGCTGCCGCTCGTAGGGCAGCAGAGGCTGGCGATGCTGCTCAACGGGGACCAATGCACTGCCTTCCTGGCGGGGCAGATGTGAAGGATCCCGTTGCTCCATACCACTGCAAATCCGACTGGGTTGGGCACTACCACCACATCGCCATCGTAGGCGGGCTCTGCGATGCGCTTGCCCCAGCGCACCAGATCACGACCCCACTGGCGTGGGGTCATGTCGTACCACTCGCGCCGTAGCGGAGGGGCTTGGATTCCCAAGCGCTCCAGCACCGTCAGCGTCAGAAAGATGCAATCCGTCTCCCCGTAGATGTAGGGGGTGCCGATCAGATCAACGCAGTCGGACATTGGCGGTGAGCGGCAGGGCGCCAACCAGCCGGCGGTGCAGCGTGCGGGTGGGGATGTCGGAGGTGGCGGCGTCGAGCACGCTGCCCAGCTGCATCTCGCCTTGCGTGTCGCTCCAGCCGCCGGCGGTGCACTGCCCCACGTAGGTGAACAGCGTGCCCAGCACGGCGTTAGTGGCCACATCGAGGCGGTTGACATCGACCTCGGCGACATAGGCCAGCCGACTGCCGTCGTCCGCCGCCAGTTGGCCACCGCGCAACGCCTCGATGATGTAGCCCCGCGTCAGCTCGGTATTGGGGAAGACCAGGCTGGTGGTGCCCAGCTCGCCCTCCCGCGAAGTCGCCATGCCAGAGAAGCCGAAGGGCACAAAGTTGTAGGTCAGCCCGCCGTGGCTGACGGTGGTGCCGATGAAGAAGTTCTGGAAGGCGTAGACCAGGGCGCCGGTGTGGTCGAACAGCCGCAGGTAGTGCCCGAGCGCGAGGGTGGTCATAGGCCGATCTTGCGACGGGAGGAGGGCGAGTTCTTCAGGCGAGTCATGGCACGCTGCTCACCGGCCTTGCTGGCCTGATTGATGATCGACGGCACCTGGTCAGCGCGGATGTAGTGGCTGTCGTTGAAGTTCAGGATGCCGCCGGTGATGTTGACCTGGGGCGGTGCGGTAGCAACTGCCGTGCCGCCCCCGCCGGTGGGGTCAGCACCGTTGACCACGGAATCGCCTCGGGCGCCACCGCTCCAGCGGGCCATGGCTGAGCCCATCTTGTTCTCGGGGATGACGTACTCGTTGGCGCCGCCCTCGCCCACCACCGCCGGGGTGGGGCCGGTGACGAAGCCGCCCTCGGCGAAGAATGACAGGCCGGGCGTGAAGGCGATCGGGTTAAAGGCCACGCCACTGGCCGCGCCCCACATCCCACCACCACCGAAGAGGCTTCCCAAGCCGCCGAGGATGCCGCCGGCGCCACCGAAGCCGCCACCTCCACCAGAGCCGGCCATCATCGTTGCGGCTTGGATCTGCTGCTGAGCGGCGGCCAGCATGATCTGGGCGGCTTGCATCTGGGAGTTGCTGGGGGCCAGCAT
>Ga0315903_10007348_pt1 | contig 13782 bp, 10 predicted proteins | sample LakEriMetagenome_7_FD_203524 | JGI IMG/M metagenome (GOLD analysis project Ga0315903, IMG submission 203524) | Freshwater fungal communities from buoy surface, Lake Erie, Ohio, United States - Buoy 2 MA119 | ecosystem: Environmental > Aquatic > Freshwater > Lake | place: USA: Lake Erie, Ohio...
TATGTTGACCGTGAGCAATATGGCGATCGTCCACTCGTAAAAGGGCCTGATTACACGGCTTCTTATGATGACATTGTTGGTTACAAAAAAACTGGTGAACGTTGGTCAAAGAATGAAAAAAATGGTCAATATGACTATGCCGGAGATAAACAAGACTATGAGTTTAGTCCTGAATCACAAATGCTATTCCCGCGTTTAGGATTTTGGCAAGAAGAAGGCAAGAAAGCCGGCTACCGTGCTTGGTTAAATCCCGAGTATAACGTAGTAGAACGTGGAACAAAGAACGTAGTTAAAACTTTTCCTCCTTCGGGACAGCGTGCTGCGAATGAATACGTAGCAGAGCTAAACAAAGAAAATCGTGGCCCAGACGGTCGCGGTGGATATGCAGTGAAAGATGCGATTACATTCAGCGACAACATTGCTTATTTCTTCAAATATCAAGTAGGGTATATGTATTTCCGTTACTTGATGTGGAATTTTAGCGGACGTCAGGATGATATTCAAGGTACATATGGCAACGACAACGGCCGATGGATTACCGGTATATCATTCATAGATAACTCAGGAATGTTCTTCACTCCAGAGTGGCCACAAGAAGGTTTGTCACAATCAGCGCTGACAAACAAAGCACGTAATAAGTTTTACATGATACCATTCATCATTGGTGTGATTGGTTTGATTTATACACTTTATCGTCACGAAAAAATATTCTGGATTATACTGGTGCTTTTTGGCACAGCCGGTTTGTTGCAGATTATCTATCAAAACGAACCGCCAATTGAACCGCGTGAGCGAGACTATGCACAAGCGGGTTCTTTCATCGTATTCACTATGTGGATGGGCTTTGGTATGATTGCTTTAGTTGATTTGTTTAAACGTAAATTATCCGAAATCCCGAGTGTAGCCTTAGCATTTTTACTTTGTGCTACAGCGCCAATATTGATGGGTAGCCAAGGTTGGGACGACCACAATCGTCATGGTCGCTACACTGCACGTGATTTTGCTATCAACTACTTAGAATCTTGTGCTCCTAATGCTGTGTTGTTTACGCAAGGTGACAATGACACTTACCCTCTTTGGTATGCACAAGAAGTAGAAGGTATTCGAACAGACATTCGCGTGATTAATTTATCCTTGTTAGGAGTGGATTGGTATATTGATCAATTGCGCTACAAAATGAATGATGCAGCTCCGCTAAAAATGTCTTGCACACCGGAGCAATATCATGGCAGTTTGAGAGATGCGGTTCGTTATCGTCCGGTACAAGGCATAAGCGCCAACACTCCGGTTGATTTGAAAACAATCATGCAATTTATAGCAAGTGATGATGCACGAAACAAAGACAAAGAATCGGGTGAAAACTTCTACCCTACCAAAACATTCTATTTGGATATTGATACTAACCTAGCTCGTCAAAAAGATATGGTTTCAGCTGATGAATACAACCAATTAGTACCAAGAATTCAATGGAGTATTGAAAACTCTGTGCTATTGAAAAACGATTGGATGACCTTAGACATTGTAGCGAACAATATCTACGATCGTCCTATCTATTTCGCGGTGTCTGTTGCGCCTGATGCTTATCTTGGTTTAGATAAATATTTCCAACTGGAAGGCTTGACCTACCGTGTGGTGCCTAAGTTAAATCAAGGCGGCTCACCATACAGCGCTCCGGCTCGTACTGACGTGATGTATGAGCGCATGATGACTAAGTTCAAATTTGGTGGTATAGAAAGCAATCCAAACATTTACTTGGATGAAAACAACCAACGAATGACAGTAAACATCAAAGGTAACTATGGTCGTTTGGCCGAAGCACTTATCGCCAAAGGCGAAAAAGAAAAAGCAGCCAACATCATTGATTACTCGTTGAAAAATATGCCTCCTCCTGTGGTTCCTCACTCTGTTTTCGATTTCTCGTATCCTGAGGTTTACTACCAAGCCGGACAAAAAGAAAAGGCTAGAAAACTAGTGAACCAAATGATGGCAAAAGCCAAAGACGAACTGAATTACTACAAAAAAGTATATCAATTTAGTTTAAGCCAAGCGCAACAAGCGGGAGATATGAATTACTATCAACAACTACAGCAAGGTGCATTTATGGAAAGACGTGAAGTGCGCGAGCAACTTTATATCATGCAAGAAATGACGACCATCACTAAGAGCCGCGATGATGCTGAATTCAGTGCAGCTATTGAGAAAGAGTTTACTGATTATCGTTATTCCTTTGTTCAAATGCCTAAACCACAATAGGCGCTAACCCAAAACTTTAACCACATAGATTAGTTCAACACAACCGATCTATGTGGTTTTTTATTTATAAGAATTATCTGCCATGCATCAACCACACAAAGACAACTTTTGCATTTTTGGCCGCAAGCCAATTTTAGACTCTCTCAAAGACGGTAAGCGTTTCGACAAACTGCTTATTTTAAAAAATAGCAGTGGTGATGAAATTCGCGAAATACAAATGCTTGCTCGACAGTTTGAAATTCCCATGCAACAAGTACCGCGCGAAAAGTTGGATAGTGTGACACAGAAGTATTCTCGCCACCGCGAAGTCAACCATCAAGGGATCATCGGGTTCCAATCTATGGTAGATTATCATAGCATTGACGATGTGATTCATAACGTATTATCGGAAGGGAAAAATCCACTCTTTCTTCTACTCGATGGTATCACCGATGTCGGCAACTTTGGCGCCATTGCTCGTTCAGCAGAATGCCTAGGTGCTCATGCCTTAATTATTCCCACACAAGGCGCAGCACAAATCAATTCAGAAGCCATGAAATCTAGCGCAGGTGCCCTCAACAAAATATTCGTCTGTCGCGAAAAAAGTTTATTGACGACTGTAAAATATCTCAAAGCCAACGGATTTAGAGTTTACGGCACAGATATGCGCGACTCCTCCGAAATTTCAAAAGTAGATTTCACGATTCCTTGCGCTATTGTGATGGGCGCAGAGGGCAGCGGTGTGTCAAAAGAGATATTGAAAAATTGTGATGAAACCATTCGTATTCCGATGAGCGGAACCACTGAATCGTTAAATGTATCGGTGAGCGCAGGCATTATTCTTTATCAAGCACAGGCTCAGCGAGATTCGGCTTAATCTTTCTTTAGTGCATTCACTAAAATCAACCCCCACCCAACGATGAAAAAGAAACCACCAATGGGTGTTATTGGTCCGAGAATAACAGTAGGAATGCCGGTCAATTCTCGAGTGGCTAAAAGATACAACGAGCCGGAGAAAAACAATATACCCAACACAAAACAATAAGCAGCATTTCTAATCAATGTAGAATCTTCAGTTTTGAGATAAATAGCACAAACAATTAAAGCCAGCGTGTGGTAAAATTGATATTGTACCCCTTTCTCCCACATGATGATGTACTCGGGGCTTATCAATTTCTTTAATCCATGCGCTCCGAAGGCACCAAAAGCAACAGCGATTAAACCAAAGAAAGAAGCAAGTACAAGAATAGATTTTCGCATATGTTTTATTTATAAAAACGAGCAAATGCTCCAAGTGGCAATCGCTTGTCAAAATTATCTGGCAAATACAACTCGCCTATTTCTAGGTTTGTAGCTTTGGTTTGTTGATTGACTAAATTCTCCAATATGATAGAAGAAAAACCGAGTGAATAAGCATTTAAAATTAGAAAATGTTCATTGGGTTCGAGAAGTTGTAACACTAGTTTCATCATTTCATTGATGTTATCTTCCAACTTCCATTTTTCGCCATCGGGGCCGTGACCATAAGCCGGTGGGTCTAGAATAATGCCTTGATATTTATTGCCGCGTTTTACCTCGCGCTTCACAAACTTCAACGCATCTTCCACTACCCAACGAATATTATCTAACTTACTTAACTCCATGTTTTCTTTCGCCCAAGTTACTACTTGCTTGATACTGTCCAGATGATACGTTTCTGCTCCTGCAACTCGTGCCGCCAACGAAGCTCCTCCGGTGTAAGCAAACAAGTTGAGGAACTTCGGCTGCTTAGTTTTCATCTTACCTATTCGCTCGTGAATATATGCCCAGTTCACCGCTTGCTCAGGAAAAACACCTACATGCTTAAATGAGGTCAAGCCTAATCGAAACTGAATAGGCGGATCAGATTTCTCATTTAGTCCATATTGAATATTCCATTGCTCGGGCATTTGCTTCAACTTCTTCCAATCGCCATTCGATGATGATTTAGGAACAAACTTAACATGCGCTCTTTTCTCCCATTCCGCCATGGTCAATGACGGATCCCAAACGGCTTGCGGCTCGGGACGAATAGTAATAAACGAACCAAAGCGTTCTAACTTGAGAAAATGACCACAATCGATGAGTTCGTAGTCTTTAAAATTTTCGGGAGTAAGCGATAAAATTTGACGCATATATCTGCAATGTAAAGCATATTTTCACTTTTATAAAACTATGCCAGCAAACTTTCTTACCAAATCTGCTTATCGCGCCACTTCATGGCTGGGGGAAGGACTAATCCGATTGGTGGAAAGGTTAATCTTCAATTCAAAAGACCCTGCATTTTTTTCTACCGATCAATTTTATTGGGTAAAAAAAATGGAGGCAGATTACCCTAAGATAAAAGCTGAACTTCTTCGAGTGATGCAAGATTACCCTTCGATACCGGAACTAAAAAAACTCTCCGAAGAGCAACAACGCATCGTGAAAGGCAATCAATGGAAATCGTTTTTCTTTTATGCCTATGGGCGCGATATTGAAAAGAACTGCATGCGCTGCCCCGACACTTCAAAAGCCTTGCAACAAATTCCTGGGATGCTTTCCGCCTTTTTTTCCATTCTCGAACCCGGCACTTCGCTTCTACCTCACCGTGGATTATATAAGGGTGTGTTGCGCTACCATTTAGCATTAAGTGTTCCAAAAGAGTACGATAAATGTGCACTAAAAGTAGGTGAACAGATTGTACATTGGCAAGAGGGTAGTAGCATAATTTTTGATGACACTTTCGAACACGAAGCTTGGAACAAATCAGAAGAAATTCGGGTGTTGTTGTTTGTGGATTTTGAACGACCGTTATCGTTTCCTGCTAATTTAACCAATAAAGGAATATTGTGGCTTTTTTCTCGCTCCCCTTTTATTCAACGAATTTTGGATAGAGTTTAACTATTACTCTGTTTCTTCTTGAACAATGACGAAAACGTCTTCGTTGTCTCGTTTCATCCAGTAGTGTTCTCGTGCAAATTTTTCTTGGCTTTCTGTGTTTGCAGTCAACTCGTTATAGGCCTTGGTGATTTCTTTAATCTGTTGCTGATAATATTGCTTTTTCTCTTTCAACTCAGCCAACTCGCTCCATCTTCTATATTGTGTAACCATACTATTCTCATCCGCAAAAAGCATCCAAATAATGAATAAAATAAGTGTGACCAAGTAGGGATTTTTAACCCATGTCGGCAGTTTTTCCCAAATGATTTGCAGTTTCTTAAACACGTTGTGAATTTCGCCCTAAATGGTCTGAAATAAAATATTGTTGCTACTTTGATTTGCACAGTAGTATGGTAAAGTAGACTACGAAGGTGACAACAGTCATATTTAAAATTCTGCAGTTATTGATTATTTTGCGATTGAATGGCACTGCAACAAGACTTCAAACTACTCAGACGGTATCGCGATATTTTCAGCATTCTGATAAAATATGGTTTTCAGGATATGCTTTCCGGTGCCGGAGTATCACTGAAAGCTCGTATTGTGGAAGCTTTCTTGTCAGCTGCCACCATTGAAGACATTCACAAATACTCCAAATGGGAACGTATTCGTATGGCTGTGGAAGAGCTAGGCACTACGTACATCAAGTTCGCACAAATTTTGAGCAATCGCCCCGATGTTATTCCGCTAGAGTTAGTCGCTGAGTTTGAGAAATTACAAACGCATGTCCCTCCTTTCCCCGGAGAAAAAGCCAAACAAATTATAGAAAGCGAACTCGGTAAACCCATCGAAGTTTTATTCTCCGATTTTGAAGAAAAACCGTTTGCGAGTGCATCCATAGCGCAAGTGCATAAAGCTAAATTACATGATGGCACCACAGTGGTACTTAAAGTAAGGAGACCTGACATTGTAGAAAAGATAAATTTAGACATCTCTATACTTTACTTTTTTGCACGTCAAATGGAAGAACGAGAAATCATGGACAAACTAGATCCGGTCGGTATTGTTCGTGCTTTTGAAACGGCTATCCACAAAGAAATTGACCTCACGCACGAAGGCTACAACTTACAACGGTTTGCCGCCAACTTTGAAGGCAGCGAGAATCTATATGTGCCAAAGTATTACCAGCAATTTACCACCCGTAAACTGCTCACCATGGAGTTTATAAATGGTGTGCATCCTTACGACACTAACGGACTTGCTCGCATTGGCGCGAATTCCGTAGAGTTAGCCCGCAACGGCATGTTCGCATTATTTCAACAAATATTTGAACATGGATTTTTTCATGCTGACCCTCATCCCGGCAACATGTTTGCGATGCCCGAAAACAAAGTTTGCTTCATTGATTTTGGTATGATGGGCACCGTTTTAAAATCGGATGTAGAATTTTTTGCCGACATCGTTTATGGTGTTACTTCTCGCAACTCAAAAATCTTAATCTGGGGACTAAAAAATATTGCTGTCAGCCAAAGTTTTGAAGGCGTAAAAGCATTCGATTATGAAGTAGAGGAACTCATCAATGAGTACCATGCACTGCCCGCAGAGAAAATGAACATGAGCGAGTTGTTTAATCGCTTGCTGGAGATGGTCAATCGCTATAATATCCGAATGCCTTCCGATTATTTTTTACTTTCCAAATGCCTGGTAACTATTGAGGGTGTTGGACATCGCTTAGCCCCTTCACTCAACATCATAGAGGAACTCAAACCGCACATCAGCAAAGCGCTGCGCGAAGAACTAAGCTTCAAAAACATCTTCAAAAAAATGATGTCATCAGCTCGAGATACCGTAGCGCTACTTGAAAGTTTACCTCGCGATATGCGCGATATTATTAATAAAGTGAAACGCGGTGAACTAAAAGTAGCCATCGCCCACGAAGGTTTAGATGACGTCACACACAAAATAGATTTAGCTAGTAACAGAATTGCCGGAGGTTTTATTATTGGCAGCATTTTAATGGCTTCTGCCATCTTGATTGCCGTGCATTTCCCTCCACTTTACAAACACATTTCCATTCCCGGAGGCGCAGGGTTTCTTTTGGCCAATATTTTGGGTTTACGCATGTTGTTTACAATTTTCCGCAGCAAAAAATACTGATTCTTTTAACGTAGTAATACCCTCGGTACGTATTTCTCCCCTATTCCTTTACTCATTAAAATAATTGGTGCTAACAATAATGGAAGCAAGGGTGCTTTGTAACGAACTAAGTTGCCTAAAACCGGTGTGACCATTCCAATAACCGCATAGTACGTAAACACAGATGCCAATAAAAAGAAGATTACATTAACAGTTGAAGAACTCAACCTATCCCTCCAGCAAACACAGTAAACCGCCAACAAAACAAGCAAGCTATTCTCTAACGCATTCGCCAACATCAACACATTGTTTACCTCCCAAAAAAATGGTCGAAAGAGCGCATTAAAAACACTCATCGGTATCGCTTTAATGACGCCCCAAACCGTAGGCTCAATAGATGACATCGCTACAACACTTCCTGCTTTAAAATATGCTGCTTCTTTAATAGCATTTGCTTGTTTGTTTGCTAATACTTTTGGCCAATCTAAGGATGGATAAACAGCTAATAACAAAAAAGCCAACGCAACAAAAGCTGTATAAAACAATACATAAACAGAAATCACCCTTTGGGTACTCCATCGTTGAGCCACACCATATACCAATGCAGCCGGCAAAACAGCCAACAACACCACAAATTTCGTATACAGCAACAAAATGCTACCTAGTAAAATCAATACCACTCGCCAAGTCAAATTATCTTTCTTCAACAACCCTACCAACAACAATGCTAAACCCAACATCAACAAGGGCTCTTTCAACACCCCCGAAGTCCAAAGTAAAATTGAGGGGAAAATTACAGTAGCTAAACCAAGTGTAGCCACTCCTAATGATGAAGCACCAAACAATGTATTATATAGCAACACACTTGCGAAGTAGGCGATAAAACAAAAAAACAATATATGTACAAAATAAACCCCACCGGATAACCAAAGCAGTAGTGCGTTCAGTCTGATAACCATTCTGTTCTCATTCACCGGAGCTTCATCAAAGTTGCGCTCCCAATGCTGCAAATTTGGGATAGCCTCCGTCTCCTCTGTTTTACCGGCTATCATCAAATCGATGTATGCATCGCTATTCTTAAAAGCTGTTTCATGCAAGGCCTGCGCATCGGCAAAAAATTTATGAATATCATTCTGCTTTGTATCGGTATAATAGAATGTATATATGACCCAAACTAACAATCCAACCATCACTTTCCCAATATAAAAAACAAGGCTCACCCAAGGCACAAATGGCTTGAATTGAAAAATACGGAAGCGAAAGATGAGATAACAGAAAAAGGAGGAGAAAAGAATAACAAGAAGTATTGTTTTCATTTCTCTCAATATTGTTCTATAGCTTCCAATCGCTCAGCTAAAGTGGCGCGCTTTACGCCTTCTTTAGCAGGAACATTGTCCATAGCATATTCACTCAGAGCAGTGATAGTAAACGATGGATTAACGCCCAGGTTGGCCGGTACGATAGAGCCATCGAGAATATACATGTTCGGATAGCCATGTACACGAAAATATTCATCTACTACGCCTTCTTCTTTGGTTTTCCCCATTGGGCACCCCCCCAGAATATGAGCCGTGGTGCTCATACTAAACATCACCTCACTAAAAGCATTCATCGGCACCGCATTCGCTTTTTGTGCATAGCGATAGACTACGTCTTGCCCCACAGGAATAAAGCTCGGTACTTTGGTGCCGGCATCGTTGTCAAACTTGAGGGAAGTGCCGAATAGTCCAGACTTTAAATGCAACTTCATCGCATTGGGCAATGACTGCATAATCAGCAAAATAATTGACTTCTCCGCTACTTTGGTTTCGAAGAAAAAACGGAAAGAATTAATCGGTTGCGAAATCATGTTGCCAAGCATTTTTGCTGTGCGAACAAACGCATTCCCATCGCCAGCAGCCATCACGCCCAAGCGCATCATCGCTCCGCTGCCGTTTGGATATTTACATAACTCTATATGTGTGTTCTCATCAGGATTAAACACTCGACTAATAGCAATACCATTATTCATCTTGGTAGGCGCACCACCAACTCCCGCAATCATCTCACTGTTCGTCAGAATATTCTCTCCCAATTTTTCGGATAGATTGAGTAATGTTTTATGAATGTGTTTTTGCTCTAAGAGCAACTTCAACGTTCCTAAAACTCCACCACTTACCACTAAACCTTTGCTCTTAAAGACTTGTTTATTTTTCTTCCACCAATTGGTTTGACTTTCAGTTTGGATGATGTACTCTCCGTTGATGTGTTCAATTTTTTTCACCACTGTTTCAGCTAAAATTTCAGCGCCATAATCTTGAGCAAAATGTAAGTAGTTTTTGTCGAGTGTATTCTTTGCATTTTCTCGGCAGCCTACCATGCAGCCCGCACACTCCGTGCAGCCTTTGCGCAAAGGACCAAGTCCTTTAAAATAAGGGTCTTTTTCTTTGCGCGTATCGCCAAAATAAACCCCTACATAATCTACGGCTTTGTAGGTGTCTGCTTGGTCCATTTCTTTCGCCACTTCTTCCATCATTTTATCTTCGGGAAACTCGCGCATGTATTTTGACGAGCCGAGCATAAATCGTGCTTGCTCGTAGTAGGGCGCCATCACATCTTTCCAGTTCTTGATGTGGCTCCAAATCGGGTTTGTCCAAAAGGCTTCCTTCGGTATCATGTGAGTGTTGGCATACACCAACGAACCTCCGCCCACACCTGTGCCACTCAGCACCAACACCTCTTTGAAAAAATCCATCTTCATGATACCAAACCAACGCAAAGGCGGCACCCAAAGAAACTTACCTAAGTTCCAATTGCTTTTCGGAAAATCTTCTGCTTTCCACCACTTTCCTTTTTCAATCACGAGCACCGAATAGCCTTTTTCTGCCAGGCGCATAGCGCTAACACTGCCGCCAAAGCCGGAACCTATCACAATGTAGTCGTAAACTTTATCAGTTTTCATAAGCCGTATTGAAAGTAATTCTTGTGGTATATAAATCAGTGACCGATGTGGCTAAATGAAAATAACCACTCAACACTTGGTTTTGTTTATCGAAATTAACATCACTGAACCAATACTTCAACCCATCGGTGGGCATCGCGCTGTTGAACCTCACTTTCGCAGAGGTGATTTCTACTCCATTTTCCGTGAAACTAATGTCTACTTCTTTTTTCCGTGGGTTGAATGAGTTTTCGGGCAAATTGAGTTTTACTAATTCCTTATCTTGAAATTTATTAAACACCAAATGCTCGGCAAAAATATCTAGTGCAGCCCCTTCTTTCAAATCTATTACAAAAGGTAATTTGATGCTACCGGTCATGGGGTTAACACTCCACTTTTTCATCCGGTTGCTGCCCTCATGAAAAAGACCAAAAAGCCATGTTCTAGTGTCCGTTTCATCACCTTCGTTTGCCTTTAACCACCAGGTCATTTCATAAGGATGCAACTCCGGGTGGCAGTTGTGATTGCAGTCGCTGCAAAACACACCATAAAAACCCATCGTGGGGTGATTGCTCTCCATGTTGGGATGCGTTTTCATCGAAGTGCCATCGGGTTGTGTAGCATAAAATAGATAATGCAACTGTGGGCGAAAAGCTTCAGGAGGCGTTAGCTCACAATGCAAGCGAAAAAGATTTTTGTCAAGGTTAGCGGTGTCGCGCAAAAAGCGTGGGCCGTTGTAATCGGTGCGATGCGATGGGCGTACATCTTGCTTTTTGTGTTTGCGCTGCATATCATAACCGGTCAATACTTTATCCAAATATTTTCGAGTATTGAAGTATATATCAAAATTGATGTCATACTCAGTATATTCTTTGCTGCCACTGCGACCGTGATGTTTCACCGTGCCCACAAACTTTTGCTTGACCATCGAGTTAGCGCGCCAGTTAAATCCACCAAAGGCATGAATAAACCAACCCAATGGAAAAAGTTTATGGTGCTGTTTTTTTCGCTCAATCACCGAGTCGACCAACATTGGTTCGACTAGGTCGGTAATAAGTTCATGCACCGTGTCGTTCTTCGCAATTTGGTCATTGTTCCAAAGCAAGTAGCTAAAGGTGGCTGTGGTTTTCTCAAAAGAGTTAATCGGATAATTAATGGATTGTGCTAAACTTGTGCGAGCAAAAAATGTTAGTACAAGACAGATACAAAAAAGTGGCTTCATCAATCCGAAGTTACTTTTTCTGACTTAAAAACAAACGCTCAAGCAAAAAATAAAAACGTGACCAATCCATTAACCGCCACCACTCTCGATAATTGGGGCTTTCGCACAGAGCATCCTCTAGTGATTGCAGGGCCATGTAGTGCTGAAGGCGAAGAGCAAATGCTATCTACGGTTCGCGAAATTGTGGCCAACACAAATGGGAAAGTACAAATGATCAGAGCCGGAGTGTGGAAACCGCGCACTCGCCCAAACTCGTTTGAAGGCGTAGGTGAAATCGGATTGCCTTGGTTGAAAAATGCCGGACGAGAAGTGGGTTTGCCGGTGTGTATAGAAATAGCTAGTCCCGAACACGTTTATGCTGCATTGAAAAATGAAATTGATGTGTTGTGGATTGGTGCGCGCACCACGGTTTCTCCTTTTGCGGTGCAAGAAATTGCGGAGTCGCTAAAAGGCGTTGACATCCCCGTGATGATTAAAAATCCTGTCAACCCCGACCTCGAACTTTGGATTGGCGCTTTAGAACGAATTCATGCCGTTGGCATCACCAAACTGGCTGCAGTTCATCGCGGATTTTCATCTTACCAAAAAACCATGTATCGCAATCCGCCCATGTGGGAATTACCGATAGAATTGCGCAGACGCCATCCGGATATTCCTATCATCGTTGACCCATCTCACATTGGCGGTACAAGAGATTTGATTTACACGTTGGCACAACAAGGGTTAGACATGGGGTTTGAAGGATTGATGATAGAAACGCACATCAACCCCGACAAAGCGTGGAGCGATGCTAAGCAACAAGTGACTCCCGAACGATTAGGGGAAATTTTAACCACACTGATTGTTCGTCAACCTAAAAATTCCATCGATGCACTAGCCGACCTCAATGAGCTTCGTTCGCGCGTAGATCGTATTGACGATTACATCATCGAGTTGATGTGTGAGCGCATGGGGATTTCGGAAGAAATTGGTTCGTTCAAAAATGAGCATCAGTTAACGCTTCACCAATCGGAACGCTGGGCGCAGATTGTGAAACGCGCACTAGCCAAAGGAACAACAGGTGGACTCACCGAAGAATTTATACTCAAACTCTTTCAGCAAATCCACAACGAAAGTATTCGCCATCAAGAAAAAGTGATTGCTAAATAATTGCTACTTTGCCGAATATATTCGGACATGAAAACACTTTTCTTTTCGCTTCTATTTTTCCTTTTTTCAGCTTCCAGTTTTGCGCAAAGCACAGCGGACGATTGGTGGAAAAAAACCACGGTTTATCAAATTTATCCCCGTTCGTTTTATGACACTAATGCAGACGGCATTGGCGACTTGGAAGGCATCATTCAAAAGTTGGATTTCATTCAGCAACTTGGCTTTGAATCAATTTGGATTTCACCTTTCACCCAAAGTCCGCAACGCGATTTTGGGTATGACATCAGCGACTACACCGCCATTGATTCAGTATATGGAGATACAGTTACTTTCAAACGCTTGGTCGAAGAGATACATCGCAGAGGTATGCACTTGATTTTTGACATGGTGATGAACCACACCTCCGACCAACATGCTTGGTTCAAAGAATCGAGTTCGTCAAAAGAAAATCCCAAAGCCGATTGGTATATTTGGAAAGATGGTCGCGGTAAAGACGGTTTGAAGCGACCTAACAACTGGCGCAGCATGGTGGGCGATAGAGCCTGGCAATATCATGCGGCACGTCATCAATTTTACTACCATGGTTTTTTGCCTTTTCAACCTGATTTGAATTATAATAATGCGGAAGTAAAAAAAGCGATGTTTGACATTGTTCGCTTTTGGCTCGATAAAGGCGTTGATGGTTTTCGGTTAGACATTATCAGTGCTATTCATGAAGACAGCACGCTCAAAAACAATCCTCCTTCGGCAAAACTATTGCCAAGCGATAGCAAACTCACCATCTTTTTCCAATACGCCAAAAACAACTTTTTGCAAGAACAAAGTTTTGGGTTTGCCACAGAGTTGCGCCAAGTGATTAATGAGTATCAGTCGCCAACTCGCGTGTTGATTGGTGAATCGCATGGTGAAGAATCGCTCATCAAAAATTTCTGCAAGAAAGACGGCAAAGACGGTTTGCATGGTGTATTTTTATTTAAAGCCATTTCTGAAAAATTCGATGCGAGGAAGTACGCCAAAATGTTAGCCGGTTTTAATCATGAATTTGCTGATCCGCTCATTCCTACTTTGGTGTTTGGCAACCATGACCGCACGCGTTCGATTGACCGAGTAAACAGCAGTGTCGCCAAAGCAAAACTAAAAGCCTTGGTGCAACTCACCACGAGAGGCATTCCATTTGTCTACAATGGCGAAGAACTCGGCATGCCCAATGTACGCATTCCACTCAAAGAAGGGAAAGATGCCG
>Ga0315903_10007349_pt1 | contig 13781 bp, 13 predicted proteins | sample LakEriMetagenome_7_FD_203524 | JGI IMG/M metagenome (GOLD analysis project Ga0315903, IMG submission 203524) | Freshwater fungal communities from buoy surface, Lake Erie, Ohio, United States - Buoy 2 MA119 | ecosystem: Environmental > Aquatic > Freshwater > Lake | place: USA: Lake Erie, Ohio...
TATCGGGTGAAAAGGGACAAGAAGCGCTATGAGTATGTATCGTCCAGCAGAGCAAGAGGTTCTGCTTACCCCAGCAGAGGTTGCCAAGTTATTTAGAGTAGATCCAAAGACGGTAACAAGATGGGCTAAAGCTGGAAAGCTAACAGCGATTAGAACTCTTGGTGGCCATCGCCGCTATAGACAATCTGAGGTGCAAAACCTCCTAAGTGCAAAACCTCAAAACTAGGAGTAAAAAAGATGAGCACATCAGATAATTCAGATGATATGAAAGCTAAGTTTCGAGAAGCTCTAGCAAAGAAGAAAAGCGGCGGTTCAAAGAAAGGCGAAGCAGCTGGAGAGAAATCAAAGATTAGAGATGTCGATGCCCATGGCAATACCCCAAAGATGTTCCGAAGAAAATCTGGATCTGCTTAGAGCAAGATAGAAGAAAACTCTCTTAATCTCTTATGCGCTCTCTAACCCTAGGTGACTATCTCCTTCTAGGAGCGCTTTCGCTTATTACAGTAAGTCTTCTTACTCCAATCATGAGATATGTTGCCAAGCGCTATGGAGTAGTTGATGCTCCATCTGAGAGCCATAAGACCCATAAAAACCCTGTGCCCTATCTCGGTGGGGTTGCAATTGCACTTGGGGTGGTGATAGTTACCTACATCGCTTCGCTAGCTTCAGATTTTTCTAGAGAGACATTCCTTCTTGCCTCTAGTGTATTAATACCAGCAATCATTATGGGAATTGTGGGATTAATTGATGATCTCAAAAAGCTAAGCCCTTGGCCAAGGTTTATCATCCAAAGCCTATTTGGTATTGCTATTTCAGCGCTTTTAGTAGCAACTAATACCCTTGGAAGTCCCTTTGGAAACAATTGGATAGATATTCCAATTACCACCCTCTTTATCGTAGGAATCACCAATTCCATTAACTTCTTCGACAATATAGATGGAGGAGCATCTGGAGCGCTTGCAATAGCAGCGGTTTTTCTCTTTATTCTCTCATTCCAAGGTGGGCAATTTCTTATTGCAGCCCTCTCTATAGTTCTAGCAGGAGCAACTCTAGGATTTCTTCTCTGGAATAAGCCACCGGCTCGTATCTATATGGGAGACGCTGGAGCATTATTTCTAGGAATCTTGATTGCATCTCTTGCGATTAGATTTGATCCAAATCCAATAGATCGAATTGCAAGCTTTTCTATTCCCCTACTTCTTCTTGCAATACCAATACTTGATACAAGCGTTGCAGTTGCATCAAGGATTAGAAGAAAGATTTCTCCATTCCAAGGAGGGAGAGATCATCTCTCTCATAGGCTAATGCGAATGGGTTTTAACAAGAGGCAGTCTGTTTTCATTCTCTGGATAGGTTCAGTTCTCTTTGCATCGTTTGCCATAGCGATATCAAATGCAAGCTACTCAATAGAGCGGCTAATGACTATATTCGCAGGAGCCCTCTGGCTAATGCTCTTTATCGGATTTTTTAGAACTGCAGATAATTAAAAAAAGTTCTGGTGGCTGGGGACGGGATCGAACCGTCGACCTCACGATTTTCAGTCGCACGCTCGTACCAACTGAGCTACCCAGCCGAATAGAAAAAAACGTCGCGACCCAGACGGGACTTGAACCCGCGACCTCCGCCGTGACAGGGCGGCGCGCTAACCAACTGCGCTACTGGGCCATCATAAAAACAGGTGATTGAGAATTTCTCTCTCGCCTGGCGTCCCCAACGGGATTTGAACCCGTGTTACCGCCGTGAAAGGGCGATGTCCTAGGCCCCTAGACGATGGGGACTAGAGGAGAGAGAATGTTACCCCGAAATTTAAAATAACCTTCTAACGGTAGTATTAGAGCATCTTGTGATAGTTAGATGGAAAAATCTGTTCGAAAAATGGGGCCTTTAGCTCAGTCGGTAGAGCAACGGACTTTTAATCCGTGGGTCGTCGGTTCGATCCCGACAGGGCCCACTTGTTTCTGAGCGTGAAAGTCTCTTCCTTTAATTCTCATGGTATTTCTAGCCAATTATCTGTCACCTATGTAGCAATCTGCAGATTAGCAAGAGGGTAGGTCCAGTTCATGGGGGACGATTCTATTTTCGATATCTAAACTGCAGTGATTCCTGCATGAAATCAATCTGCTAGCCCCTCTTGAAAAGTCTTTTCTGGCAAAACTTGTGATGATCTTGATCCCCAGAGCTAATAACATTGGGAAAAACCGAGAGCGGGAGCCTATCTTTCATATTCCTAGTATTGCTGAATGATCCTGCAAATTAACCTGATTCGGTGATTAGTCAGCAAGCAACTATCACCTATGTTTAACGACAGCACCCTGAAATTGACATAAGTTCCTACAACTTGGAAGAAACATCATGTTTGATTAGTTACACAGTAAATATCGTCATGCATTGGGCTTATAGATTTGTCGGTGGAGAAACCTTCCTTTAATCCGTGGGTTAAAGTTGCGAGCAGGAAAGGGCGTGCTGGTAGGGTAAGTCTGTTATGAGATCCACTCGCCCGAGAAAACATTTCAGCCTTCAAAAACGTAAACTTTTTTTCGTACTTCCTGTTTATAATGATTGGAATTCCCTAGAACGACTTGTAACCGAGATATCAAGCCTGGATTCTAATTTCCAATTATACTTCACTATAGTGGATGATTGTTCCAGCGAATTCGATAAAGAAATCCTGGACCGAATTAAGATGAGATGCGCAAAAGCTGGTCAGCATATTGAAGTCCTAAGGCTTGCAATGAATAGAGGCAATCAATTTGCAATTTGGGTAGGTCTTAATTACTTGTATCAGTTAGTTGACGAGAAAGATCTAATTCTAGTAATGGACTCCGATGGTGAAGATAACCCTATGGATATTTCCAAATTACTGTCCGCTCATCGAGCTGGAATACCAACGGTTGCAAAACGCGGAAACAGAGATAGTTCTCTAACCTTCAAATTGTGGCACTACGCTTATAAGAGAATCTTTAAATTTATCACGGGAGAAAATCTGGACTTTGGAAATTTCTCTGTTATCGATGGATTAATACTTGCACGAATTTTGGCGGATGAGAGTTCAAATTATGTTGGGTACGTTGGGGGTTTACTTAGCTCGAGTGCAAAAATTACTAGAGTCCCTCTCAACAGAGGGCCTAGATATCATGGTAAGTCAAAGACGAGCGTTCACAGACTCATCCAATGGGGCCTGCTGCAGGTATCACCATTCACTGATGCTATATTTTCGCAATCCTTAAAACTTAGCGTGAAGTTTACAGGTATTTGTTTAGGTGCTTCAATTGTTTTCTTGGTTCTAAGAGTGCTGGAAATTTCTGTAATTCCTGGGTGGACTAGCCTTTTTGTCTCGTTAGCTCTAGCCATTTCATTTCTACTTATGATTGTCACTGCGATGTTTCTAGCACTATTTTTTATTCTTAATACCATTCGGGTTAAGTTGAAACTGAGTGAACCAACTGATTCGCAATACTCAATTAAGGTTAAAAAATTCTTGGCAGATGATTCGAATAATGCCCAATCCTAGTTTTGAATACAGCGGCGAAGAATTAGAAGTAATGTCTATTGCACACAACTACCGCCAGTACTGGATGAGTAAGATACCAAGTCTGCCAAGCGATTCTCATGTATTGGAAGTTGGAGCCGGAATAGGCAGCAATGTGGTCCAACTTCTCGAAAAGTTTAATAGAGTTTCCTTAATCGAGCCCGACACAGGCCAGGAAGCAATCTTGAGAGAGAAGTTCAAAGACTACATAACAACCAATAGAGTTGATATCTACTCTGGGTACCAAGAAATATTAAGTTCTGATAACTTCGATTTAATACTTTATATTGATGTTCTGGAGCACGTTGAAAATGACTTGTCTGAATTACGACTGGCTAGTAGCAAACTAAAGCCTAATGGGCGATTGTTTCTAGTGGTTCCAGCTTTTCAGGCACTGTTTTCTAATTACGACAGAAAACTTTCCCATTATCGAAGATATAGCAAAGAGAAGTTGAGGCGTGTGACTCCGAGAAATTTGCAGGTCGAATCAATATTTTTTCTTGATAGCGTCGGCTTACTGGGAGTTGTTTTAAACAGAATTCTCTTTAATACTAAACTGAATTTATTTGCTGTAAGAGTTTGGGATACAATTCTCATACCTATATCTATAATTTTAGATCGCTTTATCTTTAAGCATAGATTTGGTAAGTCGCTTGTGTTGATTGCAAAGAAGTATTAAACCATGTTTAGAATTTTCATTTCCAGATACCGTGAGATTTTTTTTGGTCTTTTTCTTTATAACTTATGCTTGTTCAGGAATCAACTACTCTCTCTAGTAATAGGAGATTGGACTCCAATTCTTGAATTCAAACAAGATGCAGTTTTATACGTTTCTCAAATTCAACTTGGATTAAAGGGTGAATCGATTTACGCAAACCCCTTTTGGCATGGACCATTGGACGAATCGCTGGTTGGAAGAAATTATGGCTTATATCTAGTAGGCAGATTAGCTGGAGCTGTTGGGTTAAGTTTGTCGGTCACATTTCTTGTTGGTGTATTTCTAGTCAGTTCTCTATTTTTTGTCACTGCTTACCAACTACACTCTGTGTATTTCCAAAACAATAAGGTTAAGTTGGTTCTTAGTCTTATATTTGCTATTTTCATATTTGGAGACTTTGCATACAGGCCTAGCCCCACCCAATGGGCATTACCGATTTTAGTATATTCAATATTGTTGTTTCAAAAATGCTACGTTAGGAAAGACATAAATTGCATTGTAATGATATCTCTGGGAATCGTTCTAGCATTAGCGATTCTAAACCCTTTCTACGCAGTGTTTGCGGCGATATCTGGTCTTATATTTCTACTAGAAAGATTTCGATCAGCCCATAAGATCGTTTATGCGTCCGTATCAACTATTGTTCTGACATTTCTCGTAGGTCAAATCGCTGAAAAGGAAATCATAAAAAATCCGAGTTTTCAACTCATTGAAAGATGGGGACTTTTGTTCTCGCACTTCCCGGGAGCCCTGAAGAATTCAAGCATTTTAATAACATTGATCTTAGTAAATTTCTATTTGTTTCTCCAAGTTACGCAAAAAAGCCAGACGAAGTTCACTTTACTTTTGTGTTTATCGGCGTTAATAACCATCCAGCAGAATGTCGTGAGTGGTATCTGGTGGGAACCAGAATCTCATTATATTTATCTTGTAATTCTGTGCACGTATATGACTGTTTTAAACATTCTTCAAATTTTAGCAAAGAGATGTTTAAAGACAGGAATTTCCAAATTTGGGAGTTTGAGCCTAACTGCACTCTGTTTACTTCTACTTGTGAATAATGTGAATATGAGTAATAACGGTATTATTAAAGTAAATAATTATAGCCAAATCCTTGAGGAGAACTCATACGTAAAGCAAATTTCTGAGGTCCTATCAGATCAAACTAGTGCTACAGATTTAATCATGAAACCTAATAGTTTTGCCAGTGAGGTTGCTTGGGCAGGACTACTCGCGGACAGAAAATTTATTTGGGATTATTATGGTGGTTATCTTTCAGGCTCAGATAGTGAGATTTTGATAAGATACATGTGTAACTTGCGGCAAGACTTTTTTGAGATTTCAGATATTCCAAAAATTGAGTTGACCCAGGGACATAGATTTGAGAACGCCAATCAACACTTTGGTAATTGGCTTTTTTTAGGCCAGTACCTCAATTTATTGGAAGACAAATCTGAATCATTACTGCTTGCTAGAGAATTTAATCGAATCTCAAGAATCTTGCCTTTTCGTGGAGAGGAACGATGCAAGGAATTCACAAATTTGAGGGAAACTAAGATTCTTACATTTGGAGCTTCAGGGCCGATGGTTAATCCCTACAATGCCAATTTTGCTCGCGGTTGATTGCCTGAAAATGTTGGCAAGCTTGGGTACAAAATTTCCAATCGTAACTCATGATTTCCGTAGTGATAGGTATGCCCCATTTTTTGACAAGATTCCAGAAATTTACAAGATTGATCGTTAGTCTAAGACATAGTTTCCAACGATTATTAGCCTTCAAACTGATTTAGCGTACAGTGAGTTTAGAGCTTAAACACAATCTAGGCAAAGGAATCAAAGTGCCAGCGTGTGTTGGACGCGTAACAACCATGGTAAGAGTGCAACGATTTAAATGACCCAAGTTACAAGGTTATTAAGTCTTCGCGCTCTTGCGGAGTGTATTTTTTGGCGTTCGAAGTTTAGTAACTTTCGTATCACATGATTCTTGAAGTGCCTAATAGTTATCATATAAGGGGTTTATTGTGTTGTGGCAACCGAGGATCTAAAGCGATCGTATTCATTTAGATCTCCATAAATTAGTTTGATTCTTTGCCCAGAGTTGATTATTTGGGAATGATGCAAAATATTGGCAAAGGGAGAGCGCCAACCAGCTAATCCAAAGATATCCCAATCGGTCGCCTCAAGTAAGTAGTCTGTCAAATGAGAGCCAACCGTTACTGTAACTCCAGCCATCAAAGCTCTTGGCATTTCATTCCCCTTTCATAAACTGGGTTTCTCTCTAATTAAAGTTGTTGCTAAACTCGGATATAATTGAATCGTTCCAGGCGTGTGCTTTAACTCTATCGGATTGTGTTTAGATTTTAAAGCAGGTCCTGAACCAATTCTTTTCGATTCGATATCGGCAAGTTCCCACATAGATATCAGCGAATCTCCTCCCAAAGTGAAGAATATTTCTGTCAACTCTCACATTTAGCCAAGTAATCTTTCAAAAGGCCTAGAGTCATTGCTGCTGGTATCTCAGAACCAACAGGAATAATCCTCATTGGATTTGAGCCACAGTGTTCTATACGAAAGAGATAAGGCTATCTCGCCTCCGAAAGCAAGTTCATATTTATGGCAACTCAGCCCCATCGACATGAAGTAAACTGCAAACTCGAATATAACTTGGGTTTTCGATATACACCGAATTTAAGTTCTTTAGGTTATAGTTTGGGTCTGGCAAATTTTGTAATTCTTACCGTGGCGTGAGAACCCAAAGTGTCGAAGTAATCTAGATAAGGGGGTGAGCGTGTCAGTTTTTGTTGCATCCACTGCGATTGTATCAAGTGACGCTTCCATTGGGGAAGGGACAAAAATATGGCATCATGTCCAAATTCGAGAGAACGCAAAAATTGGTAAAAATTGTGTGATTTCAAAATCTGTCTACATTGACGCTGGTGTGATAATTCTTGACAATGTGAAGGTACAAAATCACGCTTCTCTCTACGCCCCCGCACAAATTGAATCAGGAGCATTCATAGGCCCTAATGTAGTCCTGACAAATGATAAGAACCCTAGAGCTACAAATGAACATGGAGAAAGTAAAAGCGAAAGAGATTGGAATAAAAAGGGAGTTATAGTTCGAGAGGGCGCGTCACTAGGAACTGGGAGTATATGCGTTGCACCCGTAGAAATTGGAAGATGGGCGATGGTGGGAGCTGGCAGTGTAGTAATCGAAAATCTTGCGGCGTTTGGTCTTTATGTAGGAGTACCTGCAAAGCGAATTGGATGGGTCGGTAAATCGGGAGTCAAACTTTCAATGTTAGAAAATGGCTTATTCAATTGCCCTATTTCGAACATTGAATATCGTGAGATTGATGGAGTATTAATCGAAGTGATGGACACATGAGATACATATCTATAGCCCATCCAATCGTTCAGCGTGACGACATATCTGCGGTGAAGAAGGTACTGAAATCTGGAAATCTTGCGCAAGGCCCTGAAGTGGCAAAATTCGAATCTGAATTTTCTGATTTAGTCGATGGACGTGCATGCGTAGCTGTAAATTCAGGAACAAGTGGACTGCACTTAGCACTTCTCGCTCTCGGGATAGGTCCCGGGGATGAGGTTATTGTTCCAACATTTACATTTGCTGCTACCGCTAATTCGGTTGCACTAACAGGGGCTACTCCAATTTTTGTTGATGTGGATCCACTTACCTTTAACATGAATCCTGAAGGAATTGTTGCAGCTATCTCTGCAAAAACTAAAGCAATACAGGTCGTACATCTGTATGGCTTACCCGCAGCCATGGATGACATCCTGAAAATTGCAAGGGAGAGAAAACTACTAATTATTGAGGATTGCGCTCAAGCACACATGGCTTCTATTGGAGGAAAGCCTGTGGGAACTTTCGGAGATGCAGCTGTTTTCTCTTTCTATCCAACCAAGAATATGACATCTGGTGAAGGAGGAATGATTGTAGCCAATGAAGAGAGCGTAGCCCTGATTTGTAAATCACTCCGAAACCAAGGAATGATGAAGAAGTATGAGAACGAGTTGAGAGGTTTTAATCTTAGAATGACGGACATTCACGCAGCATTAGGTCGAACTCAGCTAAAAAAACTTTCGGATTGGACTAATCGAAGAATAGACAATGCTTCAGTGTTGAGTTCTAGAATATCTGGTGTCCAAACTCCAGTTTCACCAAAAGGATTTAAGCACGTTTTTCACCAGTACACTATTAGAGTAAAGCAAAATCGCGACTCATTTATTAGTAAACTGGGAGACAAGGGCATTGGCACAGGTGTTTATTATCCGAAGCCTGTCCATGCGTTGCCTGCATATGCCCTTTCATTGGATCTTCCTATTGCTAACACACTTTGCAATGAAGTAGTTTCTCTGCCAGTCCATCCTTCCCTAAGGATGCGAGATCTGAAACGAATTAGCAGCAGTGTCAATGCATTGATTGAGACAGGCGAATATTCGTGACGACTTCGGTTGCCATAGTGGGATTGGGATCGATGGGTAAGAATCACCTCAGAGTAATCTCAGCCCTACCAGACGCTAAGGTTATTGGAGTTCTCGACCACGCAATCTCCCAAGAATCACTAAACACGAAGTTATTTGCTAGTTTAAATGACTTAATTGAGTCAAAGCCAGACTATTGCGTGATTGCCGTACCAACAATTGCACATGAAGAATATGCCTTAGAACTTTTAAGCAATGGCATTAATCTACTTATTGAAAAGCCACTAAGCCATAATTACGATAGCGCCTTACGCATATTGGAAGCGAGTCAAAGTTCAACAGCTTTCGGTGGCGTGGGCCATATAGAGAGGTTTAATTCTGCTGTAGTTGAGGCTCGCGAAAGAATTATTGACGGACAATTGGGTGAAATCTTTCAGATAAGCACTTCGCGGCAGGGTCCTTTTCCTTCTCGGATCAACGATGTTGGAGTAGTTAAAGATTTGGCGACACATGATATAGATCTGGTCGGATTCCTCACATCCAGCCGGTACTTAAGCCTTAGTGCGCAGTCAATCAGTCGTGCAGGTCGAGTTAACGAAGATTTGGTTTCAATAGTAGGAAAGTTAGAAAATGATATAGTTTTTAGCCACAATATAAATTGGCTAAGTCCACGAAAGCAGAGATCTATAGAAGTAATTGGCGAAAAAGGATTGTTCCTGATCGATCTATTGAGCTCGGATCTCTTTTACTTTGCAAATGGTAAACACAAGAATCTACATCGGGAGATTGCTCACTTCAGGGGAGTTTCCCAGGGGGATACTATCCAGTACTCTTTTGAGCGCAAGGAACCGTTAGTCGTCGAGCACGAAAACTTTATTAGGGCTATGCGTGGGCAGGATTCCACGACCATTGATTTTGAAAATGCTGCAGAAGTAGTTCGGGTGGCAGATGCTGCAATCAAGAGTTCTAGCCTTCAAGAGATTGTGACGCTATGAAAGTTGCAGTGATTGGCCTTGGGAAAATTGGTCTACCGCTAGCAGTTCAGATTGCGCACAAAGGGATTGAAGTAATAGGTCTTGACATCAATGAATTAGTAGTGAAGCAAGTCAATTCAGGAGTGGAACCATTTCCTGGAGAAGAGAACTTGAATGTGCTTTTAAAAGAAGTTGTCAATAGCGGTAAACTCAAAGCAACTTCTGACCCTGAAATTGCATTGGTTGAAGCTACGCACATCGTTGTGATTGTTCCGGTCTTAGTCGATTCTAAACAACAGCCTGATTTTAAATCTATCGATTTGGCTACTGAGAACATAGGTCGCTTTATTAAGAAAGGAGCGCTCGTATCTTATGAAACAACTTTACCTATTGGTACTACGAGAGAGCGGTTCACGAGGTCTTTAGAGAAGATTTCAGGGAAAATTCCAGGGCAGGACTTCTTTGTAGTTTTTTCTCCAGAGCGCGTCTTTACTGGTCGAGTCTTTAGAGACCTTAGGAGATATCCGAAGATTGTTGGCGGTATTGATGAAAATTCAGCGAACATCGGAGTGCAGTTCTATAGAAAGATTATTGAATTTGATGAAGGGGAAGTATTCTCACGAGAGATAGATGTTTGGAAAGTATCCTCATGCGAAGCCGCAGAAATGGTAAAATTAATTGAAACGACTTATCGCGATGTAAACATTGCTCTTGCAAATCAATTTGCAATGAATGCAGTGCAGCACCGCTTAGATATCGATGAGATAATATCTGCAGCAAATTCACAACCTTACGCGAAAATTCACACCCCCGGGATTTCTGTCGGAGGTCATTGCATTCCGGTTTATCCGGAATTCTATTTGTTTAATGATGTTAATGCTTCGTTAGTGAGGGAAGCGCGAAGGATTAACCAAACAATGCCTGCATATTTTGTGGAAAAATTGGAGAGTCTCTTAGGCTCGCTAAGTAGAAAGAGAGTGTTGATTCTGGGGTTAACTTATCGAGAAGGCGTGAAAGAGATCGCGTTCTCGGGTGCTTTGGAATTAGTTAAACTTCTATCTGCAAAGGGTAGTAAAGTAACAGTGCATGATCCTTTCTTTTCTAACAGTCAACTAGAGGATATGGGTTTACAAGGGTACGTGGTGAATGAAGAGTTTGATGCAGTAATGCTACATACGGCACATGGTGAGTATATAAACTTTGACTTCAAGTCGGTAAAGGGATTACAAGTCATAATCGATGGACGCGGTCTTTACAAAGGCGTGGATTTTCCTGCACCTATTAAGTATTTTAGTTTTTAAAGCTTCTTACAGATGCATACTTGAGAAAGTCGCTGAGGTTCAGCGAAAACATGTGCTTCAAATTCTGATTAAAGTCTAGGTACTCTGTAAACAGGCTCCGGATATTTATTTGGAGGTCGTAATAGGACTTATGATTTAGAGTATTCCAAAAGGACCAAACTGATCTTTCAATTCTATCTGAGTTAAAATCTGTAAATAGAGCAAAGGGGAATGTAGTTTTTGGAAGCATTGAAGGTAGTTGTACACGTGTATCAGGCAAGAGGGCCAGTCGACCAGAACTGAGGGTTTCAAAGAAGCGCATACTTTGGTTGGTGTCTCCACGAGGGGCAACAAAAAAATCGCTTGCTTCTAGAAATGAGATATATTGATGCCTGTTTTCCATAATATCAAAGTCTTTGGTGGCAAAAGCACCGTAGAACTCCCTTTTTGATTGAACAAAGTCTAGGGAGGTTTGACTGAGAATTTTTAGGTATTTTCTTCGTGTAGCAGCACCATTTCCTTTTACAGGAGCTAGTGGTGAACTAACGAAGGTTTTAAACTTACGGCCCAGGGTGTTTCTTGGAACTAGACCCATAAATGCTACTCTAGGAATCGATTTATATTTGCGAAAAGGTAAATAAGATAACGATTCTATATTGTAAGGAACAATGATTAAGTTTTGACATTTCTCAAAGGGCTGAAGTGCCACTCTTAGGGCAATCGCATTACTTATTTTTGGCCGAACAGGGAAATCTCCGCGATCAGAAAAAATCAACATTTTTGTTTTACTAAGCGTCCTCAAATATTCCAAGTAGTCCTGATTGCCAGAAAAAACCTTTGCATCGTGCGGAATCAGAACCGCATCTGCACCCTGGTAACTACTTGAATATTGAATTAAGTTCGATTGTATTGGTGACTGAAATTTTCCTTGCGGCCCTCCCAGGATGTCCAATACGGGTGCTCCAGGCAAGGAATCGGCTAAAATCATTTTCATTTTCTAACGCACCATTACACTTAATAACCGAATTTCTCTCTAATCCAAGTCGCAGTATTTAGGATTCCTTCTTCAAGATCCACTCTTGCTTTAAACCCAATCAGAGTTTCAACTTTATCTAAACTTGGAACTCGAACGGCAATATCTTGAGAAAGAGGTGGATCATGTATGATCCTACTTTTACTATTTAGGACTCTGCAAACAGTATTAGCAAGGCCCAGAATCGTCATAGTTGCTCGTGAATTTCCGATATTTATGCTTTGGCCGATAACCGATGGATTTGAAAGGCACATTAAAAGAGCGTCCACAAAATCATCAACATAACACCACGCTCTAATTTGAGTTCCATCACCATCGATGTGTATGTCCTCGCCCCGTAGTGCCTTTTTAATAAAAATGGATAGTGCGCCTTCACCCGTTTGCCCAGGGCCGTAAATGTTAAATGGCCTAATATTTACGACGGGGATTCTCTTTTCACGAAAGTAAGCCAAGGCTAAATGTTCTCCGGCAAGTTTTGAAACTGCATATGTCCAGCGCGCTTCACCAGCGGACCCAGAAATCGTAGAGTCCGACTCCTTTGATTTAAATGAGTTCGGTCCAAAAACTTCAGAAGTAGAAAAGTTAATAAATCGAGTTAATCCTTTTAGTTCGCTCGCAGCTTCTAGGGCATTACTAGTCCCAATCATATTCACTAACATAGTTTGTGTCGGACGCTTTACCACGGTATCAATTCCGGCCACCGCTGCAGCATGTATAACCGTCGTATGACCAATAATCGCTGACCGAAGATTTTCTAGGTCCAACACATCCCCTTTTATCACTCTAATATTTTTATGGGTACTCAAACTTGAATCTGAAAAAGTGTCACGAGCAAAATTGTCATACACGGTAATCTCGTTATTATCTACAAGCTTCCGCATCAAGCGATTCGCAATGAACCCAGCTCCACCAGTAATGAAAATCCTCTGATTTTTGTTGTTAGAAGGCATTGCATGCCTCAATCACTGCTACAACATCTTCTGCTGACATTAATTCAAATAACGGTATCGCGGCTGTTCTAAAATATGTAGATTTTGCATTTGGGAAATCATCAGGATTTGAGCCATTATCAATGTAATGAGGCTCCATTGGGATGAACTGGGCAGGCTTTGAAGACGTTATGCCTAAATTACTCATGTGAATTAAGAAGAGTTCCAAATCTAATTCGCTTCTCAGTCTCACTGGGAACGTTTGCCAATTGTATAAAACTCCACCATAAGTGCGCGGTAGAGACAATTTTGGATTTACGATTTTATCAAGGTATTGTTGCGCAATACAATTTCGCGCTTCAACGATTTTTCCCAATCTTGCAAGTTGGGGTAAAAGTAGAGAAGCGGATATGTCTGTCATTCGATAATTGTAACCAGCCTTCGAATATCGCCTATCGCCTTCAAGGGCTAGACCATGGTTTCTTGAAATGCGCAGGAAGCTATCAAGATCTTGCCTTGAGGTTAAAACCATACCTCCCTCACCTGACGTAATTAATTTTCGTGGGTGAAAAGAGAAGCAAGCCAAGTCTCCAAAGACTCCAAGTCGTCGATTATTCACCTGAGTTCCAAGCGAACATGCAGCATCCTCTACAACAAACAAATCTCTACGCTTTGCAACCTCTAAAATTAATTCGAGATGTGCTGGGAATCCAAATTCATGCACTATCAAGATCGCCTTGGTTCGTTGCGTGATTAAAGGCTCTATCAGAACAGAATTCATGTTGAAGTCAAAGGTCCCGATATCACAAAATATCGGCTTTGCGCCACAGTGCACAATTGCATTAGCGGAGGCTACAAAAGAGTACGCA
>Ga0315903_10007350_pt1 | contig 13780 bp, 13 predicted proteins | sample LakEriMetagenome_7_FD_203524 | JGI IMG/M metagenome (GOLD analysis project Ga0315903, IMG submission 203524) | Freshwater fungal communities from buoy surface, Lake Erie, Ohio, United States - Buoy 2 MA119 | ecosystem: Environmental > Aquatic > Freshwater > Lake | place: USA: Lake Erie, Ohio...
CTGTTCATGTGTTTGAAATGAGCTTGCGCGGGGTCTTTGGGATTTGCCTCCCACGAGGCGATCTGTGCGCCGGTTTCTTTGTTGTGTTTGGTGATCTGGGTATTGCTGATCGCATAGAAATATTTGCTATCGACCGCGACTCCCTGACTGGCTTTCACCGGAAAGGTTTTTTGCGGCGTTGTATCTTCAGCGATGGCAAGCGGGCAGAGCAGAACCGACAAACTCAAGAAGATGACGGCATGAAATCGCATGGCTTATTTCCGCTTGCGAGTTTTCTTCGCTTCGAAGTCGACCGCTTTTGGATCGAAATGTTCGGGTATGTAACCCGGATGTGCCCATTCGATTTCACCTGCGGCTGCCATCATGTATTGGAAGGCGCCACCGAAATCCTCGGGTGGGCAAGCGCGTTCACCGGCGATCATTTCCGGACCGCTGATGCTCTCGCTTTCGAGGCGTTTTTCAAAGACAACTTCATGAATCCATTCATCCGCGAAGTCGTAGCGGTAGAGCATCCGCATCGGTAGGCGTTTGCGGCCAATGTAATCAGCGACGGTAAGAAGAGTCTCATCTTGGAATTCACCGAGGGTTTGATCCTGCAAGCCGACCGGACCAATGACATCGACGAGGCGCTTGCCTTTGCCATGGCGAAATTCGTGCGGATGTTTGTTTTCCCAACCCATCGCGGCTTGGATCGCATCGCTCAGCTGCAGAAAGCTGACCGATGTATCGATGGAGAATTGTCTCCAGATTTTAGGTTGGATGCCGTAGGTAAAAACTTTGACTACGACTCGTTCAGTTCCGCTTTTTTTTGGCATGGGTTTTTGAAGAGTGAATGGTGAAGAGTGAATGGTGAAGAGTGAATGGTGAAGAGTGAATGGTGAAGAGTGAAGAGTGAAGAGTGAAGAGTGAAGAGTGAAGAGTGAAGAGTGAATGGTGAAGAGTGGGAGATTGAGCTTAGCTTTCACTATTCACTCTTCATCATTCACTATTTAATTACGCATTACGAATGGCTTCAATGGCGGCGACCATGTCTTTGGCTCCGAAGGTGGTTGAGCCTGCGACCATGACGTTTGCTCCGGCTTTGTAGCTGATGGCGGCGGTTTCTGCACTGATGCCGCCATCGACTTCGATGTGGTAGCTCAGGCCGTGTTCCTGGCGATAGGCAGCGGCGGCTTCGACTTTACTCATGACTTCTTGCATGAAAGGTTGGCCACCGAAACCAGGGACGACGGTCATGCAGAGTAGGAGATCGATTTCATGGAGAAACGGGACAACCTCGGAAAATGGAGTGGCGGGATTCAGGGCGAGTCCAGCGAGGCAGCCCGCATCGCGGATGCGACCGAGGGTTTCGGAGACATTGTGATCGGCTTCGACGTGGACGGTGATGCAATCCGAGCCTGCAGCAATGAAGCGTGGGAGGTAGTGATCGGGACGTGAAATCATCAGGTGGACATCGAGGAAAATATCGTTCGATTCGTGAACCGCCTGAACCATGGCTGGGCCAAAGGAGATGTTATCCACGAAATGGCCATCCATCACATCGAGGTGTAGCCAATCCGCTCCGGCATTGATGGCACGGGTGGTTTCCTCGCCAACCTTTGAAAAGTTGGCAGCAAGCAGAGACGGAGCGATAACGCGGTCGAGGTAAGTCTTGGGAATCACGGGATTAGAGAAGCATGGGAGAGCCGAATGGGAAGAAAAAATGGAGGGATTCAGGAATGATCAAGGTTGATGTTTGATTTTTGAAACTTGAAAGTTAAAACCTACCCAGATGAGCGAAGAATTGATCATAGATCTCCATAGTGATGCCCATTTCATGCAACAGGCGTTGCGTGAGGCACATAAGGCGTATGCGGCTTCCGAGGTTCCTGTGGGAGCGGTGGTGGTGCATGAGGGGAGAATCATCGCGCGGGCATGGAATCAGGTTGAGACTTTAAAAGATGCGACGGCACATGCGGAAATGTTGGCGCTTACGGCGGCGCAGCAGGCTTTGGGCGATTGGCGTTTGGAAAAATGCACCTTGTATGTGACCAAAGAGCCATGCCCGATGTGTGCGGGGGCGATTGTGCACTGCAGGCCGGATCGGGTGGTTTTTGGCTGTGGCGATCCGAAAGCGGGTGCTGCGGGTGGCTGGATCAATTTATTGGATGCGAATCCGCCTTTGAATCATAAGTGCGAGGTGACGGCCGGAGTGATGAGCGATGAGTCTCTCGCCTTGTTGCAATCGTTTTTTCGCGAGGCACGGCAGAGAAATAAGATGGCGGACTCTTGAAAGCTGGGCTCTATTTTGAACGTTATCTGCGCACTTATTCACCATAGCTTATGAAATTCCCATTACTTATCGGCCTTTTGGCCTCCACCCAGATTCAAGCCGCATCGTTTCTGATCGAAACCGAACAGTTCGCCGACAAAGGAGGCTGGGGGATAGACACCCAATTTATCGAATCGATGGGTTCTTCGTATTTGATCGCCCATGGCCTAGGGAAGCCGGTTGCGGATGCCAGCACGGAGTTCGAGGTGGCTGAGGCTGGGGAGTATAAGGTTTGGGTGAGGACGATTGATTGGACCAAGCGTATGGAACGGCCGGAAAGTGCGGGTCGATTCAAAGTGGCGGTGAACGGGGTGGAGTTGGAGACGGAACTTGGAAAAAACGATACCAAGTGGACCTGGCAGTTGGCAGGAAAAGCCCAGCTCAAAGCCGGTAAGTCGAAAGTGACGTTGAAAGATCTTACCGGATTCAACGGACGTGCCGATGCGGTGCTTTTCAGCAGCGATGCAAGTTTCACGCCCCCAGCGGATGCAACATTTGAAGAACGCACCGCATGGAAAATCCCCGGAGTGCCGAGTGCGATCGAAGACGCGGGTGAATATGATTTGGTCGTTGTTGGCGGAGGCTACGGCGGACTCGGTGCGGCGATTTCTGCAGCACGCATGGGAGCGAAAGTCGCGCTGATTCAGAATCGCGATGTGTTAGGTGGAAACGGATCATCTGAAATCCGAGTATGGGCCATGGGCAATTATCCGCCGAGTGATTATCCCTTAGATCAGATCATTCGTGAGTTTGAAGATAAAGCGATTGCATCACCAGCACCGGCTGAGGAGTTTGTGGATGACAAGAAAGACAAGGTCGTCAAAGCCGAGAAAAACATCACCCTGTTCCTCGGTCATCATGCTTATGGATTGGACATGGCGGATGGAAAAATCGCTTCAGTGAAAGCTGTGGATATCGATGCCGGAAAGCTCAAGCGGATCAAGGGCAAGTTTTTCGCCGATTGCACAGGCCATGGTTTTGTTGGGATGTGGTCGGGTGCTGACACGAAATCCACCGAGAAGGGGCGGATGGGTATGAGCAATATGTGGATGTGGGAGAATCGTGACAAGCCGGTGAGTTTCCCGAATCAGGCATGGATGCATCAGTTTAAATCGGAACAATTTCCTTATCCAAAAGTGAAGCATGGCTTTGGTCATGCCGAGTGGTTTTGGGAGAGCGGATATGATAACCATCCTGTCAAAGATCTAGAGCTGACACGTGATTTGAATTTGCTGGCAGCGTATAGCGCGTGGAGTTCGATGAAAAATCACGGTGCTCACGCGGAGCGTGATCCAAGCAAACATGCGAATGCGGAACTGACTTGGTTGGCGTATGTGGGTGGCACTCGCGAGACGACCCAGATTCTGGGTGATGTGGTTCTAACCGGAGACGACGTTCGATCGAAAAAGCAATTCGCTGACGCAACGTTTCTAACCACATGGTCGATCGATCTTCATTATCCTTTGGAGAAATATATCAACACGATTCCCGGTAAGCCGTTCATTGCGCGCGCCGAGCATGGTAAAGGGGTGGATAAGAATGTTGGCTACGCAGTTCCGTATCGGACCTTGTATTCAAGAAATATTCCCAACCTTTTCATGGCGGGACGCAACATCAGCGTGGAGCGCGATGCACTGGGAACGATACGAGTGATGAAAACCATCGGCATGATGGGTGTGGTGATCGGGCGTGCGTCGGCGCTGGCGACGGTTCACGATTGCACTCCAAGAGACATCTATGCGAAACATCTGGATCAAGTGAAAGGTTTGTGGAAACTTCCTGGCGACAAGCGTTTCGCGAGTCTCGATGAGCTGAAAAAATCCCTTGATGACAAAACCGAGAGCGCAAAACCTGCCAACTGATGGGCGCAGGCGATTGAAGCGGTGGGCGCTTGGCGCCTATCGGCTTGGGATTATTTTGGTGGCGCTCGGTTGTCTTCGTGCGCTGCCGGATGATGTTGCGCAATTGGATCGCGCAGTGGTTTTAAAGCATGCCAAGCAGGTATTGCCAGATGTTGTAGCCGTCGGAGATCCGACGGATGGTTTGTATCCGCTTAAAGACGAGACAGCAGAACGCGTGGGTTGGGCGACATCGACTTTTCCGCAGGCGCAGAAGATCCAGGGTTACGCAGGACCTTCCGAGTTGTTAGTGATTTTTGACAAGGATAGAAAAGTCAAAGCTGTGAAGTTTCTCGCAAGCTCGGATACCGACGGTCATGTGGAGAAGGTTAGGCGTGATAAGAATTTTTGGGCGCAGTGGAATGGGAAATCCGAGTCGTCATTGGGTGCTGCGGTTTCGCCTATCGTGGTTTCAGGAGCTACCTTGACCAGCGAAGCGATGGCACGTGGCGTGGCCGCGCGATTCGGTGCGGAGGGAATGGAGCAATGGTTTCCCGCTCCGCTTGTCTTGACCGATGTGAAGAAATGGTTTCCAGATGGTGATCGGATTTCATCTAACAAAAATGAAGGGTCTTATGGAGTGTGGAAAGGGAAGAAATCTATGGGTACTGTTTTACGCAGTAGTCGGATGGGAGTTTCAGCGCGGGGTTTCAACGGGACATCGGATGTGATCGTTGCATTGGATCGCGATGGCAAGAAAGTGCTTGGGATAGGTTTTCTCGGGAGTCGCGATAACGAAACTTATGTGAGCTCCGTGAAAGAAGAGGTGAAGTACGCGGATGGTTTTGCCGGGAAAAGCGTGGAGGAAATTCTGCCTGAGGATACTTGGGTGTCGCCTTCGCTATTTACGAGTGGTGCGAGCTACACCAATCACGCGGTGGTGGAGAGTGTCAGGGAAATGCTGAGTCGGCATATCGCGGATGAGAAAAAAGGTGGGTTTTCTTGGAAAAGCGCGCTGGCGATTTCATGGATCTTGCTTGGCGTGTTTTTTGGAATCAGCAAAGTGGGTGGTAAAAAATCGATTCGCTATGGTTTCGCGGTGGTATCGGTCGCGGCTGGGGTTGGGTTGGGTTGGATGGTGAGTCAGGATCAGTTGTTAGGTTGGGGAGCGAATGGTTTTGGTGCGGGTGCGATTTTGCCTCTGGTCGTGCTGACCGCAGCGGCGCTGATGGTGCCTGCCTTCACTGGAAAAAACGTGTATTGCAGTCGTATCTGCCCGCATGGTGCGGCACAGACTTTGGCGGGTGGGTTGGTGAAAAAACGATTTCATCTTCCTTCAAAACTCCATGCGATGCTGGTGCGCTTACCGTGGGCAACCCTGATTGTGATTTGGTTGCTGGCTTTGATTGGTAGTGGATTGCCGTTTGCGAATTTCGAGCCGTTTGAAACATGGAGCTCCGGGTTTGTGGCGTTTGTTCCCGCTACGATTTTCACGATTGGATTGGTGGCGGCGTTTTTCCTGCCTCAAGCTTATTGTCATTACGGTTGTCCAACAGGTGCGATGCTTAAATTTCTAACACAATCGCCTTCGGCATGGACTCGGAAGGACACCGTGGCGGCGGTTTTGATCGGGGCAGCTTGTTTGTATGTGTTCTTATGAAACTTAGATTAAAATGAAGATTTTCACCGCAGAGACGCAAAGCAGAATGAGCACTAGCGAATTTACTTTGCAGCGAAGCTCAATAAGTTTGGACGGAGCGAAGCGTAGCCAAAGGTCGCCGAGGGAACGCAGAGCTTGGGTTGTGTTTTATGGTAAAATTTTGATGTGTGGATTGTTCAGCTTGTTCTTTTGTGTTTCATGCCAAAAGAAACGTAAGCCGAACATTCTTAGCGGAGAGGCAATGGGGACGTCTTGGAAACTTGCCTGGCGTGGCGATGAAGTGAGTGGCTTGGATAAAGAGGTTTTAGAATTGTTAGAGAAATGGGAGTCGGTGTTGAGCCAGTGGCGCGAGAATTCCGATCTCTCCCGGGCGAATCGCGGTGAAGCTATCACGCCGGATTTGCAGAGAGTGATGGATCTGGCGGAAGTGATACACCAACAAAGCTCAGGAGCTTTTGATTATCGTTTGCTCAAGCAAACCAGCGATGCGGGTTTTGGGCCAAAAGGTAATGGCATGGATCTTTCCGCAATCGCCAAAGGATTTGCTGTTGATAGGGTTGGTGATCGACTTCGTGAACTTGGTATCACGGATTTTGTTTTTGAGCTAGGCGGTGAAATTCTAGTGGGCGATGGGGAATGGGAAGTCGGCATTGAAGCCCCGGATCCTGCGACACAAAAAATTGCGAGAACCATGAAGCTACGTGATCGCGCGGTGGCGACGAGTGGAAACTACCGCCAGTTCAAGCCGGCGTCGGGTGGGTTAGCGAGTCACATCATCGATCCTAAAACTGGAACACCGATCATTCGTCCGCCATCTTTGGTGACGGTTTACGCCAAAGACTGCGCCACCGCCGATGCATGGGCGACAGCCCTGTTTGTGTTAGGTCCTGATTTCAAAGTACCTGAGGGAATTGAGGTGCAGTGGCAAAAAAGGAATCGTGATTTTTAATCGCGACCTCGTAAGTGAATTTGCTTCGGTTGCTATTTCCTGTTGCAGTCGCGATTGAAAATCGCGGTTCCTTTCGGTTGATTGACATCTTCACTCAAATAATCATCCTTCAAATTCATGAATAAATCCTTTCAACGCACTGAGTTCATCGTCCGCTTCATTTGCGGAGCGATATTCTTTGGTTTGGTTGTTGGTTTGTTAGGTTTACGATTTGTGACAGCGGTGGATGCGCTGGCTATAGCCGTTTGGATTTTGATCACTGTCAGCTTGAGCGTTCTCGTTGCTGTTTGTGGTGATGATGCATGGCGACGAATGGCCGGCATTTTCAGGTGGTGGTAAGACAGCAAAGAAAGGAACCGCGATTTTTAATCGCGACCTCGTAAGCGAAATGGATTCGGTTGCTATTTCCGGTTGCAGTCGCGATTGAAAATCGCGGTTCCTTTCCTGTTCTCTAATCCGTCGCTTTTTTAAGAGCCGCTGCAACGAAGCCAGAGAATAGCGGATGCGGGTGATTCGGTTTCGAGAGGAATTCTGGATGGAACTGGGCACCGATGTAGAAAGGATGATCCGGGAGTTCGACGATTTCCACCAAGCCTTCATTGGCCGAGACGGATGAGATGACGAGTCCGCCTTCTTGAAGCCTGTCTTGGTAATCCGAATTCACTTCGTAGCGATGACGATGGCGTTCCTTGATGCGATCAACATTGCCGTAGAGATCAGCGGCTTTGGTTCCGGCGAAGAGGATGGATTCGCATGAGCCGAGGCGCATGGTTGCACCCATATCGGTGACGCCTTTTTGTTCTTCTTGAAGGCAGATGACGGGATGCGGAGTGTTTTTATCAAACTCAGTCGAGTTTGCTCCTTTGAGTCCACATTTGTTACGTGCATATTCGATGGTAGCGATTTGCATCCCCAAGCAGATACCGAAGTATGGAATTTTGTTCTCACGAGCGTATTGGGCGGCGAGAATTTTTCCTTCGATACCGCGATCTCCGAATCCACCTGGGACAAGGATACCATCGACATCGCCGATGACGGCTTTCGCGCCATGATCTTCGATAGCTTCTGCTTCGACGCGGACGATCTGCACTTTGGTGTCGTGAAATGCGCCGGCGTGAATGAGCGATTCGTAAATAGATTTATAAGCGTCCTGCAGTTCGATGTATTTCCCAGCGACCGCGATGGTGACCTTGTGTTTTGGGTGAATGACTCGCTGTACGAATTTTTCCCATTCTTCGAGTTTGGGCGAAGGCGTGTGACCTAGACCGATTTTATCGACAACGAGTCGGTCTATCTTATCTCTCCGCAGATCGAGCGGGCATTCGTAAATTGTGTGATCGACATCGCGGAAAGCGACGACGTTCTTCTTCTCGACGTTGCAGAACATCGCGATCTTGCGGCGGTTGTCTTCATCAAGATCCGCCTCGGTGCGGCAGATGATGATGTCTGGCTGGATACCGAGTTCGCGGAGTTTAGCGACGGATTGTTGGGTGGGTTTGGTTTTAACTTCGCCAGCAGCTTTGATGTAAGGAAGGAGAGTGACGTGGATGAAGCAGACGTTGTCTTTGCCAACTTCTAAAGCGAACTGACGCAGAGCTTCGATGAAAAGTAATCCTTCCATGTCTCCAACTGTGCCGCCGATTTCGGTGATCAGGACGTCGACGTCAGGATTGTTTTTGGTAACCAAATGCATGCGATCTTTGATCTCATCGGTGACGTGTGGGATAAACTGAACTGTTTTGCCAAGGTATTCTCCACGACGCTCTTTTTTAATCACGGAATCGAACACCTGACCGGAGGTGAGGTTGTTCATTTGGGAAAGCACGCCTGAGGTGAAACGCTCGTAGTGGCCGAGATCGAGATCGGTTTCCGCGCCGTCATCTAACACATAAACCTCGCCGTGTTGGTAAGGTGACATCGTGCCTGGATCGACGTTGAGATAAGGGTCGAATTTTTGCATCAAGGTTTTCAGACCCCGAGCTTCGAGGAGGGTTCCGATGGATGCTGCGGCAAGACCTTTTCCGAGTGAGGAAACCACGCCGCCGGTGACAAAGATGTATTTCATAAATTTCAAATTTTAAGGTTCAAACTTCAAGTTAGAGGGCGTATCGAGAAGTATTAGATGTGATAGGTGATTGATGTTTGATACAGAGTTACTGAGATGCTGAGGAAAGGATGCGTTCGATTTCGAGAGCTTGTTCGGGTGTGTCGACTCCTGGTGAGGTATCGGTTGTTAGAAGGACTTTGATGTTGGCGCCGTTTTCGAGGGCGCGGAGTTGTTCGAGGGACTCGGCTTGTTCGAGTGGGGAGGGTGGCCAAGTGACAAACGTTTCAAGGAAATCGCGACGGTAGCCGTAAATGCCTTTGTGGCGAAGGACCTGCAGGTTCTCAACTGCGTTGCGGAAGAATGGGAGAGGAGATCTAGAAAAATAGAGGGCGTTGCCGTTGAGTTTGAGAACGACTTTCACGACGTTGGGATCGGCGACGGCTGGATCTTTCGGATCGAGAGGATTGGCGGCGGTGACCATGTCCAAGGTAGGATCGTTGCAAAGTGCTGCGGCGAGGTCATCAATCAGTTCGGGATCGATGAGGGGTTCATCGCCTTGGATGTTGAGAATGTGAGTGGCTTGCGGAATTTGTTGAATAGCTTCGGCGAGTCGGTCGGTTCCGGTGGGGTGATCAGGCGAGGTCATCACCGCTTTGCCGCCGAATGATGCTACGGCTTCGGCGATGCGATGATCATCGGTGGCGATGATGATTTCAGAAAGTTTCGTTGCGAGTTTGCAGCGCTCCCAAACGTGTTGAATCAGAGGTTTTCCTGCGATGAGATGAAGGGGCTTACCGGGGAAGCGGGTGGAGCCCCAGCGAGCCGGAAGGATGCCGATGATGTGAGGTTTAGAGGCAGGAAATGACACGCAAATAGAATAGGTTGCGCGAAGTTATGGGAGAGACCATGGGACGGCAAGGACGGTTTTTGAAATTTCAAATTTCAAGTTTCAAATCTCAAGACTCGGGCTCTGGACTCTGGACTCTGGACTCTGGGCTCTGGACTCTGGACTCTGGACTCTTTATGAATCCCCCATGCAGATGCCGATGGCGCGGGCGGCCTGGACGACCTCGCCTTCGGGGTCGACTAAGCGGAGTTTATTAACGGCTTCTTCGATGGTCACGGAATCGACATGGTAGGACTGGTAAGAAACCATCCGACCGAAGGCCTTTTGTTTAGCGAGATTGACGGCCATGACGCCGAAACGCATGCCAAGGATGCGGTCAAGTGCTGTAGGTGCGCCACCGCGTTGGAGGTGGCCGAGGGTAGTGGCACGAGTCTCTTTATTTGTTAGATCTTGGAGTCGTTTGGCAACTTGTTCACCGATTCCGCCGAGTCTGACTTCACCTGAGCAGTTATTATCAAGGGTGACGAGATCTCCGTCGGGCATTTTCGCGCCTTCGGCGACGACGACGAGGGTGGAATGCTGACCCTGAGCGGTGCGTTTTTTGATGAAATCTGCAATTTTTTCTAGGGAGAATGCTATTTCCGGAAGCAGAATGACGTTTGCGCCACCTGCGATGCCGCCCCAGAGGGCAATCCATCCAGCATGGCGTCCCATGACTTCCAGAACCATGATGCGTTTGTGGGATTCGGCGGTGGTGTTGAGTCGGTCTAAAGCATCGACCACCGTGGTGACTGCGCTATCGAAGCCGAAGGTCATGGCGGTGGCGGAAAGGTCGTTATCAATGGTTTTGGGAACGCCAATGATGGGCCAACCGAGGTGATACAGTTGCAGACCCGTTGTAAGAGAGCCATCGCCGCCGACGATGATGAGGGCTTCGATGTTAAGTTGGTCGATGGTTTGGCGGGCGCTATCGATGATATCCTTGGGGACTTCAGCGACCTTACCAGTGCCTATCTTGGCGGCGAAGTGGCCTTTGTTGGTTGATCCAAGAATCGTGCCTCCGAGCTTGAGGATACCAATGGTGTCCTTAGGTGTGAGGATGCGGTAGTCGCCGGGAGGGAGGAGCCCTTCGAAGCCGTCTTTGAAACCGATGACTTCCCAGCCAAGTTTATGCGCAGCACCTACAACGCCATGGATGACAGCGTTGAGTCCGGGGCAGTCGCCGCCGCTATTGAGGATACCGATGCGCATAAGTTTCAAATTTCAAATAACAAGTAGAGGTAATAATGAGAAAATAAGAAGAATCGATAATCATTGAAATTTGAAATTTAAATTTTGAAATTTATTTTACGGGAGGTGGGGTGGCTAGGAGTTCGTGTTTTGGGTTTTCAACGATTGCACCGGCTGCGAGCCATGCGTCGTAGTGAGCCCAACCATCGCGCATGAGTTTGCGAGTGCGGTTGAAACGATCGGGGCTATTGAGGACGACAACAATCAAGCGGCGAGGCGTGACACCTTTGTTGCCATCAGGTTTGATTCTAACAACTGGATCACGATCCATGCAGGTGGAGAGGCAAGGTCCAGCGTTTTGTGTGGTACCGGTCTTGATGCCGAGGATGCCCGTTTCTCCCACAAGCTCGTTGGTGTTGGTGATTGTTTTGGCGATCCCGTTGATTTTCACTTCACGGGATGGTTGGCGCGTGATGAAGGTAATCGGATTTCGGCGCATCGCATGGATGGAGAAACGTGCGACATCGGCGGCAGTGGAATAGCCGGGTTTTGATTCGAGATCCAGACCATGGGGATTGGTAAAACGGGTGCTTTTCGCGAGGACGAATTTGGCGAGTTTGTTCATTTCATCAACAAACGCTTGGACAGGATCGCCTATTTGTCCACGGCGTCTAAGGATATCAGCTCCGACGTGGTTGGCGATGGCGAGAGCGGCATAGTTATCGGATCGCAGGAGGGAAGCATAGAGAGCGTCTCTCAAAGTCATTGTATCGCCGACTTTGAGGCCGATGGCAGTGGATTGACCGAGAAGGTTTGCGGATTCTGGGATGGTAATCGTTGTTGTACCAAGATCCGTCACAGTCGCGGTCGCCCAATCGACAGCGACGATGGCGGTGGCAATTTTCGTCAAAGAAGCAACTGAACGCTTGTTGGTGGCACCGGATGCGGAGAGAACTTTACCAGAATAAGCCTCTACGACGATGTGAGACTCTTGGGCAAAGAGCGAGGATGTGAGGAAAATAAGTGAAGCGATCGCGTAGCGCATACGTTGGAGGATAATTAAGAAATCCGAAGTTTCAATCGCGAAACAGGAATTTTGTAATCGCTTAATAAGCAGAGGACAGAGTAGCGGATTTTACAATCTTTGTCACAGCCACGACAAAGATTGTAAGCGGACAAGATGGTTTTTTACAATCCTTGTCGTGGCTGTGACAAAGATTGTAATGGGGAGATGGGGAGATGGCTTTATGCTGGGTGAAAATCTGAAATGTTGAGTGGAGTATTTTTGTTTTATTTTTTGTGGTTATGGCTAAATTTCGTGAGTGAATGAGTTTTTGCAAGGAGGTGTGGTGTGGATGGTGACTGGGAGTCTTTTGTTTGTCGGTTTGGTGGGTTGTGTGTTACCGGCTTTGCCGGGGCATTTGTTTATTTTGTTGGCGGCTATTGGGTATCGACTGATGGTTGGGCCAGATGCTGGCATTGCTTGGTGGGGATTTGGGATTTTGGTTTTGCTGATGGCGATCTCGCAGATTTTTGAAATTGTGAGTGGTTCATTAGGGACTCAATGGTTTGGTGGAACTAAGTGGGGAGCATTGGGCGCATTGGTGGGTGGAATAGTGGGGATATTTTTTCTACCTTTTGGGCTGTTGATTGGGCCGCTCATTGGGGCGTTTGGATTTGAAAGGTTATTTGCGAAAAGGGAGATCAGGGAGTCTGCTGTGTCCGGTGTCGGCAGTATGGTGGGAACTCTGGTGGGAATTGTCGTCAAGGTGGTCATTGGGGTTGCGATGGTTGTTTGGTTCTTTTTGGATATTTGGGTGATCAAATAGAATAGTGAAGAGTGAAGAGTGAATAGTGAAAGCTGGGGAATGGAGGACAGGGGTGGTATCAAATTCATTTTTTGAAGTTTAGAGTTTAAAATTTAGAGTTTCGATTTTGCTTTCAGTTTCTCATCGTTTCAGGGTTCAATAGCTGTGCCGTCTCCTGGGCGGTCGCAATGAGGGCGCGAGTTTTCATTGAGGAAAGTCCGGACACCGTAGAGCAATTTGCCCTGTGAAAGCAGGGAACGTGAGTCGAGAGACAAGCGGATGGAAAGTGCAGCAGAAAATACACCGCCGATGGCTCGTAAGGGCACAGGTAAGGTTGAAATGGTGGGGTAAGAGCCCACCGCGCCGAGGGTGACCGGAGCGGCAATGTAAACCCCAATTGGTGCAAGACATAACAGGGAAAGGACTGCTCGTCCGTTCACTCCCGGGTATTAGTCGCACTCCGCGCAAGCGGGGCGCTCGGTGCAAGCCGAGTTGAGAGAAATGACCGTCCAGCTTCGGGTAAAATCGGGGTGGACAGAATCTGGCTTACAGGGAGACGGCACTCCTTTTTTATAGCGGAGAGCGGAGAGGGAAGAGAAGAGAGGAATTCGGGATGCGCGACTGGAGTCACGCGGTCCTATCTCTTGTGGATGGGGCGTATGGGTTTTTTGTTGGCCGCAGGTTTTTCTTGAGCCTTGTCGTCTTTGTTGGGGGCTATCGGGCTTTCCAAAGATGGGAGGAGGGAATCGCCAGCGAAGTTGCGGGCTGGGTCAGAGACGTCGTAGCGGTTATCCATGTTGAGTTGGACATTTTTAAGCGATTTGTCGCTATTTACGATGGAAGGTTGGATGAAGATCATGAGTTCGTCGCGATCGACGGTATTGGTTTTGGTCGAGAACAAACGTCCGAGTCCGGGAATGTCACTAAGAATAGGGATGCCGGAGATGGTTTCGGTGTCGTTGGTGGTAATCAATCCACCGAGGACGATGGTTTGATTGTTTGGAACGGTGACTGTTGTTAGGAGTTCACGCGTGCCGATGATGGGAACGCTACCGATACCTTCGATTGGATCTGATTCGCCGATTACATC
>Ga0315903_10007354_pt1 | contig 13776 bp, 14 predicted proteins | sample LakEriMetagenome_7_FD_203524 | JGI IMG/M metagenome (GOLD analysis project Ga0315903, IMG submission 203524) | Freshwater fungal communities from buoy surface, Lake Erie, Ohio, United States - Buoy 2 MA119 | ecosystem: Environmental > Aquatic > Freshwater > Lake | place: USA: Lake Erie, Ohio...
TCGGCGGACCGCTGCTCCTGCTGCTCGCGCGGGAACGCCGGACGCGCGCCGCGCTTCGCGCCTAGGCGCTCAGCGCCTGGCGGCGCCGCGCCGGCGGGCCGGAACGGACTTGCGGCGGGCGGACGGCTGTCGAACCCGGGTAGGCTTGCGGCGGGTCGAGGCCGGCTTTCGCGCGGGGGCCTTCGGCTTGGCCCGGGCGGCAGGCCTGGCCTTGGCGGCGGGAACGCCGGCCGCGACGGGAAGCTTGCCGCCGCGCACCGCCTTCCAGAGGACCTCGCGGAGGTCGGCGAGCCCGTCGCCCTGGAGGCAGGAAATGGGGGCGATCGGTACGGGCACCTTGGCCCGGAATCGGGCGAGATGGGCCGCGGCCGCCGCGAGGTCCATCTTGTTGGCGACGACGAGGCGAGGCTTGGCGGCGAGCACCTTGGAGTAAAGGCGGAGCTCGCGCTCGAGGACCTTGTAGTCGGCAAGCGGGTCGCGGCCCTCGCTCCCGGCCATGTCGAGGAGGAAGACGAGCAGCGTGCAGCGCTCAATGTGCTTGAGGAACCGGTGGCCGAGGCCGCGGTTTTCGCTGGCACCCTCGATGAGGCCGGGGATGTCGGCCAGGAAGACGCGCCCGTGCCGGTCGGGGTATTCGATCACGCCGACATTGGCGTGCAGCGTGGTGAACGGGTAGGGGGCGACCTTCGGGCGGGCCGACGTCAGGGCGCGCGTCAGGGAGGACTTGCCCGCGTTGGGGAATCCGACCAGCCCGAGGTCGGCGATGGTCTTCAGCACGAGCCGGAAGGAGCCGGTCTCGCCCGGCTTGCCCGGCGTCGTGGTGCGCGGGGCCTGGTTGATGGAGTTGCGAAAGGCGGCGTTGCCCGCGCCGCCCCGCCCGCCCTGCAGGAGGACGACGCGCTCGCCCGGCTCGGTCAGCTCCGCGACGAGGCGACCGGTGTCGAGGTCGAGCACCTGGGTGCCCGGGGGAAGGTGAAGGGGTAGGTCGGGGCCGTTGAAGCCGGTGCTCAGGCGACCCATGCCGGGTTGGCCGTTCTTGGCCGAGCGATGCGGCTGCCAGCGGTAGGCCTCCAGGTCGCCGATATTGTTGTCGCAGACCAGGACCACGTCGCCACCCTTTCCGCCGTTGCCCCCGTCGGGCCCTCCCTTGGGGATGAACTTCTCCCGACGGAAGGAAAGGCAGCCGGCCCCGCCGTCGCCGGCGCGGAGATGGACCTTCACTTCGTCGATGAACATGGCGGGGAGGCAATCGCAGGCGGCGGGGAGAAGGAAGACTAAAGCGAGGCGCGGGGAGCGCGGAGCGAAGGGCGCAACACGGCCGCGGCGACGCGCCTCCTCCCCGGCCTCCCCCTCCCCTCCGGCCTCCCCTTTTCTTCTCGCCCCCCGCCCCGCTTTGCATCCTTGTGGGGCCTCCTACCCCCTTCCACCAACGACCATGCCTGCCAAAGTCCACACCGACCGCGACGCCGACCTCAAGAACCTCAAGGGCAAGACCCTGGCCGTTCTCGGCTTCGGCTCCCAGGGCCACGCCCACGCCATGAATCTCCGCGACAGCGGCCTCAAGGTCATCGTCGGCCTCTACCAAGGCTCGAAGTCCAAGGCCGCCGCCGAGAAGAAGGGCTTCAAGGTCTACGAGACCGGCGAGGCCGTCCGCCGCGCCGACGTGATGCTCGTCGCCATCCCCGACATGAAGCAGGCCGACGTCTGGGCCAAGAGCATCGCCCCCAACCTCGGCAAGGGCGGCAAGACCGTCCTCTTCATCCACGGCCTCTCGATCCACTACAAGCTGATCAAGCCCGGCAAGAACGTCGACATCGCCATGGTCGCCCCCAAGGGCCCCGGTCACGTCGTCCGCGCCCAGTATGTCGAGGGCAAGGGCGTCCCCGGCCTCGTCGCCGTGCAGCAGGACACCACCGGCCACGCCCTCAAGACCGCCCTCGCCTGGGCCAAGGGCATCGGCGCCACCCGCGCCGGCGTCATCAAGACCAGCTTCAAGGAGGAGACCGAGACCGACCTCTTCGGCGAGCAGGCCGTGCTCTGCGGCGGCGCCTCCGAGCTGGTCAAGGTCGGCTTCGAGACCCTGGTCAAGGCCGGCTACCAGCCCGAGATGGCCTACTTCGAGTGCCTCCACGAGCTGAAGCTCATCGTCGACCTCATGGTCGAGTCCGGCATCTCCGGCATGCGCTTCTCGATCTCCGAGACCGCCAAGTACGGCGACATCACCCGCGGCCCCCGCGTCATCAACAAGTCCTCGCGCAAGGCCATGGAGCAAATCCTCAGGGAGATCCAGTCCGGCAAGTTCACCAAGCAGTGGGTCGCCGAGTACAAGGGCGGCCTGAAGAACTACAATCGCCTGCTCAAGCAGGGCGAGAACCACCCCATCGAGAAGACCGGCCAGCGTCTCCGCGCGCTGATGCCCTGGGTCCAGAAGCGCAACATCAAGGGCGCCCAGGCCGACTACACGACCAAGTAACGCGCCCTGCCCGTCGCCAAGGGGCCGGCTCGCGCCGGCCCCTTTTGTTAGACGACGGCAGTCGGGGGGGCACGGGGCTCAGGGGCACGGAAAATAAAAGGGTACGAAGGAGGCGGAGGATTCGAAGGAGGCGTAGGATGGGGAAAGCGTCCCCGACGGCGTGGCAAAGAGAGGCTCGGCACCCCTCCTTTCATCCCTTCATCTCCCCATCCATTCATCATTTCATCCCCGGCAGCGCCGGCGCTTGCCTCGCTCCCCTTGGCAGCCCCGCCTCTTTCCCCTTTAAACTTCCACCGTTTTCCTCCTGCCTCCTGCCGAATGGCCCTCCTTTCGCTGCTCGACGTCCATCTCGCCTTCGGCGGCCCCCCGCTGCTGGACGGCGTCAACCTGCAGATCGAGGAGGGCGAGCGCGTCTGCCTTGTCGGACGCAACGGCGCGGGCAAGACCACCCTCTTCCGCATCGCGACCGGCGAGACGAGGGCCGACAGCGGGGAGGTCGGCCGCACCGCCCGCCAAGGCATCCTCACCCAAGAGATTCCCGGCTCGCTCCCGGGCACGGTCCGCGAGGTCGTGGCCTCGGGTCTCGGGCCGGAGGACGGGCATGAGGAGGAGTGGGAGCGCGACCTCCGGGTCGACGACCTCGTCGCCCGCCTCGGCCTGCCCGAGGACAGGCCCTTCGACGCCCTTTCCGGCGGCCTCAAGCGCCGCTGCCTGCTCGCGCGCGCCCTCGCCGCCAAGCCCGAGCTCCTGCTGCTCGACGAGCCCACCAACCACCTCGACCTCGAGTCCATCCTCTGGATGGAGGAGTTCCTGCTCGAGGCGCGCATCCCGCTCTTCTTCGTCACGCACGACCGCGCCTTCCTCCGCCGCATGGCCACGCGCATCGTCGAGCTCGACCGCGGCAAGCTCGCCAACTGGCCCTGCGACTACGACACCTACCTCGGCCGCAAGGTCGAGGCCGAGGAGGCGGAGCGCCGCCAGCGGGCCGCCTTCGAGAAGAAGCTCGAGCAGGAGGAGGCGTGGTCGCGCCGCAGTCCCGGCGCCCAGCGCAAGAAGTCCGAGGCCCGGATGGAGGCGCTCCGGAAGATGCGCGCCGAGCGCGGCGGCTGGCGCCGGGCCGACGGCACCGCGAAAATGGACCTCTCGGCCGGCGACCTCTCGGGCGTCCGCGTGGTCGAGGCCGAGAAGCTCGGCTTCGCCTATCCCGGCCAGCCTCCGGTCGTGCGGGGCCTCGACCTCGTCCTGCGCCGCGGCGACAAGGTGGGCATCCTCGGGCCCAACGGCGCGGGCAAGACCACCCTGATCAAGCTCCTCCTCGGGCAGCTGGCGCCGACCGAGGGCACGATCAAGCACGGCACCCAGCTGGAGGTGACCTACTTCGACCAGATGCGGGCGGCCATCGACGACGCCAAGACCGTCGCCGAGAACGTCGCGGGCGAGAGCGACACCCTGCTCGTCCAGGGACGCAGCCGCCACGTCATCAGCTACCTGCAGGACTTCCTCTTCGAGCCCGCGCGCGCCCGCTCCCCCGCCCGGATGCTCTCCGGCGGCGAGCGCAACCGCCTCCTCCTCGCCAAGCTCCTCGCCAAGACCGCCAACGTCCTCGTCCTCGACGAGCCGACCAACGACCTCGACACCGACACGCTCGACGTGCTCGAGGAGCTGCTCGTCGGCTACCAGGGGACGCTCCTGCTCGTCAGCCACGACCGCGCCTTCATCGACAACGTCGTCACCAGCACCCTCGTGCTCGAGGGCGGCGGCAAGGTCACCGAGCACGTCGGCGGCTACTCCGACTGGCGCGCCGAGGTCGCCCGCCTCGCCAAGGCCGCGCCCGCGGCCAAGCCCCCGGCCAAGGCCGCCGCCAAGGCGGAGCCCGCGCCCGCCAAGGCCGCCCGCAAGCTCTCCAACCGGGAGCAGCGCGAGCTCGCCGAGCTGCCCGCTCGCATCGCCGCGCTCGAGAAGGAGCAGGCGGACCTCGCCGCCGCCCTCGGCGACCCGGCGCTCTACAAGGACGGGCCGGCCAAGGCCGCCGAGCTCCAGGCGAGGCTGGCCGAGGCCGAGAAGGCCCACGGCGCGGCCGTCACCCGCTGGCTCGAGCTCGAGGGCTGAGCGGAACCCTTGGCCCGGCCCACCTGTCCCACCCGGATGCAGGATTTCCTCGCGCGCGTCCTCCGCGACCTCGGCTGCCAGACCGGCACGGTTCACCGCACCGGCGCCGACGGCCAGCTGGAGCTGCTCGCGCAGGTCGGCGTGCCCGACTTTCTCCTGCCCAAGGTGGCCCGCATCCCCTTCGGCAAGGGCATCGCCGGCTGCGCCGCGGAGCGCAAGGGGCCCGTCCAGCTGTGCAACCTGCAGACCGACACCTCGGGCCTGGCCCGCCCCGAGGCCAGGGCGACCGGCGTCAACGGCTCGCTCGCCGTGCCGGTCCTTTCCGCCGACGGCCGAGTACTCGGCGTGATCGGCATCGGCAAGACCGTCCCGCACGACTTCTCCGCTGAGGAAACCTCCCGGCTGCAGGCCGAGGCGCGCCGGCTGGCTGAGCTCTGGTCGAGCTGAGACTTTATTTTCCGACTGACCTCCCGGGCCGGAAGGCTAGGTAGGGGCTTGCCCCACCCCCATGAAAGACAACCACCTCCACAGCGAGGCCTTCCTCGCTCGGCTCATGCGCGAGCAGCTCAGGCTCTCCGTCGCCTGCGCCCTCGCCTTTGTCGTGGCTCTCGTCGCCCTGCCCCTCGTCAACTACCTGGCGCCCGAGCTGATGGCCCGCCGAATCGGCGGCTTCACCCTCAGCTGGCTCATCCTGGGCGTCCTCTTCTTCCCCTACGTCTGGCTCCTGTCCTGGATCTTCATCCGCCGCTCGCTCGCCCTTGAGGCGGCCGAGGCGGCCGCCGCCAAGGAGGAGGCCGGCCGGTGAGCCCCTTGCTCGCGGCCCTCGGCGGCATCGACCCTTGGATCGCCGTCTTCTCGCTGGTCACCGTGGTCGTCACGGTCGGCATGGGCTTCTGGTCGGCCGGCAAGTCCAAGTCCGCCGGCGACTTCTTCGTCGCCGGCCGCTCGGTGTCCGTCGGCTGGAACGCCTCCGCCATCTCGGGCGAGTACCTCTCGGCGGCCTCGTTCATGGGCGTGGCCGGGATGGTCATGGCCGTGGGCTACGACGCCCTCTGGTACCCCGTCTGCTACGCCTGCGGCTACCTGTTCCTCCTGCTGTTCATCGCCGGGCCGCTCCGCCGCTTCGGCGCCTACACCATCCCCGACTTCGCGGAGGGCCGCTACGACTCGCCCCTCTTCCGGAAGATCGCGGTCTGCTTCGTCCTCTTCATCGGCTTCTTCTACACCATGCCGCAGATGAAGGGCGCGGGCACCACCCTCGCCTACATCTTCCCCGGCCTGCCCTACTGGGCGGGCGTCGTGGTGGTCGGCGCGGTCATCACCCTCAACGTCTCCCTTGGCGGCATGAAGGGCATCACCCTGGTCCAGGCCTTCCAATACTGGCTCAAGATGTTCGCCATCGCCGTGCCCGTGTTCGTGCTGGCCGCCGTGGTGGGCCATTACCACGACCACCTCGGGGCGAACCGCACCGCCCAGGAGGCCGGGCAGGCCATCCCCGCCGAGGTGGTCCGCGGCGGGCTGCCCGCCAAGGCGCCCGCGGACGACCAGTGGATCGCGCCCTTCGGGCGCCTCACCACCAAGGCGGTCGACGCCGCGATCGCCGCCGCGCCCACCCCCGAGGCCAAGGCCGCCCTCGAGGCTGACAGGCGCCCCTACTCCCTGCTCTACACCTACTCCCTCATCATCGCGCTCGTCTGCGGCACCGCCGGCCTGCCCCACATCCTCGTCCGCTTCTACACCAACCCGGACGGGGTCGCCGCGAAGCGCACGACCATGTGGGTGATGATCCTCATCGGGGTCTTCTACCTCTTCACGCCGGTCTACGGCGTGCTCGGACGCTCCCTCGCTCCCCACCTCTACGAGGGCCTGGGCGCCAAGGGCACCGACAAGGTCGTGCTCGAGCTGCCCACCCTCCTGGCGGGCAAGGACCTCACCCTGCTCGGCTCCATCCTGTCGGGCATCACCTGCGCCGGCGCCTTCGCCGCGTTCATGTCGACCTTCTCCGGCCTCCTCGTCTCCATGACCGGAGCGCTCGCCCACGATGTCTACGGCCGCATCCTGCGGCCCGAGTCGACGCCCGAGCAGCGCCTGCGCGCCTTCAAGTGGTGCGCCGTCCTCATCGGGGCCGTCTCCATCCTGCTCGGCATGCAGGTCGAGGCGCTCGAGATCAACTTCATGGTCGGGCAGGCCTTCGCCATCGCCGCCGCCAGCTACTTTCCCCTGCTCTTCCTCAGCGTCTGGTGGCGCGGCATGACGATGCCCGGCGCGGCCGCCGGCATGCTCGGGGGCGGGCTCTCCGCGCTCGCCGCCATCACCCTGACCTCGGTTTCGGACGTCGCCGCGGCGGGCGCCAGGAAGCTGCCCGCCGCCGAGCTCGCCGCCTACTGGGCCGACCGCCCCGTGGCCAAGGCCCTGGCCGACCTCTGGGCCTCCCACCCCCTCGCGCGCATCCTTTGCGAGCAGCCGGCGATCTGGGCCGTGCCCCTCGCCATTTCCCTGATGTGGCTCGTCTCCCGCGCGACCGCGGTCCGTGTGCCGGCCGACATCCGGATGAAGATGCTCGTCCTCCACGCCCCCGAGGCCCTTGGGCTCAAGCAGGAGTACATCAAGGAGCACGAGGGTGTCGGTCACTGATAAATCGCTAAAAGGTAACTATTTACTGATAATCAATAAATAGTTGTTGATTTAGTTAAAAAATGGCTTTTGATCAGGGGGTATGAGCACGACAACCACCTACTCACCGCTCCAAAAACGCATCCGACGCACTGGCCTCGTAGGCCGCGCTGTCTGCACCTTCCTTCTCCTCGCTGGGACACTTGTTGTGGCGGCATGGCTGTTCGCCATCCACGGCGCAGGCCAGTGGTCGATCGAGCACCTAGCCAAGACTCCCGAGCAAACCGCCTTTTACCAGCGCCTGGCCGCCGAGGGCGGCTACCGGGCGGTTGTCACCGCAATCGTCGTGCTCGGCGGCGTCCTTGTCCTGGGCGCCCTTCACTCTCTTCGCACCGTCTTCGCCGCGGCATCGGAATGCCGGCTGATCTCCCTCGAGAGCTCCCGGGAGCTCCGCAAGCTCGGCATCTTCCTGATCATCCTTGCGACGCTCGACTTCATCAACCTCGGCACGCTCCTCAGCGGCCTGCTGTTGCTCCTCTTCGCCTGGAGCCTCGAGGAGGCGGTCGCCCTCAAGCGGGAGCAGGACCTCACCGTCTGACAACCCATGGCCATCGTCGTCCGACTCGATGTCGCGCTCGCCCGGCGCAAGATGTCGCTAACCGAGCTCTCCGAGAAAGTGGGCGTGACCCTCGCCAACCTCTCGGTGCTCAAGACCGGCAAGGCCAAGGCCATCCGCTTCTCCACGCTGGAGGCCATCTGCCGGGCCTTGGATTGCCAGCCGGGCGAGATCCTCGAGTTCGATCCGAGCGCCCCCGCCTTGCCCGACGACCCCGCAGCCTAAGCCCTCCCATGGCCGAATACCTCTTTTCCCTGGCGTTCCTGGTGACGCTGTTCTGGATGGTCGAACACCTCTTTGGCAACAAGCAGGGGCGGCCTTGGTGGCGTCCGCAGGTCTGGACCGACCTTTTCACCGGCGTCGCCAACGCGCTGTTATCCAACCCGCTGAACCTCGTCATCATCAGCATCCTGGGCTTTCTGGTTCTGGTGCCCACGGGCATCATTCCCCTGGCGGAGCTGAAGGACGGCCAATACCGGGGCTTTGGACCGATCGGCGAACTACCCCGCTGGCCGCAGTTCGCGCTGGCCTTCCTGCTGGGTGACTTCCTGCTCTACTGGATCCACCGCTGGTTTCATGGCAAGCGCCTGTGGCGCTTCCATGCGGTGCACCACAGCTCGGAGCAACTGGATTGGCTCAGCGGCGTGCGGGCTCACCCCATCAACGACGTCGTCGCGAACGCCCTGCTTGTCTTCCCCTTCATCCTGCTGGGCTTCGATCCCGTGGCCGCCGCCTCCGCCGGCCCCGCTCTCGGGGTCTTCGCCCTGCTCGGGCACGCGGACGTCGATTGGGATTGGGGGCCCTTCCGGCACATCATCACCTCGCCCGTCTACCACCGCTGGCACCACTCGCGCGAGCCGGAGGCCATCGACAAGAATTTCGCGAGCTTTCTCCCGCTGTGGGACATCCTCTTCGGCACGCATTACATGCCCAAGGACCGCAAGCCGGTGAATTTCGGCATCCTCGAGCCCGTCGACCACTCGGTGAAGGGTCTTCTCGCCCATCCCTTCAAGGAAAGCTCCCGGGGGTCCTGGCCGGACGACCGCACCTGACGGCAATCGGGACAAGCCGACAGCGCGGGCGCGGTCCGATTCATTCTCGCCCCCGGGGCGACGGGAGGCCTAGAAAACCGCCATGCGCCCGCTTGTCCTCCTCACCCGCGGAAGCCCCCTGGCCCGACGCCAGGCGGAGTTGGCGGCGGCGCACCTCGGCGCCGCGCTCGGGCGCCCCGCCGAGATCCGCATCCTCGTGACCACGGGCGACCGACAGGCCGACTGGTCGCTCGAGAAGCAGGGCGGCAAGGGCCTCTTCACCGCCGAGCTCGAGCAGGCGCTGCTCCGCGGCGAGGGGGACCTCGCCATCCACAGCGCCAAGGACCTCCCCACGGAGCTGCCCGCGGGCCTCGGCCTCGCCGGATTCCTTCCCCGGGAGGACGCGCGCGACGCGCTCGTCCGCCGCGAAGGCGTCGCCGAGCCCCGCCTCATCGCGACCGGCAGCCCGCGCCGCCGCGCCCAGGGACGGCTGCTCTTTCCCCGCGCCGACTGGACCGAGCTCCGGGGCAACGTCGATACCCGCCTGCGCAAGGTCGCCGAGGGCCAGGCCGACGCCTCCTTCCTCGCCTGCGCCGGGATGAACCGGCTCGGCATCCGATCCTGGGAGGGGCTGGTTATCGAGCCCATCGGGCTCGACCGGATGGTGCCGGCGGCCGGCCAGGGGGCGGTGGCGCTCCAATGCCGTCTCGGCGACATCCCCTCCCTCGCCGCCTGCCTCGACGCCGAGACCGGCCGCGCCGTGGAGATCGAGCGCCTCTTTCTCTCGCGCCTCGGCGAGGGATGCCATACCGCCTTCGCCTGCCATGTCAGCGGAGGCGAGGTCCACCTCTTCCGCGAGGATTTCGGCCGGCTCACCTACCCGATGCCCGCGCGGGACGCCAAGGCTGCGGAACCGCTTGTCGCCGCCTACATCGCCGCCCTAGCCTAAGGCCATGAGCTCCACCCGACTCAAGGGACGACGCGTCCTGCTCACCCGCCCTGAAGGTTCCGCGGCCGCCTGGCGCTCCACCCTCGAGGCGGCCGGGGCGAGCGTCGACGAGCTGCCCCTCATCGCCGTCCACCACGAGGCCGACGCCACCGTGCTGCGCGAGGTGCTCGACGGCATCGGCGAGTACGAGTGGATTGTCTTCACCAGCGCCAACGGCGTGCGCGGCTTCTTCGAGCGCTTCCTTGAGCGCTACACCGACATCCGCTCCGTCGGGGGCGTCCGCTTCGCCTGCGTCGGGCCCGCGACCGAGGCCGCCCTCCGGGCCTACCACCTGGACAGCGACCTGACCCCCCGCGAGGCCGACGGCGTGGGCCTCGCCCGAACCCTCATGACCGAGCACGACGTCGAGCACCAGAAGGTGCTGGTCGTCTCCGGAAACCTGGCCACGGACGAGCTCCCCCGGCTGCTTTCCGAGCAAGGCCACGCCATCGTGGACAAGATCCTCGTCTACAGCACCGGCGAGCGCGACGTGTCGGCCCTGGAGGCCGCCGCGAGCTTCCGGCGCGAGGGCGCCGACCTCCTCGTCTTCGCCAGCCCCTCCGCCGTCGAGTCCTTCCTCCACCAGGCCGCCTCGCTCCGCCTCGAGCCGGGCGCCCGGCAGCCCATCGCCGTCGCCGTCGGCTCGACGACCGCCGAGGCCATGCGCCGCGCCGGCATCCCCGTCGGCGCCATCGCCGCCAAGCCCAGCGCGGAGGGCATCCGCGATGCCGCCGCCGAGGCCCTGGCCTCGGCCAAGCGATGATCGGACCCTGCCAAATCAAGGTCTGCGGCATCACGCGCGCCGCCGACGCCGCAGCCGCCCTGCACCTGGGCGCCGACTGGCTGGGAATCAACGCCTGGGCCGGATCGCCCCGCTTCGTCGACCCGCCTCGACGCGCCGCCCTCCTGAGGGAAATCACCGAGGCCAGCCGCGTCGCGGTGACCGTCAACGCCTCGACCGCGGAGGTCCTCGACCTGCTTCGCGAGGGCTTCGCCGCCGTCCAGGTCCACTTCGACCCCGCGGAGCGCCTCTGCGAGCCGGCGGCCCTCTCGTCCGCCGCAGGCCCCGACCGCCTCTGGCTCGCCCCGCGACTCCCCGCTGGCGCCAAGTTCCCCGAGACCCTGCTCCCGCTGGCCTCCACGTTCGTGCACGACGCGCATCGCGCGGACGCCTACGGCGGCACCGGCCTCCGAGGGGACTGGGACCGGCATGTCTCGCTCCAGTCGGCCCATCCCGACCGCCGCTGGATTCTCGCCGGCGGCCTGGGACCCGACAACGTGGCCGAGGCCGCGGCGAGAGGCGTGAAGGCCATCGACCTCAACAGCGGCGTTGAACTGGCCCCGGGCCTCAAATCGGTGGAGAAACTCCATCTCGTCCGCGAGCTTCTGCGCAAAAATATCCAAAAGTGAGCCCAAGAGACGGCATTTAGCGCCTTGGCACGGGGTTTGCAGTAGCCAGCGGAACCGTTAACCCTAAAAATCCACAACACGCACATGAAACTCGTCACCGCCATCATCAAGCCCTTCAAGCTCGAGGAAGTTAAGGACGCTCTCGCCGAGGTCGGCATCGAGGGGATGACCGTGACCGAGGTCAAGGGCTTCGGCCGCCAGAAGGGCCACACCGAGATTTACCGAGGCAGCGAGTACACCGTCGACTTCCTCCCCAAGATCAAGCTCGAGCTGGTCCTGGCCGACGAGCTCGTCGACCGCGCCATCGAGACCATCACCAAGGCCGCCCGAACCGGGAAGATCGGCGACGGCAAGATCTTCGTCACCTCCGTCTCCGAGGTTATCCGCATCCGGACCGGCGAGCGCGGCCCCGAGGCCATCTGACGCCCACCGGGCGCGCCGGCACAAGGACGCCTCTCGCCGCGGGGACCAGCCCGCCCGGGTCGCCGAAACAGGTCAGCGCCCGGGAGCCGGAGCCGGCCTCAGTCGGACGTGCTTCAGCGGATGCACATCGAGCAGGGTCGGGTGCCACCCCTCGACCTCAGGACGGATGAGGAACTTGCTCCGGTTGAAGACCACGGGAAGGACAGGCGCCCCGGCGATCAGCCGCGCCTCGGCGGCCTGGAAGTGCTCGAACCGCCGATCTCGGTCGGACTCGGCGGCGGCGAGCGCGATGAGGCGGTCGTACTCGGGGTCGCTCCATCCGGTCTGGTTCATCTCGTTGCCCGTGGTGAACATCTCGAGGAAGGTGTTGGGGTCGTTGTAGTCGCCGGTCCAGGCCGAGCGCGCGATCTGGTAGTCGCCCTTGTGCAGGCTCTGCAGGTAGACCTTCCATTCCTGGTTGCGGATGACCACCTCGATGCCCAGCTCGCGGCGCCACATCTCCTGGTAGGCCTGGGCGGCGAGGATCGAGCCCTCTGAGGTGTTGGTCAGGTACTCCAGCGCGGGGAAGCCCTTGCCACCGGGATAGCCCGCCGCGGCCAGCAGGCGGCGGGCCTCGTCGCGGTCCTGGCTCCAGGCGTGCCGGCTGACATAGCCCGCGGTGCCGGGCGGGGTCATGCCCAGGGCGGGAGTCTCGCCGGCGCGAAGGACCTTCTCGGCCATCAGCTGCCGATCGAGAACCATCCCGAGGGCGCGGCGGACGCGCACGTCGGCGAGCGCCTTCGCCACGGCCGGGTTGTCGCGAACCTGCGTGTTCACGCGGATGTAGGAGACGGAGAGATAGGGATCGACGCGCAACACGGGGCTCTTGGCCGCCAACAGCCGGTGCACCTTGTAGGGCGGCACCGCCCCGGTGATGTGCAGCTCGCCGCCCCGGAACGCGCGCTCCTCGGTGTAGAGGTCGGAGATGGCCCGGAACTGCACGCCGTTGAGCGCGACGTTGGCGACGTCCCAGTAGAGCGGATTGCGCCGCACGGTGATGCGGCGGGCAACCTCCCAGGACTCGAGCGTGAAGGCGCCGTTGCCGACCAATTTCCCGGGCTGGGTCCAGCGGCCGTGCTTGGCGTCGATCGGACCGTGGGCGAGGATGGTCGGCGGGTGGACGGGCAGCCAGCTGTGATGGCACAGCAGCTGGAGGAAATAGGGGGTGGGGTGGTCGAGCTCGAGCTGGAGGGTGCGCGCGTCGACAGCCCGGATGCCGACCGTGGAGAAGTCGGCCGTCTTGCCGGCGTTGAAGTCCCGCGCGCCCCTGACCGCGAAGAGCATCCAGGCGTACTCGGAGGCGAGTCCCGGCGAGAGCATGCGGCGGTAGCTGAACGCGAAGTCCTGGGCGGTCACGGGATCGCCGTTGGACCAGCGGGCGGTCGCACGCAGGTGAAAGGTCCACGTCCTGCCATCGGAGGAGATCGTCCACCGCTCCGCCACCGCGGGCTCCGGCTCGAGCGTGCGGGGATTGGGCTCGACCAGGCCCTCGAAGAGGGCGCTGACGATGCGCGACTCGAGCACGCCCGTCACAATCTGGGGGTCGAGGCCGGCCGGCTCGGCGCTGTTGTTGATGATGAGCACACCCTCCCGGGCGGAGCGGGTGGCGGTGTCCTCGTCCGGGGCGCAGCCGGCGAGCAGGAGAAGGAGGAGCGCGGGCAGGGAGCGCATGGCAAAGGATTAGACCACCGGACGGCCGGGGAAAAGGCCCAAACGCCGGCCCCTCATTTCCTTGCCGCCCCGCCCATACCGCCTAGGCATGGGTCATGCGACGGCCCACGGTCCTGCTCACCAACGACGACGGCATCGGGGCGCTCTTTCTCCGGACCCTGGCGGCCGCGGCCGCCCAGGAAGGCTTCGAGGTCTGGGTCGCCGCCCCCACCGGGGAGCGCAGCTGGATCGGCCGGGCCTTCAGCCGCAACCGGAATGTCCCGGCCGCCGCCATCGACGGCCTGGGCGACCTCGCCTGGTCCCTCGACGGCACCCCCTCGGACTGCGTCAACATCGCCCTCGGCCACCTGCTCCCCCGCCGCCCCGACGTCGTCCTCTCCGGCATGAACATCGGCTACAACGC
>Ga0315903_10007356_pt1 | contig 13774 bp, 13 predicted proteins | sample LakEriMetagenome_7_FD_203524 | JGI IMG/M metagenome (GOLD analysis project Ga0315903, IMG submission 203524) | Freshwater fungal communities from buoy surface, Lake Erie, Ohio, United States - Buoy 2 MA119 | ecosystem: Environmental > Aquatic > Freshwater > Lake | place: USA: Lake Erie, Ohio...
TTCCGCAAAAGACAAAGGAACTGGAAAAGAACAGAAAATTCAAATTCAAGCGTCAGGCGGCTTAACCGATGAAGAAATTCAAAAAATGGTTAAAGAAGCAGAAGCTAATAAAGAAGCTGATAAAAAGAAAAGAGAAGAAGTGGATGCAAAAAATCACGCAGACTCTTTAATTGCTTCAACTGAACAGAGTTTAAAAGAACATGGGAGCAAAATTTCTGAAACAGATAAAAAAGCAATTGAGAAAGATATGGAAGATTTAAAAGAGGCTATTAAATCTGACAAAACTGAAGATATTAAGACTAAAACTCAGCAACTTATGACTTCTTCTATGAAATTAGGTGAAGCAATTTATAAAGCTCAGCAAGAAAAACCTGGGGATAATAAAGGTGATGCTAAACCAGAGGACAAAAAAGATGTCGTTGATGCAGAGTTTGAAGAAGTAAAAGACGATAACAAAAAAACAGGCTAATCATTCATTAGCTTTTAAACCTGGTTTAATATGCCTAAAAAGGACTACTATGATATTCTTGGCATAAATAAAAAAGCAACACCTGAGGAAATAAAAAAAGCATATCGGACTTTAGCAATGAAATATCACCCTGACCGAAATCAAGGTGACAAAACTGCTGAAGCTAAATTTAAAGAAGCATCTGAGGCTTATCAAGTTTTATCGGACCCTAAAAAAAAATCATCCTATGATCAGTTTGGTCATTCTGCCTTTGAAGGAGGAGGTGGAGGTACGGGTGGATTTGATTTTGGTGGATTTGAGTCTGGCGCATTTTCTGACATCTTTGATGATTTTTTTGGCGACTTTATGGGCTCTGGAAGGGGAAGTGGGCGATCTAAAAAATCAAGATCAAATAGAGGTTCTGATTTAAAAATTAATTTAGAGGTTAGTTTAGAAGAGGCTTATTTTGGAAAAAAACAAACTATCAATTTATCATCGAACGAAAAATGTGAAAAATGTTCTGGAAGTGGAGCTGAACCTGGCTCAAAACCAAAAAAATGCTCAACTTGTGATGGCTATGGAAAAGTTAGAACGCAACAGGGCTTTTTTACACTTCAACAAACTTGTCCTGACTGCGGTGGGGATGGAGAAATGTTATCAAATCCTTGTAAAGATTGTAGGGGATCTGGCGCAATTAAGACTAAAAAAAATCTATCTATTCAAATTCCAAAGGGAGTTGATGATGGCACACAAATGAGATTATCTGGCAAAGGTGATGCGGGTTACAGAGGAGGATCTAATGGAGATCTATATGTTTTAATTAATGTTCAAAAACATAAAATCTTTCAAAGATCTGAGGAAAATTTATACTATAAGCTCCCTATTTCCATGACCGATGCCGCCCTTGGTGCTGAAATTGAAGTTCCAACCATCGATGGCGGAAAATCAAAAGTCAAGATTCCAGAAGGAACTCAATCTGGAAAACAATTTAGATTAAAGGGTAAAGGAATGCCAATTTTAAGAGAAAATGATTTTGGTGATCTTTACCTTGAAACTAATGTGATAATTCCAGAGTCTTTAAGCAAAGAACAAAAAGACTTGCTCCTAAAATTTAAATCTTTAGAAGATTTAGATAATAACTCTGAGATAAAAAATTTTTTTAATAAAGCTAAAAAATTTTGGAGCGGCGGTTAATGAAAAAAATTAATATCACTATTACAGGAGCCCTTGGTCGTATGGGTCAGATATTAATTAACCAAATATCAAAAAATAAAAATTTAAAACTTTACAGCTTAACAGACATAAGAGTTGGAAAAAAAATTAAAAGCATCAAAATACAAAATAATAGTATAGAAGCTTTTAAAAAAACCGATGTTATCATCGACTTTTCAAGACCAAAATCTTCAATTGAAATTTTAAATTTTGCAAAAAAATTAAAGAAAAGAGTTGTCATTGGAACAACCGGTTTTACAAAAAAAGAAAATAATCTAATAAAGAACTACTCAAAAAAAATTGCTATATTTAAATCAGGTAACATGAGTTTAGGAATAAATTTACTTGAATATATTACGAATATTTTGTCTAAGAAAATTCCAAATAATTATCAAATTGGTATTTCAGATAATCACCATAAAGCAAAAATAGATTATCCATCGGGTACTGCTCTAATGCTAGCAAATGCAGTTGCCAAAGGTAAAGGTAAAAATTTAGATAAATTAAAAGGAAAATGTTACTTAAATAAAAAAGGAAGTCTCCAAAATAATAAAGTTAATTTTTTTATTACAAGAAAAGGCAAAACTATCGGTAAACACTCTGTGATTTATAATAACAAAATTGAAAATATTGAATTAAAACATACTGCTTTTTCAAGAGAATTATTTGCCGATGGAGCATTAAATGCTGCAATATGGATAAGAAAAAAAAATAAAGGCTTATTTGATATGCAGGACATGTTTAGTCTTAAATAAATAAAATTCTATTTTTTTAATGGCATTAAATAAATTACAGGCCTTAAAACTTATTCAATTTTTAAATCAGTCTATTAAAAAACCAGAAACTTCTCTTAAATATAGAAATCAATTTACACTTTTAACATCTGTTGTTCTCTCTGCTCAATGTACAGATATAAATGTTAATAACGTTACAAAGGATATTTATAAAAAATATTATACAGCTAAACATTTTGCTGATCTTGGAATTACAAAAATAAAAAAAATGATTAAAAGCATTGGACTATTTAATACGAAAGCTAAAAATTTATATAATCTTTCGAAAATATTAGTTGAAAAATATCAAAGTAAAGTTCCAAATAATTTTGAAGATTTAATAAATCTTCCAGGTGTTGGAAGAAAAACAGCAAACGTTGTCTTAAATGCTGCTTTTAATAAACCAACCATCGCAGTGGACACACACGTATTTAGGGTAAGCAATAGAACAGGCCTTACAAGTGGTAAAAATCCAAATCAAGTGGAAGATCAACTTTTAAAAATTTTGCCAAATAAATACTTGAAGAAAGCCCATCATTTAATACTTTTGCATGGAAGATATATCTGTAAATCTAGAAATCCACTTTGTACAAAATGTGTAATTAATAAAATTTGTTTATATAAAAATAAAAATGTCTAAAAAAATTCTTGGCATTGGTAACGCTATTGTCGATGTATTTGTAAAAGTAGATGATAATTTTTTATTAAAAAATAATCTCACAAAGGGTTCGATGAAACTTATTGAAAAGGATGAATTTGAGGATTTAAAAAGGACAATTAAGATTGAAAAAATTGAAGCAGGCGGTTCTGTTGCAAATACTATGGCAGGCATCGCTTATCTTGGAGGTTCCCCGTCATTTATAGGAAAGATTAATTCTGATGAATTTGGAAAAATTTACAAAAAAAGTCTTGAAAAAATAAAAGTCAATTTTTCTTATGTTGAAAAAAACGAAAATTTATCAACAGGCGCTTCAATTATTTTTATAACACCAGATTCCGAAAGAACCATGTGCACATATCTTGGTATTTCATCTCAACTCTCAATTGCAGATATTAATGAGGGTCATGTTAAAGGTTATGAAATTATTTTCTTAGAAGGATACCTTTGGGATAAAGGAATGAGTGAAGAAATGTTTAAACATGTAATCAAACTAGCAAAAAAAAATAACATCAAAGTTGCAATGAGCTTATCAGATATTTTTTGCGTTACTCGACATAGAGAAGATTTTTTTAAATTACTCATAAATGATTTAAATATTTTAATTGGAAATGAAAAAGAAATTAATGAATTAATGCAAAAAAATAATTTACTAGATAGTATTAATGAACTTAAAAAATTTGATAAAATTATCATCATAACAAGGAGTGAAAGTGGCAGTGTAGCTATTTTAAACAATGAAATTACAAATTACGAAAGTGTTAAAGTTGAAAAAGTTTTAGACTTAACGGGAGCGGGTGATTTATTTGCAGCAGGTTTTTTTAAAGAATATTTAAACAATTCTGATATTAAAAAATGCTTAAAAACAGGCTCAAAACTTGCAGCGCAAGTTATTCAAAAAATTGGTGCACGACTTAATTAATGAGTTAGATAATACTGAGAATTTCTTTCAACTATAAAATTTTTATCTTTAAAATACTTATTAATTTTTTTTCTTAAACGATGAAGATGCGTTTCAAAAGCATGAGTTTCTAAATCAAGACTGTGTTTCCAAATACTTTTAAGTAAAAAAGACTTATTTAGCCCATTATTATTATTAAGAGCCAAAATTAATTCTAGTTCCTTTTCTGTGAGTTTAACCTTTATTTTTTGCTTAGTAATAGAGCGTTCATTGGAGTCAATTTCATAATCATTAATAACAATTTTAGATTTTTTGAAAAAACTATATTTTGTAATTAAAATATTTAAAATTTCTTTAAATGATAAAATTTCAATGGGAAGCTCTAAACTCACATGAAAATCAAGTAACTTTAAAGTATTTTTTTTTATGTAATCTTTATGATCTAAAAATAAAATAATCGGTTCATTTTTTAAAAGATAATTCTTAACTTTTTTTATTTTTAAATTCTCGGCAAATAAAATTTTAACCAATATTTTTTTGTCACTATAATTTGATATGTTATTTTGATTTAAGATATTATTAAATTGAAGTTCATTTAGAATGTTTGAAAAAGGAGCAGAACCTATAATGCTTAGATGAATATTATTCATAAAAGCATATATAATACATTAAATATGATTATTATAAACAAATCTGGCTATCTAAAATATAAAAATTATAAATTTAAATGTGCCTTAGGAAAGTCCGGCATTAGAGAGAAAATAAAAGAGGGAGATAACATCACTCCAAAGGGAACCTTTAATGTAATTAAAATTTATTACAGAGGTGACCGGGTAAAAAAATTATCTTCAAAATTTAAACTAATCAAGATTACAAAAAAAATGGGTTGGTGTGACGATTCCAAAAGTAAAAAATATAATCAGCCTATAAAGTTACCAACTAAATATAGTCATGAAATTTTATATAGAAGAGAGAGTATTTACGATTTAATTCTAGTTCTGAATTACAATATGAAACCAACAATTAAAAACAAAGGAAGTGCAATATTTATTCACATAGCTAAAAAAAATTATAAAAAAACTGCAGGATGTATTGCGTTAAAAAAAGTTGATTTGATAAACTTAGTAAAAGAGATTAAGAGAAATACTAAAGTTCATATAAATTAAACTTCACTAAAAATTTTACTTCCAACTCTTATAAAAGTTGCTCCATTTTTAATAGCGCACTCATAATCATTGCTCATCCCCATGCTTAATTCCTTTAAATTATTAGCTTTAGCAAAATCAGCTAATTTTTTAAAATACCGATTTGAGTCAACACCTGCAGGCGGGATACACATTAAGCCAACAATATTTAGTTTTAAGTCATTAGTGCAGTATTTTATAAATTGATCTACTTTATCAACTGCAATTCCATTTTTTTGAGGTTCGTTTCCAATGTTTACCTGAATAAAATATTTAATTTTTTTTATAGAATTATTTTCAAGTTTTGAAAAAATTTGGGCTAACTTCTCATTATCTAAGGTATGAATATAATGAAAAATCTCGAATGCATCTTTAGCTTTATTAGATTGAAGTTTTCCGATTAGATGAAGTTTTAATTTCGAATTAATTGAAATTAAATTTTTCCACTTTAAAAGTGCCTCTTGAACTCTGTTTTCTCCAAAGTGTTCATGTTCTTTACCGATAATAATGTTTATCTTATTTATATCTTGATTTTTCGTAACGACGATTAATTTTACATTTTTTGATAAAATTTTAACTGAATCCAAAATTTTAGTATAATTATTTAAAACCATAAAAATTCATGAAAAATTTATACAAGTATTATGCTTTTATTGATAAAATTAATGATAATTTAAAAAAAAATTTAATTCAATTTATTAATATTAGAATCATCGCAGACGTAGATGATAACTCGGATAATAACCATTTAAAATCCATTATAAAATTTTCAAAGGAAAACAAAATTAAATTTTATATTAAAAATAATTATTCTTTAGCCGCCAAATATGATGCTGATGGTATTTTTATTACATCTAATAATAAATATAATTTACGACCCCTCTCACTAAAAAAAGACTTTGAAATAATTGGTGCAGTTCATAATCAATTAGAATATTTCACAAAAGCAAGACAAAATTGTCATTTGGTGATGTTTTCACCTTTATTTGACAACCCTAAATATAAAAAAAATAAAATATTAAAAATAATCAAATTCAATTTAATATCTAAAGATTGGAAAATAAAAATTGCAGCATTGGGTGGTATTATTTATAATAATAATCTAAAAAAAATAAAACTTTTAAAAGTTAACTCTATAGGATTTAAGAGATTTAATTAACAACCATTTTAATTATATCTTTAAAATCTTTGGCAAATAGCTCTGAATTAAATACTGGTGTTTTATTTCTATTTTCAATTAAATATTTTCTTATTTGCTCTAACAATTTTATATTTTTTGCAAAAGAAATACCTTTTTCAATATATTCATCATAGCTAAAGCATGACCATTCATTTAAACCTAAATTTGAATTAACGCTATAGCCACAACGTGAAATAAAATTCTCGCCAACTAAGGTTAGAACTGGAACACACATTGAATACGCCTCTAAAGTAGTGGTTCCTCCATTATATGGATAAGTATCTAAAGCAATATCAACTTTATTATAACAATTTAAAAGTTCAACACGTAATGAGTCCTTTTCAAGTATTAGTCTGTTTTTTTTAATACCTAATTTATCAAATTTATTAATGAGAAAATTTATATAATCTAAATTTTTAAAATTAACGTTTTTTAAATATAAAATTGAATTCTCAACTGATAATAATATTTTTGACCAAGATTCTAACAAAGGATCATTCATTTTTGCTAAATTATTAAAACATCCAAAAGTGATAAATCCGTTCTTGCTTACTGGAACTTCAGAACTAACAAATATATTTGAGGAAATTTTTAAGTTAGTCCAGCAATTATTAATTTTTATTTTTTTTTCACTAAAGATTACATCTTCTTTCTTAGAAAAAACAAATTTATCACCTAGAATAAAGTCTAAATTATTAATACCTGTGGAATTTAAGTAACCACACCATGTAACTTGATGTTTTGCAATTCTATATCTAAAAATATTAAGTAAGTTCCCTTTGGTATGACCGGAGAGATCGAATGCTAAGTCTAAATTTTCATTTCTAACTAAAGCAACAATATCTAACTCAGGTAATAAAAATAAATTGAACCATTTTTTAAAATATTTTTTAAATTCAATAGATATTTTATCTTCTTTAAGTTTATTATAAAAACCATAGATTTCAAAATTCTCATCTTTACTCAATAATTTTATTAAATCTATGATCTGATAGGCGACAGCATGATTACAAAAATCTCCTGAAAAAAAACCTATTTTAATTTTATCATTACTTTTATATTTAAAACTGTCTTTAATAGAAGTATTTAGTGTCAAATTATCATTTAAATTTTTTGTTAAACTAAAATATTTATCTGTAGAAAAATTAAAAAAATAATTAGTATTAAAAATATAGTTTGAAAGACAATAAATTAAATTATCGTTATTATTTTCCTCTATTGATTTTTCAAAATGAAAAATTGCTTTATCATGATTAAAAATCTGCAAATAACTCATGGCTAACAAATTGTGCGCTAAATGGTAATTGGATTTTAATGAAACTGCAGTATTTAAATTGTCAATTCCCGAAAAAAAATCTTTTTTGAGATCAATTTTTAATTTAGCAAGATTATAATAAACTTGATACAATTTTTTATTTAAATTTAACGCTACTTCATAATTACTTTTGGCTTTTTCAAAATTTTTTAATTCTCTATATATATTTCCTAAACTTAGGTAAGCTTCAGCAAAAGTTGGGTTAATGTTAATTGCTTGATCCAATAGTCGAATTGCAGTTTCATTATCTCCCATTTCATGATGCGCTAATGCTAGGTTATTATAAATTTCATACGCTTCGGGTTTTAAAGAAATCGCCAGGTCGAAATATTGAATTGATAAATGATATTTTTTTTGATTTAAATAACTAAGAGCTAAGACGTTATAAAGTTCAAAATCATCATTACGAATTTTCTTACATTCTAAATAAAAATTTATTGCCTGAGAAATCCGATTTGTTAATCTTAAAACATTTCCAAGATTAAACATTGCTTCATAATAATTTTCACGAAGTTTGATTGCTTTTCTTAGATGATCCTCCGATTCTTTGTAACTTTTTTCATTTAACAAGATTGTTCCTAAGTTATAATAAGCATCAGAAAAATCAGGATACAATTGAATTGTTTTATTAAATTGTATTTTAGCTTCTTCATATAAAAATTTTTTAGCAAGAATAATCCCATGTAAATTTTCATAAATTGGGTTTGATAAAATCTTTAAATTTACTATTTCATTAAGACACTCGTCTAATTTATTAGAATTAAGTAAATTAATAATACGATTAATATTGCTATTTGTTGTCATAAATAAAAATTATGAGCAAAAAAAAACCCCCACTATTTCTAGTGGGGGTTTTTGAAACTTAGTAAATTTTAAATTAAATTAAAATTTTGTTGATAGTCTAACGATTGCGTCTCTAGAATCACCATTAGATGCAACGCCAGCGATGTTTTCTACATCTCTAACAGTAGCATTAACAGCAACTGGACCTAAGTTATATCCTAAAGATATTAACTTAATTTTTTCATCAACAGTGCTTGCTGCTGAAGAGTCTGCTTTACCATAAGTAGCACCTATAGAAAAATCTTTAGTTGCTGCAAAAGTAATAGAAGCAGCCTTACCATCTATTTCTACATTTGCTGTACTTGTAGTTTCAACTTTATCAACTCCAACAGTTACTTGACCAAAATTGTAACTTGCTCCAATTCTGTGTCCTTTAGTTTTTGCTGTTGCAGCATCTTGTCTATCAGTTTCTTCCGTTCTGAACGCCAATACTGATAAACCTTTAACGCCGAAATCTCCAACAAAACCAATCTCGTAAGCTGACTCTGCTACACCATCATAATGAGAAAGTGTTGCTGCATTTCCGATTTCTGGTCCTACTGTTCCAGCTATGTTTGAAGTTCCAAAAGTTGGATTTGGTACATAGTTAACTGACAATTTACCAAAACCAGGAACTGTTTGCACTATTCCAGCGCCATATGCACCGTAGATAGAGTTAGCGCCTGTTGGGTATATGCCAGCTACACCTGCAGTATAGCTTGTTATGTATCCAACACCTGCTGGATTAATGTGTGCATGACTATCTGGGTTTTGAATATGATCAGAACCAAAAGTGAATGTAGTATTTCCAGAAGTTAAATCTATGTAAACGTTTTCACCGTTTAAAGCTCCTGATAAATCCCCACCACCGCCAGCTGTTGTGCTGCCAGTGTCATTTCCATCAAATTCTAGAGAAAAACCAGCAGTATAGTCCATACCGTTAGTCAATTTTCCTTTATTAGAAATGTTGATTTGGCTTTCTTTACCAAACCCTCTAAAATTTTTGATTTTTTGATCTGCAGCATCATTGCTTACAGCTCTGTATGATAGATCAAGTTGCCCTGTAATAGTTGTTTGTGCATTAGATACTGAAGTTCCTAATACAAACAAAGAACCAACAAGTGCAGTTGTTCTTAGCATTTTGTTATTCATTTTGTTATTTGGTTGTTAGTTTAATGCTTTGATTGTTAATCAAAACTTTGCTTAATATATTGAAATTTTGATATTTTTTGACTTTATTCATTCATAAATATAAATAAAATAATTATATGTTGTATTTTTGCCACTTTATTACATCTACTAAAAACTATCTAAAAACTAGAATATTTGCTAATTTTTGCCTGATTTTACTTTAATTTTGATAAACTGCTTTATAATGAAAGATCTTATTAAAAACCCAATTATATTGTTTTTTCTTATCTATTTATTAGGAGCCTGCGCTCAAAAAGACCCTATATCTGGAAAATCAATTTTCATTGAACCCAATCCTAATATTATAAATAAAGGTGGCTATTAAATGTTCAAAATTATCAAACTAAAAATTTTTTTAATATTATTTTTTCTATCTTTTGCAGCGTGTTCAAAAACTGACCCAGTGACTGGTGAGAAGATCTTAATCGAACCCAATCCTAATATAAAAGCTAGAGAAATTGCAAATCAAGGTGATGGTATTCTTGGAAATCTGGGTAAGAATACTAATAGATCTACTTCAGCTGCAATCGATTTTGCAAATTCAAATGTTTTGTGGAGAGCTACACTTAAAACTTTGGATTTTATACCTTTATCTAATACTGATTATACTGGAGGGGTAATTAATTATGACTGGTATTCTGAAAAAGAAAATGAACAAATTAAAATTACGGTTAGATTTTTGAGTAACGAACTTAGATCAGATTCTATACAAATTATTTCACATAAAAAAACGTGTCTAAATTCTAATAACTGCTCAACTCAAAAAATGAACGAAAATTTTTCTAATCAAATCAAAGAAACCATCTTAGCTTCTGCTAGAAATATGAAAATAGAAGAAGCAAAAAAAGAAAAAAAATAGTTTTTTAAAGGATGGAAAATTATAATCCTTTAGTCATTGAAAACAAATGGCAATCTTTTTTTGAAAAAAATCAAATATTTAAAACTAAAAAAAATTCAAGTAAAAAATTTTACTGCCTTGAAATGTTTCCTTACCCATCAGGAAAAATTCATATGGGTCATGTTCGAAATTATACCTTGGGTGATGTAATTGCTAATTACAAAAGGCTTAAGGGCTACAATGTTCTTCATCCCATGGGTTGGGATGCTTTTGGTCTTCCTGCTGAAAATGCGGCTATTCAAAATAAACTTCATCCTAAAGTTTGGACTAAAAAAAATATTTCTATTATGAAAAGTCAATTACAACGCTTTGGTCTTTCTATTGATTGGGATAAAGAAGTTTCAACGTGCGATAAAAATTATTATAAACAACAACAATCCTTATTTTCTTTTTTTTTTAAAAAGGGTTTAGTTTATAAAAAAGAAAGCTATATCAATTGGGATCCCATCGATCAAACTGTCCTTGCAAATGAGCAAGTTATTGACGGTAAAGGGTGGAGATCAGGGGCTGTGGTTGAAAAAAAAAAATTAAGTCAGTGGTTTTTAAATATTACAAAATACTCAGATGAACTTTTAGAATCTCTTGAGAATTTAAAAGGATGGCCGGAAAAAGTTAAGTTAATGCAAAAAAACTGGATAGGAAAGTCCATTGGATGCGAGATAGATTTTTTAGCAAATAATAAAGAAAAAATAAAAATTTTTACAACTAGGCCTGATACAATTTTTGGAGCATCCTTTATTGCAATTGCACCTGATCATCCTTTCACTCAATTTTTTGAAAATGATGAAAATTTTTTAAAGTTTAAAAATGAAGCGCTTAAAAATATCGCAATTGAATCTTCATTATCAAAGAATGAAAAATTAGGATTTAAAACTGCTTACTTTGCTCATCACCCATTTATTAAAGATAAAAAACTGCCAATTTACGTGGGCAATTTCATACTAATGGATTACGGCACCGGTGCAATTTATGGCTGCCCAGCCCATGATCAAAGAGATCTCGAATTTGCCTTAAAATATAAATTGGAGATTATACCTGTTGTATCGCCTGTTAAATCTCAAGTTATAAAAATTAAAGACGAAGCTTATGTGAAAGATGGTTTCATCATCAACTCTGATTTTTTAAATGATCTTAGTGTTAGTGAGGCGAAAAAAAAAATAACTAAAATTATTGAAGATAAAAAAATTGGAAATTCTAAAATAATTTACAGATTAAAAGATTGGGGAATCTCAAGGCAGAGATATTGGGGTTGTCCTATTCCAATTCTTTACCGTGAAGATGGTAAAATTATTCCTGTTCCTGAAAAAGATTTACCAGTTACTCTTCCTGAGGACATTGACTTTAGTAAACCTGGAAATCCTTTAGAAAATCATCCAACATGGAAACATACAAAGTGCCCAGAAAGTGGGATGAAGGCCATTCGTGAAACGGATACCCTTGATACCTTTGTGGATTCCTCTTGGTACTTTTTAAGATTTTGTTCGCCCCTTGAACAAAATCATCCCTTTAATGAAGAAGATATTAATTATTGGATGCCCGTTGATCAATATATTGGTGGAGTTGAGCATGCAATTTTACATCTTTTATATTCAAGATTTTTTACTCTTGCTTTAAAGGATGAATTTAAATTTAAGTTTTCAGAACCATTTCAAAATCTTTTTACCCAGGGCATGGTTTGTCATCCAACCTTTAAAACTGAAAAAGGGGACTGGGTATTTCCAAAGGATGTAAAATTTGAAGATGGAAAATATTTTTTAGATAATAAATTAAAAGTTTTAAAGGGTGACAGTCAAGCAATGTCAAAATCAAAAAAAAATATTGTAGATCCCGATGATATTATAAAAATCTACGGCTCCGATGCGGTAAGATGGTTTATATTATCAGATAGTCCTCCAGATCGTGACATTCAATGGACCGATAGCGGTATCCAGGGTGCTTATAAATATATCCAGAAAATTTTTCGAACATGTGAGAAAATATCAAATTATCAAAAAACAAATGAAAATTTTGATAATAATTTTTTAGTTAAAGTTGATATTTTAGTAAAAGAAATTTCAGAACATGTTGAAAAATTTCAAATGAATGTTGCTGTTGCAAAATTATATACTTTTTTAAATCTTCTCAATGATGAAATTGAAAAATTAGGAGTTAATAAAAATAGTTTAATTAATGTTTTTAAAAAATATTTAATAATTATTTCAGCCTTTATTCCTTACATTGCAAATGAATGCTGGGAAAAAATTACAAAAAAAACAGATCTAGCCATTCAAGAGTGGCCTAAATTTGATAATGAATCATTAAAAAAAGATGAATTTAATGTGATTATTCAAATAAATGGTAAAAAAAGAGCAATTATCAACGCTATCCACAATGAAACAGAGGAGAGTATTTTTAGTAAATCCTTAGCAATTAAAAATATAAAAGTTATATTGGAAAAAACTACCATAACAAAAAAAATATTTGTTAAAAATAAATTACTAAATATTGTCACCAATGAAAAATAAAATATTTATAACAATTTTACTCCTTATCACTCTTTCAAGCTGCGGATTTTCTCCAATTTATATGGGAGGCTCAAAACAAGTCATTATTTCAAAATCAGAAATCGTGGGTGATAAAGATCTTGCCTTTAATCTAGAACAAAAATTAAATTTTAGAAAAGATGAAAAGGATATGAATGCTTATATATTTAAAGCTCAAATTTATGATACTGCGGAAAGCTCTTTAGTAGATAATAGAGGAATAGCCACTGAAGAAATTATAAAACTAACAGTAAGTTACCAGTTTCAAGATAAAAATGGATTGGTGATCTACCAAGATGCTATCTCAAAAGATAAACGAGTTGCAGTAACTGATAATTTATCAAATAATTCTATCATCAAGAACAACGAAAAAAGAATACTATTAGACTCCATAATTCAAAATATATTATTTAAATCTAGAGTCTCGTTAAGATAGTTTTAATGATACTAAAATTACAAGAAATCTCTTTAAAAAAAAAAGATTTCTTCCTTAATAAAGTCATTGTTCTTTACGGAGAAAATCAAGATTTAATAAACGATCTTAATGATCAAATTCTATCTTTGTGTAAAGTTAAAGATCAGAATTCAAAAATTATTTTTGAAGATGATATTTTGAAAAAACCAGATGATATTATTAATTACTATTTAAATGGATCATTGTTTGAAGAAA
>Ga0315903_10007357_pt1 | contig 13773 bp, 8 predicted proteins | sample LakEriMetagenome_7_FD_203524 | JGI IMG/M metagenome (GOLD analysis project Ga0315903, IMG submission 203524) | Freshwater fungal communities from buoy surface, Lake Erie, Ohio, United States - Buoy 2 MA119 | ecosystem: Environmental > Aquatic > Freshwater > Lake | place: USA: Lake Erie, Ohio...
CGTGTGTTTGGTGCATTGTTAGGGGATTTTGTGTTAAGTAATAAACGTGCTGGCATAATAGGTGGTATATTACAGACAATTGGAATTTGCTTCTTTATTTTTCAAACAAAATGGATGAGTTATACTGGCATCGCATTTTTTGCACTTGGGGCTGGCGCTTTTAATATCAACTTAGTTTCCATGTATGGTAAGTTATATTTAAATAAGATTACATTATTAGATAGTGCATTTACTATGTTTTATACCAGCATACATTTAGGTGCATTTTTTGGCTCGATTGTACTAGTTGCAATAGCAATGACAAGTTTAAAAATTGCATTTCTTATTGCTGCTGTTTTAGTTCTCTTAAGTACCATCTTATTTCTATTCTTGGAGACACCAAATCATATGCCCAATGTGGTTCAACAGTTTAATGAATATAAATCGAGACACATTTTTATTGGGTTTGCAATCGCTCTTGTTACCTTATTTTGGTTTTTGTATCAATTGGCAGGTGAATCGTTACCGAGTCTAAGAATGAAATATAGCGCGGATGCGTTCTTTAATTCTACTCAAATGTCATGGTATTCTTCATTTAGCGATTCTTTTGTGTTAATAATGGGTTTAGCTTTCTCCATAATCTGGTCTTATTTTTATTCCAAGCAGTTTAACAAACTTTCAATAGGGTTTGTATTAACGGCTATCTCATTCGCTGTAATTATGCTTTCACCTGATATTAATTTAGAATCCGGTGGTTTCGAGGTTGTTTTATCCTTACTGTTTATGAGTTTGGGAGAAATATTTATTGCCCCAGTTATTTGTTCAGCCCTTACAAAATATAGCGACTCAAAGTATTTAGCAACAAGTATGAGTATGGCAAAATTGCCATTATTGTTATTGCCTTTTGCTTCCACACAGTTTTCATCGAAAGCATTCTTAAGCGAAGAAACTGCCATTAAATTTGTGACGATTAGCTTATTCGTTTTTGGATTGGTTTCTTACCTAATTTTTAATTCAATTGATATCAATAAAAGCAAGCGCAAATTTTTAAACGAAGCTATCGATTAAATCATCCATTCGTAAGCACTTCTATACGCGCCTTTCTTCTCGACATAATCCAACAGCGCTTGAAAGAATACATTTTTTCGGAGTGTCAAACTATCACCAATAATGTATAAGTTATTTTTCGCACGAGTAATCGCAACATTCATTCGCCGATAGTCCTTTAAAAATCCAATTTCACCTTCATCATTAGACCTTACAAGCGAGATAATTATTGTATCCATTTCCTGACCTTGAAAACTATCAATCGTGTGTTTACGAATTTCTGATGGTAACTTTTCGTATGCCAATTCTACTTGTGCCGAATAAGGTGATATAAAGCCAACATTGTGATAAATTAATTTTTCTTGTTCAATCAATTGTTGAATAATAGTGATTTCTCCCTGATTAATCAAACTATATCCATCAGGGCCTCGTTCTTCTTCATAGCCTGCTCCAACAGTATCAATAAATGTGAAGTGATTTATATCGCTGATAAGATTTGATGCAGTTAAAAGTTTGCCTTTATAAAAGTATTCGCTTGAGAATGATGCGATTACATCTCGCATTCGATATTGAGTATTCAGTAAATAACTAGGCAGTGTCTTCATGCATTTTTCTAGTATCGAAACCTCAAATCCTTTGCGTTTTGCTTCCGCAGATAATATAGTTGGGGGCAACTGTAAATAATCTCCAGCCAATACAAATTGTTTTGCAAAGGGCATGATACACCAGGCAAGGGGTTCAATGCATTGTCCGGCTTCGTCGATAAAAAGATAATCAAATGTGTCGAATCCGAAATTAGCATCAACAATAGCTACGGGTGTGCCCAATACAATACCAGATTCATGAAACAATTTCGTTTCGTGATAGCTAATTCGGTTTTTAATTTCAGCTCTAATTTTTTTAACTTCTTCAAATAAGAGCTTGCGTTGTTCGCGTTCTGATTTGCCAAATTTGCGCTTGTACTTCAAGGCCATACGCCTAAATTCTTCAGCCCGAATTTTTAGTTCCTTAATTTCTTTTTTAATTTTTGGATTTTCCATGCTTCCTTCTGTGGTGAAGGGGTAAATACTTTCATGCACTTTCGTCGAATTACCAATTCTTAAGAATTTAATTCCTTGCAGAAGCAAACTTTTGGCGAAATGGTCTACAGCCGTATTGCTGGGTGCACTTATTAAAATTCTCTTTTTATTCGTAACTAAATGTTTTACAGCTTCTACCAAAGTACTTGTTTTACCTGTTCCAGGTGGCCCATGCACAATCAGTATATCATTTGGAGGATGAATGATGCTGTCGATTGCTTTCTTTTGTGATTTATTAAAATTAGTGCTAATAGAGTAAAGAAACTCTTTATCTGGTTCTTTTTCTATCGAATGCAAATCTCGATCAGTTTCATAAACTAAATCAAAAATGGACTTTGTTACCGGGTGCTTTTCAATATTGTGCAAACCCTTGCGCATAATAGTATTGGTTCTTGTATCTGGCGATAATTTTATACCTACGCTATCCTCATCTATCCATTCAGGATAGTCAGGCGCAAAAAGTCTGATTTCACCAACTTTGCCATTTAATTGTCGTAGTATACCTTTTATCGGTTCTTCACCTAAATAAAAAAGCTCAATCGCACAGCCATCTTTGAATTGATGTTGCGATAAAATGCTTTTGATATGAAAGCTAATTTCAGGATAATCCGCATAACCGAAATTCTTTTGCAATACTCTAATTGGATGCAAGGCTAAACCTTCACTTTTTAACTGCCTTAATGCATGTTCTTTATCTAATCGGTATCTCGCAACTTCTTCTTTTTCCTCTAAATCTATGCAATTCAACAAATGCTTGATGTGCGGATTTACTTCTGCCATTTTGCGAAAATAAGGTTTTATATAGATGAATCTTGTATTGAAAATCTTCCCGCTATCTTACGAATGGGAGAATTAAGTAGTTTTTTTTATTTCTCGAATTATTTAAACTAAAACTAATTTGTAGCAATACCCTGATGATTCTGCTTTAACCCAAATTGCTCCTTTCGCGCAACGAAATCGGAACTTCCTCGTATCGGGATTTAGAAAATCTTACCGAAGTCATTGGCAGAGGTAATAGATTTTTCGAATCGATTTCGCAGTTTGCATTATTAACTGCGAAATTTGGTTTGAATTTTTTACAAAATAATAATTTCGAAGTAATCAGTTTTTCGTAAAAAATGTTCGTCCTTTACGTTTCTAAAATTTTTAATCGTGAGAAAATACTTTCTTCTAATAGTCTTCATGCTAAGTGTGGGTATTGTAAAAGCACAAAAAGACAAAACAATCGCCATCGGTTTTTACAACCTAGAAAACTTTTATGACACAATTGAAGATCCAAATAAACAAGATGATGAATTTACACCGAATGGAGCGAATGCTTATACGCCAGATGTTTTTTTGAAGAAGATTGATAATTTAGCTACCGTACTTTCTTCAATGGCTAGCGACAAAACAGAAGATGGGTTGGCCATGGTAGGCGTAGCTGAAGTTGAAAATGGAGATGTATTGGATGCGTTGTGCAAACATCCTAAGCTGAAAGGAAAGGGTTGGAAAAATATAATATTTGAAGGTCCTGATGAACGAAGTATTGATTGTGGACTTTTGTATAATCCTAAATTATTTAAATTGATGAACGCGCAATCACTAACAGTTCCAGTTGATGAAGGCGACAGACCAACGCGTGATGTATTGTATGTAATAGGCAAATTGAAAGGGCAGGAGGTGCATGTTTTTGTAAACCATTGGCCATCCAGACGCGGAGGCGAAGCAGCAACTCGTAAAAAACGTGAAGTAGCTGCCTCAGTCAGTAAAGCTGTTATTGATACACTTATGGCAAAGAACCCTAAGGCTTATGCCATTGTAATGGGAGATTTAAATGATGATCCAAATAATAAGAGTATTACTCAGGTGTTAGGTGCAGTTCGGAAAGAAAAGGATGTAAAGGTTGCGGGTCTTTTTAACCCTTGGGCTGATTTTTATATGAAAGGTCTCGGCACTACAGCCTATCAAGATGCGTGGGGTTTGTTTGATCAAATCATTATCTCGTATGGTTTTTTAAGTAAAGCGAGAACTGCGTTGAGATATAAGGAAGCTGAGGTATTCAATAAAGGATTTATGGTAGAAAAATTTGGACAGTATAAAGGTTATCCGAAACGTTCCTATGTTGGCAGTGTTTGGAATGATGGGTATAGTGATCATTTTCCAACCATAGTCTATTTTAGACAGAATTAAAATCTCATCAGACTACTTCTATCAAACGTGTATTCTGGTGTATAGAGGTAGCCCTTTATAGCTTCAACCTCATACCATGGCGACAAGTCTGGATCCTCAACATTTTTTAATACTTGTATTTGCTGAGCAGGCATATAGCTTTGTGCTAGCATAAAGATTTTTTTACCTGTAGTTTTATGTGTTGCAACATTTACAACTACAACAGCATGTCCGGGTGTACCTCCTTTTATAAATACATCTCCAATTTCTATTTTGTTCAAATCACTTATCGGATTTAATTGTCGCGATAGTGACAATGTGCCCGCATACATGAATACAGTTCGTAAATATTTCCGGAAACTTTTGTAGGACGCATCTGCTTCGTTATTCAATATCCAATCACACTTATTATTGCTAATACGTATCGATTTTCCGCTTCGCCAAATACCATAATCGGCTTTAAAACCATTGGTGAATGTGAAAGATATCTTGTCATATTGTTTTGAATTAAATAGATATTCCGCTCTTAAACGAATTACAGCATCGGCACATTGCTGTAAATCTTCGGTGCCAATATCCATTTTAATAACAGCTGCATGTGCTGCTTGGTTACTCTTTAGATTACCATTGTACAGATGAACCTTTGTATTTTCAGGTTCTAAAGGCAAGTATTTCAAAAAGTTGTAGTAAGAACTTTCAGTATGTTTGGCACATAAGTAATTATCCGGTGTTGGAAACCTTTCTGAAATATTTTGTGAAGGAGCAATCTTATTTTCATCCTTCACAACAAGGGTTTCATGGATTTGTTGTGTCTGATTCGGATTTTGAGAATTATCGCAAGCGGCTGCTAAGATTACTATTGAAAGTAATGGGGTTATAAAGATCTTAATCATTTTACATGAATGATGTTTATGTGTGTTATATTCCACAATAGAAAATGTTAAAAGAAGTTAAGCTTCTTCTATAACTTCTTCAGGTTTACCAACTTTTTTTACTTCAAAATCTTTACTAGTTTTATTGGTATCGCCCTGATAGGTGATACTTTCATCAGTTATTAATTCACGTAAACGCCATTCTATATAAGCTGGATGAAATGGGAGACTTATTTTTTTAAGCGTTTCATTCACCACCTTACTTCCTTTTTGAAATTCAGTAGTGATAGAATTTTTAATTAAAATATCAAAATGATGAGCAGGTTTAGAACTTACTTTTTTACCTCCATCATATAATCTTAAAACTTCATCGTCATCCTGCAAGCGTTTCCATTCGTCTCCATCAACTTCGTACTCTGAAAGTGTAACTTCTTTTAAAAGTCGCTTGGTTTTTAAAAATTCTTTAGCAGGTATTTGCCCGAAGTGACTTGGATAAAATAGTTGGCCTTTTTCATTCAGAAAAGGTAATCCAATAATGTTTATGGTGTGCAACACTTCTGGATATGCTTTAAAGTAGGGTAGTAACCAATAATAAGCGCATACATCACTTGCATTAGGAGCAAGCCACATGCATACGGGTTCTTCTTCACGTAAAGCTTTTGCAACGAGTAATTTCAATTGATTTCTATCTTGTAATGAGTTTTCATGAAACATCGAAATTTTTTTCCAAACCTCATTTCTGGCATCGTCATGATTTTTTTCTTCTTCTATTTGAAGGCTCCCAATATCGAGTTTGTCTTGTAGCACTAGAACTTCGCCTTGTAAATTTTCATCTAGTAAAAAAGCTTCTCCTAATTTTTGAGCACCTTCTTCACCCACTATAATATGTATCATATTTATTTATTTTTTTAAACAGCCAATAACTCCTCTTCAACATCTTTTTCGTAGCGCAAATTTGAAATAATAAACTCTTGACGTTGCATCGAATTTTTCCCCATGTAATATTCCAACAACTTCTGAATATGTGCTTCACCCGCCAGCAATACGGGTTCTTTGCGCATATCTTCTCCTATAAATCCTGCAAATTCACCTGGAGAAATTTCGCCCAAACCTTTAAAGCGAGTAATCTCGGGTTTGCCTGCTAACTTTTCAATCGCGTTGCGTCTTTCTAAATCCGTGTAACAATAAATGGTTTCTTTTTTATCTCTTACACGAAAAAGTGGTGTTTCTAAAATATATACATGACCATTTCTGACCAAATCAGGGAAAAATTGTAAGAAGAAAGTCATGATCAATAAACGTATATGCATACCATCCACATCCGCATCTGTAGCAATTACAATATTGTTATAACGCAACCCTTCAATACCCTGTTCAATGTTTAAGGCATGTTGAAGCAAGTTCATTTCTTCATTTTCATACACAATTTTTTTACTCATGCCATAGCAATTCAAAGGCTTCCCTTTTAAGCTAAATACCGCTTGGGTTTCTACATTTCGAGATTTGGTAATCGAACCGCTTGCACTATCACCTTCTGTTATAAAAATGGTTGATTCAAGTTTTTTAGATTCGAGTTCAATTTTATTTTTTCCTTCGTAAACTTCATCAAAATGATATTTACAATCGCGTAACTTTCGATTATGGACGTTGGCTTTTTTAGCACGTTCGTTCGCAATTTTTTTAATCCCGCTTAATTCCTTTCTTTCATGCTCGCTTTGTTCAATTCGTTTTTTAAGTGCTTCTGCTAAAGTTGGATTTCTGTGTAAATAATTATCTAGTTCTTTCCCTAAAAAATCCATCATGAAACTTTTCACAGATGGACCTTTCATGTCCATATTGATACTGCCGAGTTTGGTTTTGGTTTGGCTCTCAAAAACGGGCTCTACTACACGAACACTTACCGCAGCCACAATACTTTGTCGAATATCACTTGCTTCATAATCCTTTTTATAAAAATCTCGAATAGTTTTTACGAATGCCTCGCGAAATGCTTGTTGATGTGTGCCGCCTTGTGTAGTATGCTGTCCATTGACGAATGAGTAGATTTCCTCACCATAATCACCACTATGAGTGAATGCAATTTCAATATCCTCACCGGCTATATGCACGATTGGGTATCTTATTTCATCAGGATTCGTTTTTCTTTCTAATAAATCCAGCAATCCATTTTTAGAGACATAACGTTTCGTATTAAAATTGATAATCAAACCTGCATTCAAATAGCAGTAATTCCAAATTTGATTCTCAATATATTCATCAATAAATTTATAATGCTTGAAAATAGTGTCATCAGGAATAAAAACTACTTCTGTGCCATTTCCTTCTTCGGTTGCAACTTCTTTATGTTCTTTTATGAGTTCGCCTTTTTCAAATTCAGCGATTTTCATTTTTCCATCACGGAATGTAGTTACCTTAAATGAATTGCTTAAAGCATTTACAGCTTTGGTACCTACACCATTTAAGCCTACTGATTTTTGAAAAACATTACTATCGTATTTGGCTCCTGTGTTGATTTTGCTCACAACATCCACTAATTTTCCTAATGGAATACCCCTGCCAAAATCGCGTACTATTACAATTCCGTTACGGATAACCACTTCAATTTGTTTGCCAAAACCCATCGTATGCTCATCAATGCAATTATCCATGACCTCTTTAAGTAGCACATAAATGCCATCATCTACACTGCTCCCATCACCTAGTTTTCCAATATACATACCAGGTCGAAGGCGTATATGCTCCTTCCAATCGAGTGATTTAATGGAATCTTCGTCGTATTTATTTAATTCTTTATTAGCCATTGCAACAAATATATTTTTATTTGTTGCATGGTACGAGTCTATGTTATACACAAATAGGTGGAAAATTTCTATTCTACTGTTGAAATCGGATCTAATAAAAAGTAATCTGATTTGCTGAAAAAATCGACTGATTTAACCAATTTTCTGGATGAACATTTTTTCTTAACTTCGCATCAATTTGAGAATTAACAATTTAAATTTTTTATAATATGGCATTTGATATTTCAATGATCCAGGCAACTTATGCAAAATTTCCCGAGCGAGTAGCTGCAGCGAGAAAAGCGCTAGGTCGACCTTTAACTTTATCCGAAAAAATTCTTTATACTCACTTGGATGCAGGTATGGAGTTAAAAGATTACCCTCGGCTTCACTCTTATGTTGATTTTAACCCAGATCGAGTGGCGATGCAAGATGCAACTGCACAAATGGCATTGTTGCAATTTATGCAAGCAGGTCGACCAAAGGTTGCAGTCCCAAGCACAGTTCACTGTGACCACCTCATCGAAGCCAAGGTAAATAGCGAGACTGATTTGGCACGTGCTGTCAATGAAAGTAGCGAAGTTTTCGATTTTTTAAGCAGTGTGAGTAATAAGTATGGCATTGGCTTCTGGAGACCTGGTGCGGGTATCATTCATCAAGTTGTTCTTGAAAATTATGCTTTCCCTGGAGGCATGATGATAGGCACTGATAGTCATACCGTAAATGCAGGTGGATTGGGTATGATAGCTATTGGAGTTGGTGGCGCAGATGCTTGTGATGTTATGGCTGGACTACCTTGGGAACTATTGATGCCGAAGTTAATTGGTGTTAAACTCACAGGTAAATTATCAGGCTGGGTAGCACCTAAAGATGTAATTTTAAAAGTAGCAGGTATTCTCACTGTGAAAGGCGGCACAAATGCAATCGTTGAATATTTCGGTGAAGGTTCAATAAGCATGAGTTGTACCGGTAAAGGAACAATTTGTAATATGGGAGCTGAAATTGGTGCTACAACTTCTACCTTCGGTTATGATGAAAGTATGGAAAGGTATTTACGAGCTACCGGCAGAGCTGACGTAGCCGAAATGGCGAATGAAATTAAAGAACATCTTACTGGCGATGCAGAAGTGTATGCAAGCCCTGAAAAATATTTTGATGAGGTAATAGAAATTAATTTAAGCGAATTAGAACCCCATTTAAATGGACCATTTACACCAGATTTAGCTACTCCAATTTCGAAAATGAAAGAAATGGCTGCCGCAAATAATTGGCCAACCAAAATTGAAGTTGGTTTAATTGGCAGTTGCACGAATAGCAGTTATGAAGATATTAGCCGTGCTGTAAGCTTGGCAAAACAGGTGAAAGAAAAAGGATTAAAATTAAATTCTGAGTTTACAATTACACCTGGCTCTGAGCAAGTACGCTTCACCATTGAGCGTGATGGTTTTTTAAATATATTTGAAAATATTGGAGCTACCGTTTTTGCAAATGCATGCGGACCTTGTATTGGTATGTGGGACAGAATGGGTGCTGAAAAGCAAGAGCGAAACACGATCGTCCATTCGTTTAATAGAAATTTTGCCAAACGTGCAGATGGCAATCCAAATACACTAGCATTTGTTGGAAGTCCTGAAATAGTTACGGCGATGGCAATTGCGGGTGATTTAAGTTTTAATCCATTAACAGATACACTTACAAATGATAAGGGAGAAGAAGTAAAATTAGATGTACCGACAGGCTATGAATTACCTCCGCAAGGTTTTGCTGTTGAAGATGCAGGTTTTCAAGCGCCCGCTGAAGATGGTAGTGGTGTGCAAGTATTGGTGGCAGCAGATAGTAAACGTTTACAATTGCTAGATCCATTTGCTAGTTGGGAAGGCACTGATTTAAAAGGTCTAAAGTTGCTTATTAAAGCAAAAGGAAAATGTACAACAGATCATATTTCTATGGCAGGTCCTTGGTTGAAATTTAGAGGACATCTAGATAATATTAGTAATAATATGTTGATTGGAGCATTAAACACTTTCAATGAAAAAACTGATTCTGTAAAAAATCAATTAACTGGTGAATATGGTACAGTGCCTAATACACAACGCGCTTACAAAGCAGCTGGAATTGGAAGTATCGTAGTAGGCGATGAAAATTATGGCGAAGGTTCATCTCGTGAGCATGCGGCAATGGAACCTCGTCATTTGGGTGTTAGAGCAGTTTTAGTAAAATCATTTGCACGTATTCATGAAACTAATTTGAAAAAGCAAGGTATGCTTGCCCTAACTTTTGTGGACAAAGCAGATTATGATAAAATTCGAGAAGATGATACGCTAGATATTGAAGGATTATTAGCTTTTGCACCTAATAAAAATTTACAAATTGTATTGAATCATAAAGATGGAAGCAATGAAACTATTCAAGTAGGTCATAGTTATAATGATCAACAAATAGCTTGGTTTAAAGCAGGCGGCGCTTTGAACGTGATTCGTGCAAGTTTGAAAAATTAAAAAACATTATTATATTTCATATGAAAAAGGATAAAGTATCAAGTAACTTTATCCTTTTTTCTCTTCTATCAATATGTCCAAATTTATATTAGCACTACTTTTCGTTTTTATCCAAAACGCCATGTGGGCTCAGGTAGGTTTTTTACAAGAAGATTTTAATTCATGTAACGCTAACTTGCCGAACGGATGGACATCTTCTAGTGTAGTTGGTAATGATGAGTGGAGCTGTAATTCCTCAGGCTATAATGGGAATGGGGTAAGTATGAATGGATTTAACAATAATACATACAGTGCCAATGAAGATTGGCTCATATCTCCGCAGCTGAATCTGGCGAACATAAGTGATGCATCTTTAACTTTTTGGAGTAGAACTAAATTTGCGGGGAATCCGCTACAATTATATATTTCTAATAATTACCTTGGAACGGGCAATCCGAATTTAGCTACATGGATAAATTTGAACGCGCTTTTCCCAACCATTAATTCAGATTTTTGGCTAATTACTAATGGTATTAATCTTAATCCTTACAAAGGAACACCTTGCCACATTGCGTTTAGATATATAAGTACAAATTCAAGCGCAGCCTTTTGGCGATTAGATGATATTCAAATTAATGATATTGATATTGTCGTGGGTAAAAAATTTATCAATGCCGGTGATGCCGCAGCAGGAAATTATTCCAATGCACAGACATTCACATTTACTAAAAATACAATTTCGGGGAGTTTGTTGATTAAGTGTAATTCACCTTTTGAATTGTCAAATGATAATGTAAATTTTAGTAACCAAATTAGTTATTCCAATAGTGCAGGTGGTCTTGAACAAACGGTTTATGTAAGAATCAATCCTAATATATCCAATAAAGTGTATCGTGATAAAATATGGTTTGAATATAATGCTATCACACTCGCACCCACAATACTAGTTTTAGGCACTTCCATTCCTGACGATAAAAGCTTACGTGTTTGTAATTGGAACATTCTTTGGTTTGGCGATGGTATTAATTGCAATTGTGATACTTCTTTATCTCGAAAAAACGCGGCTCGAATTATGAAGGATATTGATGCTGATTTATATTGTTTGCAAGAAGTGGTAAGTGTACCTCAACTCGAGGCCCTTAAAAATGAACTTGGAGATGATTATAGTTATGTTGTTTCCCCATATGGAAGTTTTGCCTTGAATCCATTAAGTCAAGATTATGATGAAGCCCAAAAATTAGCTTACATATACAAGACAAGTAAAATTCAGAATGCTGCTAGTTATGGATTGTTGGCAAGTACTTATCCAACTTTATCCGGAAGTACCTCGCCTTATAATTGTTTCTCGTCAGGCAGGTACCCATTTATGATGCACGCAAAAGTAGTCTTGGAAAATGGAAATCTTGATACGATGTATTTTGCAAATATTCATGCCAAAGCAGGTGGAGGCACAAGCGATTATGATCGTCGCAAATGCGCTGCAGAAGCCATGACCGACAGTTTACTTACCTTATTCCCAAGTAGAAAGGTAGCAGTTGTAGGCGATTTTAATGATTACTTAGAAGGTACAAGTGTTAGCTCTCAATCAGTTTCGCCCTATCAATATTTACTAAATCAAGGCTATTCAGGAATTACATTGGCATCCTTATTTCCGAATCAAACAACCTATGTGTATAGTTCAGATCACATTATTGATAATGTTGTGGTGAGTCCGCAAGCAAAGAATATTTATATCGATAGCTCTACATTTATTTTTAAGGAAGTACTTAGTTATATTCCTAATTTCGAATCAACCACAAGTGATCATTTGCCTGTTGTAAGTTTTTTTAGTTTTGATTTTCCAAATTCGATTTCAACACAAAGAAGCATACAGAATATTGATTTTACTTTAGTAAATCCAACGCATCAAGAACTTATTTTTCAATTCGAAAATATCTTTCGGGACGCGACACAAATCAAAGTTTTTGATATCACTGGGAAAATCTTATGGAGCGAAATAATGATACTCAATAAAAGCCGAGTAAATATTTCGCTGCCCAATTTCTCAGAAGGGCTTTACCTTATCGAGGTGAGACAAGGTAATCGGGTGGGCTACAAAAAGTGGTTGAATCAATAAAATTTCAACAAGTCAGATCAATTAGCTTTCTAATTTCGACCTAATTATTTCATCCAATCGGGGTCTTATTCTTCCTTCTTTCGATTTGTTAAAAATCATTTGTCCTTTATCAATTCCCTTTCGTAATTCTTTTTGCACTTCAATCGGTAGTTCATACATTTTTTTACAATCATCACTGCAGCAACCATTCATTTTTTCTTTGCAATTGTCGCATTGAATAAATAGTAGGTGACAAGCTTCATTTTCGCAATTCACATGCGTATCAGCTGCTTCACCACATTGATGACATTTAGCAATGACTTCTTCCGAAATTCGTTCACCTCTACGTTCATCAAACACAAAATTTTTACCAATGAATTTAACAGGTAAATTTTCTTTTTTAGCTGTTTGTGCATAGTGTATAATGCCTCCCTCGATGTGATACACGTTTTCAAAACCATGATGTTTCATGTAAGCACTTGCTTTCTCGCATCGAATACCACCTGTGCAGTACATGATAATAGGTTTGTCCTTTTTATCTTTTAGCATCTCTGCGGCCATAGGTAATTGCTCACGAAATGTGTCTGAAGGTATCTCAATTGCATTTTCGAAATGACCCACTTCATACTCATAATGATTGCGCATATCGACAATAACTACATCTTTATTTTGACTTAAATCATTGTATCCCTTAGCAGTTAAATACTTACCTGTATTACTCGAATCAAATGTTGCATCATTCAATCCATCTGCAACTATTTTCTCGCGGACTTTAATTTTTAAAACAAAAAAAGATTTCCCGTCATCATCAACTGCAATATTCAAACGAAGGTTTTCGAAATGAGGAAGTGCAAGTATATATGCTTTCAAAGCTTCGAAGTTAGATGTGGGAACACTTATCTGAGCATTGATTCCTTCATGCGCGATATAAATTCGTCCAAATACTTTTAATGCAGCAAACTGCTTATACATTTCATTTCTGAAAATGACTGGTTCTTGAATATAAAAGTATTTGTAAAATGAAATCGTAACTCGAAGCTCGGTTTCTAGCATTAATTTTTCACGTAATTCCTTATGTGAAATTCGATTGTGTAATTGCGGCATATGTTAAAATTTTAGGTCTTACCCGAAGGTTCGACAAAGGATGCTGATAAGGCAAACAAAATTTTGTGTGGCAAATTTAGGAAAAAAACGAGTAACTTATTTCTCTCTTACGACTGAAGTTTTAAACCAAGCCAAGTCGCTGAAAAACATAAAATCAAAGAAGCGGCTATGTAAATGAAAGCTGAAGTT
>Ga0315903_10007358_pt1 | contig 13773 bp, 13 predicted proteins | sample LakEriMetagenome_7_FD_203524 | JGI IMG/M metagenome (GOLD analysis project Ga0315903, IMG submission 203524) | Freshwater fungal communities from buoy surface, Lake Erie, Ohio, United States - Buoy 2 MA119 | ecosystem: Environmental > Aquatic > Freshwater > Lake | place: USA: Lake Erie, Ohio...
GCGTCAGCGCGGTAGGCCGGCATATTGCCGGGGATGCCGACCGGCTCGCCCCAAGCCGCCATTACGTTGAAGCGATAGCCGGGTGGCACTTGTACAAAGTCTTCCAAGCTGGGAGGCAGTGCTTGAAAATTCAAACGGCTGCGGGTCGAAGCGCTGGCGTTTTGCGCTTGGCCTGCGCCCACGTGCGCCAGCAATGACAAGCCTGCCAACCACTGCAAACTGATGCGCTTGGCCGGGTCTGACACCTGATGGATATCTGTATTGGCCGAGCGGTTGCTGTCTTCCATGCTGTTGAAATCTTTGGCCATGCCGTGCTCGCTCCCGTTGAACTGTTGGGTGAATGGAATCTTGCGCCCGCCGCATCAAGCCTTGTGGTGGGCTGCGAGAGAGTATCGCCAAAGACCATGACAACTGTTGGATGGTTGACGAAATGCCCGCCCCAAAAACAAAAACCCCTGCGAGCGATCGCAAGGGTTGATGAAAGAGGAGCAACGCTTGTGCGTTGCTGATGCGGTGATTTAGCTGGTGCGGTTGGCAATCACCAGAATCAATACCCACAAGGTGATCATTCCACTGAACGCCACCACGCCGCCGATATAGACCTTGGCCAATTTGTTTCGGGTTTGTATCGCAAGGCTTTGGTTCATGGCTGACCTTTCTGAAAAGGGTGGGTGGTCAGCGGAGTCTAGCTGGGTTTACACTATTTGACAATAAAAATGTCAATTGAAATTGACGCACGCCGATGTTTTTGCCTATTATTAGCATTAAGTGGTTAATATTTGCGTATCCGGGCCAACAAGCGGCCTGTTTATCTTGAAAGCGCCAGCGCCTCGGCCTCTTGCTCCATGTACACCCAGTCAACGATCTCGTCATCGGGTGTGTAGCCGGACACCAACTGTTGCATCATCAACCGGATCACCGCCACATCATTGATATTGAGCACCATTTCCAATGAGCGCAGTTTTTGTTCAAGCTCGACCCAGCCAATATGCTCCTCGTGTGCCTTCATGATCCTCGGATGAGACGTGGGTCTGGGGTTGTCCCCGATCAGCAGTTCTTCATACAACTTTTCGCCAGGGCGCAGTCCGGTGATTTCTATGTCGATATCGCCATCCGGGTTTTGGGCATTTTTCACTTGCAAGCCGGACAGCTCAATGATGCGACAGGCCAAGTCCATGATCTTCACGGGTTGGCCCATGTCAAGCACAAACACATCGCCGCCCTTGGCCATGGCACCCGCCTGAATCACCAATTGGGCCGCTTCAGGGATGGTCATGAAGTAACGCGTGATATCCGGGTGGGTCAAGGTGACAGGCCCGCCATCGCGAATTTGCTGCCGGAACCTGGGCACCACGGAACCAGAAGAGCCCAAGACATTGCCAAACCTGACCATGCTAAAGCGCGTGTTGGATTGCGTCGGCGCCAGCGCTTGCAACACCAGTTCAGCCAATCGCTTGCTCGCGCCCATGATGTTGGTGGGTCGCACCGCTTTGTCGGTACTGATCAGCACAAAATCCGCCACACCGTTTTCAGCGGCGGCTTGCGCGGTACGCAATGTGCCCAGCACATTGTTCTTAACGCCCTCGGCCGGGTTGTGCTCTACCAGCGGCACGTGTTTATAAGCCGCCGCGTGGTAGACCGTGTCGGGTTGCCATGTCGCCATGATTTCACGCATTCTGTCGACATCTTGCACAGAAGCCAGCAAAGGCACCAACACGCTGTTTTTCTGAGACTGCTTTTCTTCCAACTCTTGGTGAATGGCATAGAGCGCAAACTCGCTTTGCTCGATCAACAACAATTTGGCAGGCTTGACGGCCAAGATTTGTCGACACAACTCGCTGCCAATCGACCCACCCGCGCCCGTGACCAACACCACTTTGCCGCTGATATTTTTCACCAGCAAGATATGGTTGGGGGCGACGGCTTCACGACCGAGCAAATCATCGATATCCAGTTCACGCAGATCTGACACACTGACTTTGCCCTGGGCCAACTCCGTCATGCTGGGCAAGGTACGCACTGCAACGCGAGCGGCCCGTATGCGGATCAATATATCGTTGCGACTTTTGCGGTTCAGCCCCGGCATGGCCAGCAATACATCGCTGATGCCCAAGGTGCTGACCAACTGGCTCAGGTCTACCGGGTTGTAAATCGGCTGTCCGTTCAACACATGGCCATGCAAACGGTCGTCGTCATCCAAGAAACCCACCACTTGCATCTCGTGGCTGTTGGCCATGGCAGCGACCAGTTGCCGGCCGGTGCTGCCAGCGCCGTAAATCAGCACTTTTGCTCGGGCACCTTGCTTCAAAATGCTGCGGTATTGGTCGCCGAGCCACACACGGGCAAATGCCCTGGACGCGCCGACAAACAGCAACAACAAAATGGGCTGAATAATGCCAATGGTGCGTGGCACGCCCGACACACCCATGGCTGTGAAAACCGATGCATACAGCAACCCATAAATGCCAATGGCCTGTGCAACAGCCAGCAATGCCGGCCAACCGCTGTAGCGAAAAATCGCGCGGTACAAACCCATCACTATAAAAACCGGCAAGGCCAATGCCATAGACAAGCCAGTTGTCAACAGCGCGTTGCCAGACAAGGCCACAAACTCACCCAACCTAAGGTAGTAAGCCAGCCACACGGTCAAAACACATAAGCTCATATCAATGATCAACACCACCATACGCTTAGCAAACCTAGGCAATGACAGCACAGGAACTGCAAATTTGGTAAAGGGTGTGTACATATGAATGCTCTTTGAAATAAACAGGGGTTTAAAGGGCTGGATTTAGTGGCTTATGCCGTCTTTGGCCACGACTTTTAATGCAGTCATCCATAAAATTTTTACATCAAAAAAGAAGGATTGCCTGAGTACATATTCAACATCCAATTGCACTTTTTGTGGAATCGGAATCTCATCGCGCCCGTTGATCTGCGCCCATCCGGTCAACCCCGGCAATACCTCATGCACACCTTTTTCAGTGCGTAATTTGATCAAATCGTCTTGATTGAACAACGCGGGACGTGGTCCGACAAAACTCATGTCACCCTTCAAGATGCTCCACAACTGAGGTAGCTCGTCCAAACTTGTTCGGCGTAAAAAAGAACCGATAGGTGTCAACCACTGATCTGGGTTTGACAGTAAGTGCGTTGCCACCGCGGGTGTATCAATACGCATGCTGCGGAACTTGGGCATTTTGAATAGCCGGTTATGGCGACCGACTCGATCGCTCCAATAGAGAGCAGGGCCGGGAGAGGTCAGGCGCACAGCAAGCATCACCATGAATACAGGTAACGCCAACAATAGGGCCGCAACCAATGCCAAGGTCAAGTCAAACATTCGCTTCAAGGATGCAACCCAAGGGCTGCGCGCTGCAAGCCTTCATTGACAGAAAGAGGCGGATGCCAAGCCAAAATACGTTTTGTCTTGGAAATGTCTAATTGCAATGATCCGCACAAGCGCTGGTATATGCTGGTTTTATTCAGTGCGAGAGCACCGAATTTAAACAGCCACGTTGGCACATAAAACAAGCGTGCAGGTTTTCTCAATGCCTGTCCCATGCGAATCAACAAATCGGCTGTCGATAGATCTTCGCCATCACTGACCAGAAATGTTTGATTGGCTGCTGCCGGGTGATTCATACAAGTCACGATCAAATCGACCAGGTTGTCTAAGGCGACCAGGCTACGCCGATTGTTTGTCACCGCGGCCAATGGCAAGGGAACGCCTTTTGCCAATACGCGCATCATCGAATAGAAATTGGCTTTCACGCCAGCCCCATAAACCAGTGGGGAACGGATGATGACCACGTCCATGCCTGTTTCAGCGGCAATTTGCCGAAGCAAGCGCTCAGCTTCGTACTTGGATACGCCGTAAGGATCTTCAGGTGCCGGCAGATCTTCGGCGGTGAATGCTTGCCCGGGTTGGGTGAGTTCCCCATTGACCTTGATGGAGCTCATGAAAATAAAACGCTTCACGCCTGCTGTTGCTGCTTGTCGCGCCAGGTTTGCCGTGCCTTGCGTATTGATTTGAAGGAAAGTGGACAACGGGTCGGGGCTTTTGTCATTCATGACATGAACCCGAGCAGCTAAGTGCACAACGGTATGGATCCCTTGTAATGAAGCTTGCCAATCGGTGTTGGGCAAAATATCGCCAATAGGTATAGGCACAACACCATTTGGCAGATTGGCGTCAGCTTTTCTGATAGCGGCCACCACGCGAACTGCAGCGTAGTCTGCGGACAGACGGTTGACCAAAGCACTGCCCACAAAACCGGTTGCACCCGTTAGCAAAATCATGGAGCGAGTGCCTTGGGGGCTTTGACTTGCGACATGCCCATGGCTTCTGATAACAATGCTTCCATGCGGTCCATCAATTGACTGCGACCGAACTCTTTCAGGGCATAGCTTTGTCCATTTTTACCCAGATGCTGCCGCTTTTCAGCTGACATGGCTGCCAGTTCCAACACTTTTTTTGCCAATGCGGCACTGTCTCCAGCAGCACATGTCAGACCGGCTTGGGCGTCGTGAATCACTGATGCTCCCTCGCCATCCAACATGCCCAACAAGGGGATTCCTGTCATCAAGTAGGTTTGTACTTTGCCTGGAATCGTCATGCTAAATACCGGATCGCTTTTGAGTGAAACCAGCAGTGCATCAGCATGCGCATAGAACGACGGCATGCGCTCGACGGGAAAACGACCAGGCATCAGGACTTGGTCTTGCAAACCTCTTCTCACCAGTTCAGCATGCACCCAATCTGATTTACGTCCATCGCCCACAATCACCCATCGAAGGTGTGAATATGTCCGTAATTTTTCAGCGGCATCCAACACTGCTGGCATATCCTGGGCTTCACCAATGTTTCCTGCAAACAGCACAGTGAAGCCATGCTTTAACACGGGTATTTCTGGCGCGGGATTTACGCCGGTATTTGTAAAAACATCTTCTGCCCAACTTGGAAAGTATCGAGTTTTCGTGGGGTCATTACAGTAGTTGGCAATACTTCCCATGAACCCACGGGATTGACCCAGAACCAAAGTGCATCGGTTGTAGATGTACTGCACAAGACGGCCGATCATCCGCAGAACTGTTGGCGAGCGAACAGCACCCACCGCAGTCAATGTATCTGGCCATAAATCGAGAGCCCAGAACACCACAGGAATTTTTTTGATCTTGCCCAACCAAACGGCCGGTAATCCTACGGTCACAGGGGACGGTTCATAGACAAAAATCACGTCGGCTTGAACACCACGCAGTCTCCATGCACCACATAAGAAAGAGCTGATCACGAAGCTGGCGTAATTGAGCGTTAAAGCCAAACGACTGCTGCCACGCGGAATGATAGGAGCTCTGATGATTTTGGCGCCTTCAAACGCCATAAAATCTTTCGGCTGTTTTCTGTATGCGTCAAATACTTTTCCCATCGGGTAATTGGGCACACCAGTCAGGACAATCACCTCGTGACCGCGCTGGATCCATTCGCTGACCAGGTCGTTGATTCGAAAATTTTCCGGCCAAAAGTACTGACTGATCACAAGGATTTTCAAGCTGTACTCAATACTTCTTCCATACCACCCGGTTCACATAATCTGTGTAGCTGTGAAGGATGCGTACAACTTTATCGCTGACGTTTGGCATGCTGTAGTCATTCACCAAGCGAAGCTGTCGCGCTTCTCCACGGGTTTGTGTTTTCAATATTTCAAGGCCTTGACGGACCCGATCAACTTCCAAACCCACCATCATGACAACTGCCTCTTCCATGGCCTCGGGTCTCTCATGCGCTTCTCGCAAATTGAGTGCCGGGAAATTAAGAATGGAAGACTCTTCGTTGATGGTTCCGCTGTCAGACAACACCGCTTTTGCCTGCATTTGTAAGTTCACATAATCGTGAAAACCCAATGGTTTCATCAATCGAACCAACGGATGAAATTTGGCATCTGTGTTGTCCACCCGTTTTTGCGTACGCGGATGGGTAGAAACCACCACGGGCAATCCATGGTCCAGCGCCAATGTGTTGATGACGTTGACCAATTTATCGAATGACTTGTCCGACTCAATGTTTTCTTCACGGTGTGCACTCACCAGAAAAAATTGTTCTGCTTTTAAGCCCAGTCGATGGATGACGTCTGAAGCTTTGATCTGCGTCATGTAATGGTGTAATACCTCGTACATAGGGCTGCCGGTTTTGATGACCTGGTCGGGCGGCAATCCTTCTCGCAATAAATAGTCCCTGGCGATCGAGCTGTAAGTGAGATTGATATCGGCCGTATGGTCAACAATGCGCCTGTTGGTTTCTTCCGGCACCCGCTGATCAAAACAACGGTTACCCGCCTCCATATGGAAAATGGGTATTTGCCTGCGTTTAGCTGGAATGACAGCCAAGCAACTGTTGGTGTCGCCCAGCACAAGCATCGCATCAGGCAGTTCGCTTGCCAGAACAGCATCGACAGAGGTGATTAAGTTTCCAATCGTATTCGCCGCACTGTTACTGTCTTGTGCACAGTTTAAAAAGTAGTCGGGTTTTCGTACATTCAAATCATCGAAAAAGATTTGATTGAGCTCATAGTCATAGTTTTGACCTGTGTGCAACAGCACATGGTCACAATGCACATCAAACTTATTCAATATACGCGAAAGCCGAATGATTTCCGGGCGGGTGCCGACCACAGAAACGACTTTGAGTTTTTTCATGCTTTATACCTTGCTGGCTACCGTGTCGGGCAAATGTCGTATGAAGATTTCATTGGCCCAAATCATGACCACCATTTCTTCTTTGCCCACATTGGTGATGTCATGCGACCAACCCGGGATGGTGTCTACGACTTGAGGTGTCGAGCCATTGGTTTTGATTTCAACAAACTCATTGGTCAACAAATGACGAAATCGAAAATGGGCTTCGCCCTTGATTACTAAAAATTTTTCTGTCTTTGAGTGGTGATAATGCCCGCCGCGTGTCACGCCAGGGTGCGAGGTGAAATAACTGAATTGACCACTGTCTTGTGTTTTCAACATTTCAACGAAAACTCCGCGTGAATCCGCATACTGCGGTACGGAATAAAGAAATTTCTCACTGGGCAAATAACTGATGTAAGTTGCATAAAGCGCTCTGATCAAACCTGTTCCCACTCTGTCAGTTGTCAGTGTGGAATGTGAATCACTGAAGGCTTGTATCTGTCGCGCAAGTTCACCCAAAGTGATTTGGTATTCGGGTTCCACGGTTGCTTGTACACACCCTGCTCGTGTTTCTTCGATAGCTTTGATGAAGGCGGTGACGACATCGTCTATGTAAACCAATCGCAGCTGTGTTGCTGTGTCATGTATTGTTATAGGGTGTCCGCGTGCAATGTTGTGACAGTAAGTTGCTACGACCGAGTTGTAATTTGGTTTTGTCCATTTGCCAAACACTCCAGGCAACCGAAATATCACACACGGATTGCCAGTTTCGTTGGTCAATTTATGCAAAGCTTGTTCAGCAGCCAACTTGCTTTTCCCGTAAGGATTATTTTGTAATGCTTGGGTAGACGAAGCCAGCATCAGTGGAATGTAGCGGCCACTGTTTGCATGCTCGTTTCGGATGGCATCACAAACAGCGGTTGTCAAATCCACATTGACGGTGGTGAATGCTGTTTCATTGACGGGCCGGTTCTCCCCTGCCAAATGAATTACCACATCTGCTTGCGCAAGAAGATGGGGCAAGTGATTGGCATCATCGCCTTTGACGAATGTCAAGACCGAGAAACCAGGCAATTCGTTTAAACGGACCACCAGGTTTTTGCCAATGAAGCCATTGGCTCCAGTGACCAATATTCTGCGTATTTCTCCAGCCATTCGACTATTCTTCTTCTTGCACGGATCCACCCTGCAAAATAGTTTGTATGTAAGGCAGTTGATGCAACATAGCTTGCATGCTCTGTGCGTCTAATCTGTTTGTATTGTGCGATGTGTATTCCACTGCATCGGATATTCTGAGCTCGCCTTGCTCAACGAACTTTTCATAATTCAAGTCGCGCAAGTCTGGTGGCACACGGTAATACTCGCCCAGGTCTTGTGCAGCGACCATTTCCTCTCGGCTGAGCAATACTTCAAATAACTTTTCACCATGTCTCGTCCCAATGATGTTCACGGGATGGTGGGGTACTTTCAACAAATGTTTCAGTGCATGCGCCAATACCTCTATGGTTGCTGCAGGTGCTTTTTGCACAAAAATTTCACCTGCATGGCCATGCTCAAATGCAAATAAAACTAGATTCACAGCGTCTTCTAACGACATCATGAATCGGGTCATGCTGGGATCGGTAATGGTGATCGGCTTTCCCGCTCGAACTTGTTCTATAAATAACGGGATCACCGAACCCCGAGACGCCATCACGTTGCCATACCGGGTGACATTGATGACGGTTTGTCCACTGTTGCGCGATTTGGCTATAGCCACTTTTTCCATCATGGCTTTGCTGATTCCCATGGCATTGATGGGATACACGGCTTTATCCGTACTCAAACAAATGACTCTTTTAACACCGCATTGAATGGCGGCCTCCAATACATTTTCTGTCCCCAATACATTGGTTTTGACTGCTTCTAAGGGATGGAATTCGCAAGATGGCACTTGTTTAAGTGCTGCTGCGTGAAATACATAGTCCACGCCACGCACTGCATTCAGCACGGATTGAGGATCTCGTACATCGCCAATGTAAAACTTTAATTTTGAATGGTTGTATTTTTTTCGAAGGTCATCTTGTTTTTTTTCGTCACGGCTAAGAATACGTATTTCATTGATTTCTGAATCTAAAAACCGTTTGAGTACTGCGTTTCCAAAGGAGCCTGTGCCTCCTGTAATTAATAACTTACGGTTCTTAAACATAATCGCTCGTTTCTGCATCGCTTGTTGCTTTGTGCCGCGCTGCCACTGCCGCAATAAACTCAAAGGTATCTTTTGCACACTGTTGCCACGAGTACTCTTGACTCAATGCTTTCGCTTGAGCTGCCAAGCCAGTGCGTATATCCGCATCCTGCATGAGTGTTCGCATGGCAATTGCAATATCCTGCGGCTGCAGTGGATCAAAGTAGACACCCGCACTTCCAAGCACTTCCGGCATAGAGCCCCTTTTTGAGCACGCGATTGGCAATCCAGCTGTCATGGCCTCGATCAGTATATTGGGCAAATTCTCGCAACTGGAGGCGAATACAAATGCGTCAGCTTTCTGATATTCGTGATGCAAATCTGAAAATGGCATTTCGCCCGACCAAATCAAAAACTCTTCCAAAGGGTCTAGTTGTCGCAATGTCTTGCGAAACTCTTGCCCATAATGACCCCATACTGATCCGACGAACTTTATCTGGATCGGACTGCCCGCCGTACGCAACATACTCACCGCCTCAGCTACCTTGATCTGATGTTTATAGGGCATCAGAATGGAGACATAAAGAAACGTAAATGGTTCTTTCAACGAATAGTCTTGAATGGGTTTTTGCTGCTTTGGATGCGCTGCAAATCGAGGCTCGATGCCGTGGGAAATTTTCGCTTGCATGCCCTTGATATTTTTTAGGTTAGCGCTGATTCGTTCTTGTGCATACTGAGTGAGAAAAATCAATCCATCAGCATTTTTGAATGAGCGTCCCTGCGATTGACGAAGTAGCCACATCTTTAATCGCATCCAGCTCCAACGACCAAAACGAATTGCTTCCTCAGGCTCAAAAGGAAGCATGTTTTGGGACATGGTCACCACAGGAAAAAATCTGAAAAGTGGCACGGTTCCACCTGGGGAAAATAAAGCGTCACAACCGCGATGCGACATCTCTTGCGCCAGTTGAATTTGCTGTCCCCAAAAACGTCTCAACATACCTGCTTCTGTCCATGGGGGAGAAAGCTTCGTCAACCATTGCTTGGTGGGAAGTTGTGATGTAGTTTCTTTACACGCCCAGACTGTGACTTGACTGATGCCTGCTTCATGCGGCTTTGCAACACTGAGTAATTGCGACAGATGCGTGATGCCGCCCCCCTGCCGAATGTTGGACGCGTCAATAGCCAGATGCATTATTTCTCTATAGACATCCGAGGAACACCTTTGATGACATCATATTTTCTGACACAGCCCTCACAAGTTACTTCACTTTGGCTAACCCTCAATTCAGTCGATTTGCATGTAGGACATTGCAGCAGCTTATACAGTTGAATTTTTTTGTTTCGTTGTCTTTGTGAAAACAACTTTCTAGCCATTGCAAGGCCTAAGCGCCCAATCTTTGCTCGCAAAGACATTTGTATTTGAGTGGTTTGCATCACAGTTGGGGGCTCCCAACTGGCATCAACCTCAGGATTAACAATCCGAAATGGAATGTGATCTGTCCAATAGAAGCGAGTGTGAAATGTAAAGGGATTTGAAGGAATCACTGAACTAGCAATCAAGTCTTTGGCTCGCTCTTCATAAAGTTCTACCAATTTTGAATCTAGCTGCCAAGCTGCCTTTTTACGGACTAACAACTCACCATCTCGCACAGTTACTTCTGAACGGTGGTCCCAATATGGATTGATTCTCTCCATAAACGCATCAGGTGTTTCAATATATCCAGCTTTGGCCACACGCTGCAATTCTTGTAAAAAAATCTCCGGATGGGCTGAGTGTTCGAGCACATGCGAAGCAATCACAAAATCGAAGCATTTGTCACGAAACGGTAAGGCCTCACCCATCCCCAACACGGACGGACGGTCGGTGATGAAAGGGGCCCAATGTCGCTCGCGGGTATCTGCGTATGCGTCAATCAACACATTGGCTCGGAAATAGGGACTGCCGCCAGAGCCGACTTCCAGCACCAAGGCGGATTTGGGCACCGGGCAATGCAGTCGCCGACAGGCCCAGGCTAATCTTTCTTTGCCTATCGCGAGCAAACCCCGCATCAAGCGGGAGTTTTCTGGAAGCTGATTCTTCATTCTTTGGAGGAGCCCGCGAGGTAGGATCGGATGAAACGTTTGCAGATGCTCAGTACGGACCGCAGGGAGCCGAGAAACACAGCAAAAACCAAACCAACGCGTTGCACAGGCCCCGCGCCAACTCGACGCAGAAAGCGGGCATAGTGGAGGTTCATTGCGACGATATTGCGCAAGATCTGCCCCCACCGATAGCGTGGGCGCTCCGAAAGGATGTAGTCCACGAGCTTGGTCGAGAGGTAGTACCCCTGCGTCAAGGTGACGCATTTCAGCCAGGCCAGGTAGTCCTCGGCAAAGGACATCCCGGGCGTAAACACGGGGGGATCTGCAACAGCACGCTTCGTTTGACCAAGACAGAACTGGTAGCCACAAAGTTTCCTCGCGCCAGCACCTTAGCCGCTATGAAGCCAGAGGGCATGACCGACTGTGCACTGACGGCCCCACACACAAAACCTGCACCTTGCTCTTGGGCTGCAGCGAGTTGAGCTTGCAACTTGCCAGGCATCCATACATCGTCTGCGTCCAAGAAAGCCACCCACCCTGCCGTCGATTTTTCAATTCCCAGGTTTCGTGCCCTGGCCACGCCCTGATTCGGCGTCCGCACAAGCTCGATCAAAGGACTTCTGAGACTTTCAACAATCTGTGCCGTGTCATCGCTGGACCCGTCGTCAACCACGATAATCCGATGGACCCAGTCACCCTGCTGAGCCAATACACTGTCCAACGCCGTGTTGATCGTCTCTCGGCCATTGAAAACGGGGACGATAACGTCCACACACTGCAGCACCTTCACAGCACTGTCCATCGCTCTGGCAACAGGCCCGGGAAGCCCCAGGCGGTCACGCAGTGCTCGGGGCTCACATTGCGTGCAGGCGCGAAAACTTGCGTTCCATCGTGACTGTGCTCACCCAACCATGCTGCCCACCAAGCAAAAGTGCTGTTGCCAATGATGAAGTGTCGGCACTGCCGCATCAACCAGAAATCCGCCACTGCGTCACCGCGCTCGGCATTGTGGCGAACCACGGTGCATGGCTGCCCTTGCATGAGCGGCGCCAACAAGGTCGCTGTTTGCGACGGGCGATCCGAAAAAATGAAGAAGTGCGCACACCCAATCTTGGCGAGCAGCATGGGAATCCCCTGCGCGTAGTAGGCGAGCGACATATTGGAGGAGTGCGCCCCATCGCCGGTGTCAAACCAACGCACATGCAGGGCTACCGAGGGGCTGGCCGCGATCTGTTTCGCCATCTCTAGATTGGGCCGATCGCTGGGCGCTGACATCGTAAGATCCTGTTGCAGCAACTCACGAATATCAGTGAAGTAACGCTCGCTCTGGCCAAAGGCATCGAAGTAAGTCGTGCCCTCTTGCAGGCGCAACGCCACGATACCCGGGTCAAAATCCACACCCACTTGCTGGATGTAGCGGCGTTGCGCCAGGGGCTTGCGCTCCGAGAGTTTGCGCGCAATCAGTCGCCGCACCCGCCCCAAGGGCTCCATCTGTTCCGCCGAAGTCGCCAAGCGCACGGGAATGTGAAAAGCCCCTAAAGCGTAGGTGCGTCGATACAGGTGGTCGTATTTGAAGCCCGTGACTATATCTAGCACCAATTCAGCATCGTTTACCCATGCGAGCCTGCGCGCAGCCGCATAGCAGAACAACTGGTTGCCCAAACCACCCTTGAGCCGAACGACAACTTTGCGGGACATTCAGTCGACCCTTGCCTCATGCGACTGCCCCTTGTAGACGCTGCCCAGCAAGGGCGCACGCCCTAAAGCGTTCTTGATCCGGGCAATCAAATCGTCGCAGTTCTTGGGCCCCAACACGAGCAAACCCAGTGCGTAAACGTGAAAGAGCGGAACACGCCAAAAACCCAGCCTCATCAGTTGCCAGACGTAGGATAGGAAAGTGCCAACCGAACGGCACGCCTGAATCGACAAAATTGGATAAGCGTAATTTCCGATGTCACGCATGATGCGGCGCCCCACTTTGACGCCACCCGGTTCATCCAAAGAATTGGCTACCGCGAGCATGCCGCTCATAAAGCGCACAGAAGATTCTGGGGTTTGCTGTTTTGGAACAAACAACCCTTTCTCAGCATCGCTAGCACCAAAATCTGGCACACCACCCAAACGGTGGTAGGAAACGATACGGTGCAAATACACACCCCACTCTTGAGTCAAGATGCGCCCAGCTAAATACTGTTGATAGAGTAAAGTGCCATCGAACTTATCGGTAGCATAATTTACGGCAGAGCTGCGCTTAAACACCATGCCAGAGATAAAGACGCAACGCCGGAAGAAGGTTACTATCGTATCGTGGCCTGGAGGGAAAATGCGATCCTCACCAAAGTATCGAAAAATCTGCACGGGTTCAAATGGGTTGTTGGTAAAGGACGAATAGCTCCGCAGAACTACGCCAACATCAGGGCGTATTTGTACTGCACTTGCTACCGTGCTGAGAGCGTCTTTTGCTAGAAGATCGTCATTTCCCATGAACAGCACATAATCTCCTGTTGCCAATTCTAGGAGACGACGTAGATTGCCGTCATAGCCAAGAGTTTGCGAATTTTCATAGTAATTAACCTTGATTCCGAAGCGCTGCTGATATTCGGCTACGACCGATGCGATAGCATTGCGCTCTGGCGAGAAGTCTTCGGTTATGACAATATCAAAGTCGTCAAAATCTTGTTTTAGAATTGAGTCAAGTAACGGAGGCAATAGGGAAGCCCTATTGTATGCAGGGATGAAGTGGACCCTAAAGTCAGGACAGACTTGATGGCAGTTTAAGTTGCACTCAACTTCTCGCAGCTGGACGGCGCTGCCCCGGTTTTTGCCTTTTGTATTGCAGGCTC
>Ga0315903_10007359_pt1 | contig 13773 bp, 13 predicted proteins | sample LakEriMetagenome_7_FD_203524 | JGI IMG/M metagenome (GOLD analysis project Ga0315903, IMG submission 203524) | Freshwater fungal communities from buoy surface, Lake Erie, Ohio, United States - Buoy 2 MA119 | ecosystem: Environmental > Aquatic > Freshwater > Lake | place: USA: Lake Erie, Ohio...
AACACCAATTTTTTTTATAATAGGAAGTAATATAAGGAATTGCTTTTTTTTTAGTTGATGAGTAAGTATGCTTTAAAAGTTCTTTTTTATTTATTAATTTATTAATCGGTTGTGAATATCCAACTACATGTAAATTATTTTCTTTAAAATTAATTATTTTTTTTTTATACTTATCCAATACATAAGCATCAGAAATATTCCACTCCGGTGGAATTCTCCAATCAAATACTTTGGTTCCAGATTTAATCTTATAAATTTTTAACTCGGGTATTTTTCTTTTTATTATTTTTAAACTTTTTTTTATTCCTATGCCTGTAATACTTCTGTTAATAGGGAATAATATTTTTTTTGCTAAATTGTAATAAACATTTAATATCATTTTTAAAATATTAAATATAAATATTTTTTTATGAATAATACAACTATCAATAATCAAGAAAACTTAAGTATTGCTATAATACCAGCAAGAAGTGGTAGTAAAAGAATAAAAAACAAGAATATCAAATTCTTTTTTGGACATCCTATAATTAAATACCCAATTTATGAGGCTAAATTAACCAAATTATTTAAAGAAATTATTGTGTCCACCGATTCTTTAAAAATAAAAAAAATTGCTTTAAAGTATGGTGCAAGCGTACCATTTTTAAGATCAAAAAATTTATCTAATGATTTTACTCCGATATACAAAGTATTATTAAATACACTTAGTTTTATTAAAAAAAAAAAATCTCTTCCAAAATATTTTTGTCTAATTTATGCAACTGCGTTTTCTATCAGTAAAAATGATATCATTAAATCTTACAAGATTTTAAAAAGAAACAGGAAATCAGAGGCAATTTGTTCTGTATGTAAATATTATTTGCCAGTACAAAGAGCTTTTAAAATTAACAATAAAAATTTTCTAGAATATATTAATCCAAAATATTGCTTAAAAAGATCTCAAGATTTAGATGAGGCCTATTATGACTCTGCACAGTTTGTTTGGTTTAATACTAGGTCTTTCTTAAAAAAAAAAGGAAGAAATCTAAAAATTTTACCTTTTGTTCTTTGTAGTGACAAAATTCAGGATATTGACAATCTGCATGATTGGAAATTGGCAAAAAAAAAATACAAATATATTTAAACCTTTAATTTTATAATTAATAAGTTATTTCTTATAGAGAAATTAAACTACTGATAAAAAATAGATCTTTTTGTGAGCGTTAAAATGTTTAAAATTTTAAAAATAAATTCAATTTTAGAAACATCAGAAAGAATAAAGTTCATTTTCATCACTATTGAGATGTTTTTAATAGGTTTATTTGAAGTTTTGACAATAAGTTCAATCTTACCAATTTTATACTTATTTTTTAATAGTTCTTCAATTTTTCAAGGTAATTTATCTTTTTTTAATAATTATTTACATTTATTTAAATTTGATAACATTTTTTATTTTTTAGTTATTTTCACATTAATTTTTATAATAAAAAATATACTCATATATTTTTTTAATGTTTCTGTTGTAGGGACTATGGAAAAAGTAAGTATGAGAATATCTAATACATTATTTAAAAAACATTTAGAAGCAAACTATAGTTTTCACTTGAAGAAGTCTTCAAAAGATCTTTTTTACTATAATACTGAAATTATTGGAGGCTTTAATGAAACTTTGATTAATTTAATAATTATTACTTCAGAATTAATCACGTTAATTTTTTTAATTTTATTACTTGTTGTTTTTACCGGAAATTCTTTAATCTTAACAATTCTCTTCTTATCCCCGATATTTATTTTTTTTGTGTTTTTTTTTAAAAAAAGAAGTTTTATACTAGGAAAAAGTTATCAGGATTTAGAGAATAAAAGAGTAAAGATAATTCTTGAAAGTTTCAATTCTATAAAAGAAATCATAGTTTTTAAGAAAATAAATTTTTTTTTAGAAAAATTTTTTCTATTAAATCTCAATAGAACTTTTGTTAGAATTAAACAAAGAGCATTTAGTACTCTCCCTAGAATTTTAATAGAGACCTTTTTTTTATTTAGTATTTTTTTGTTAATCTACATCTTGCATAGTAAAAATTATTCGATCAAAGATATTTTTGCAATATTAGCTTTATATGGAATTACCTTTTTAAGATTAATGCCTTCTTTTAGTAAAATTTTAAATTCTTTTCAATTATTAAGTTTCTATTCTCCTGCTGTTGATTCTTTGCACACAGAATTGCGCTTTGCTAAAAAAGATTTTAATAATAATTTTTCTTTAAACTCAAAAGCAAAATTTTTTAAAAGTAAAAATTATCTAATTAGTTTTAATAAAGTAAATTTTAAATATCCAGAATATAATGAATATATTTTAAAAAATTTAAACTTTAAGATATATAGAAATGAATTTTTAGGAATTTATGGAGATACTGGTGCTGGAAAAACGACAATACTTAATTTAATTTTAAAATTATTAAATCCAACTAGCGGTTCAATAATTAGAAACTACAATAATTTGACGTTTGTACCCCAGTTTCCCTATATTTTAGATGGCACTTTAAAAGAAAACATTGCATTTGGTTATTCTAACAAAGAGATAAGCGAAAAACTTATAAAAGAAGTTATTGAACTCTCTCAATTGAAAAGTTTTGTTACAAAATTAAAAAAAGGAATATTAACAAATGTAAATGAACATGGCTCACGTTTGTCCGGAGGTCAATTACAAAGATTAAGTATCGCTAGGGCATTATATTCTAATGGTGATATTATAGTTATGGATGAAATTACTAATTCTTTAGATAAAAAGACAGAAAATATGGTTATTCAAAATTTAAGTCGTATAAAAAATAAATGCACTATTGTTTTAGTAACTCATAATTTAAATATATTAAAAGATTGTGATAGAGTATTTAAATTAGAAAAAAAAAAGTTATTAAAAATTTAATTAAAATTTAATCTTGCAATAATGAATTATAAAAATATTTTAATAACAGGTGGAACAGGCTCATTTGGTCAAAACTTTACTAATTTTTTTTTAAAGAAGTATCCGAAAATAAATAAATTTATAATTTTTAGTAGAGATGAAGCAAAACAATTCGAGATGTCTAAAAAACTTAATCATCCAGCATTGCGTTTTTTTATAGGAGATGTACGAGATAGACAAAGATTACAGAGGGCAGCGGCTGATGTTGATTTAATTATTCATGCAGCGGCATTGAAGCATGTCGCAATAGCAGAATATAATCCAATTGAGTTTATTAAAACTAATGTTATTGGGGCGCAAAACATAATAGAAGCTAGCATTGATAGTAAAGTAAAAAAAGTAATAGCTTTATCAACTGACAAAGCTGCGGCGCCTATAAATTTGTATGGTGCTACAAAACTTTGTTCTGATAAATTATTCATTGCCGCAAATAATTATTCTGGATCAAAAGTTAATTTTTCTGTTGTAAGATATGGAAATGTGTTCGGTTCTAGAGGATCTTTTATTGAAAGTAATTTGCACACAGATAATAAAATTATTTCAATTACAGATAAAGAAATGACAAGGTTTAGTATTACTCTTAATCAGAGTGTAAATGTTGTCGATTGGGTAATTAAAAATAGTATTGGAGGAGAAATTGTTATTCCAAAAATTCCTTCTTATAGAATCTTGGATGTTGCGAAGGCTCTTAACCAAAAAGCAAAAATTAAAATCGTAGGATTAAGAAAAGGTGAAAAGATTTATGAAGAAATGTTCAGCGAAGCCGATAGTTACACAACCTATAGTATAAAAGATTTCTATTTAATAATTTCAGACAACACTCAAAAAGTTATCAGTAAATTTAAAAAAAAATTTAAAGATTTCGTACGCGTAGAAAAAAATTCTAATTATAGTTCAAAAAATAATTCTTCTTTTTTAACAATCAATGAGATTAAAAGAATGATCTTAGAACTAAAAAAAAAAATATAAATTGTTAGCTTCAGAATATTTAAAAAAAAATTTAATAAAAAAAAAAAGAATTACATTACTATTGAGTGGGGGAGAGAGTGTAAAATTATTATACAATCAGTTATTTAATTTAATTAAAAAAAATACAAAAATTGAAATTTTTTTAACAGACGAAAGAATTGTCAAAAATAGGCTTTATTTGAATGAAAATAATTTAAAAAATATTTTGATTAAAAGTGATTTTGGAGAATATAATATTTTTAGTTTATTTAATGAATTAAAAAAAAAAAAAATATCTACTCTAATAAAACATTATAATAAAAAAAATTTTGATTTTGCTTTTCTAGGAATGGGTTCTGATGGACATATTGCTTCATTATTTTCTGATATGGATAATTTTAATACACTTTCAAGTTTAAAGGAAAAAAGATCTTTAATAATTACCGAAAAAATTGGTAAGCCTTTTTGCAAAAGAATTACGGTTAATTTATCTTTAATACTTTCTGCAAGAAAAATATTTGTGATTATTAAAGACAAGTCTAGATATAATTTGCTCAGATTTATTTTAAAAAATAAATTATTTAATTATCCTATTTATAAACTATTAAATTACGGAAGAAAAAAAATAAAAGTCATCTATAATGATAAGTTTTTGAGAATTCAAAAATATTTAAATTAGACACTTTCTTAAAAAAAATATACTTAGAGGTTTAATTATATTATACGTACAAATTTTAAAGTTATGAAAATTGCAGTTTTTGGCGGCAGTGGGTTTCTAGGATCCCACGTTGCTGATATTCTCTCGAGTAGTGGACATGAAGTTATTATCTTTGATTTATTAAAAAGTAAGTTTTTAAAAAAAAATCAAAAATTTATACAAGGAAATATATTAAATGTTGACGATATAAAAAAATCAATGACCGGTGTTGAATGTGTATTTAATTTTATTGCGATTTCAAACTTAAATAAGAGTATAACAGATCCAATTCCTACAATTAATGTAAATTTATTGGGCTGCGTTAATCTTTTGACTGTTTGTAAAGACTTTAAAGTTAAAAAATATGTTCATGCTAGCACTATATATGTTGGAGGAGATTATGGCGGTTTTTATAAATGCAGCAAGCATGCAGCAGAAGAGTATATTAAAGAGTTTTATAAAATATTCGGATTAAAATTTTGCATTTTGAGATATGGAACTCTATACGGGTCACGCTCGAATGCAGATAATGGAGTTTATTTGATGATTAAAGATATAATTAAAAAAAAAAAAATTATTTATAACGGAAATAAAGAATCTCAAAGAGAATATATTAATGTTGTTGATGCTGCAAAAGCCTCCATCAAAGCTCTTGAAAAATTATTTGAAAATAAAACCGTCATAATTACTGGAAGAGAAACTACTAAAGTTACTGATTTATTAAATATTATAAAAGAGACTCTTAAAATTAAAAGTAAAATAATTTTTAAAAAAAAAGATTTTTTAAAAAATAATACTCACTATACTAGAACACCCTACAATATTCAAAGCGATGAATATATAATGAAGTATAATAGCAATTTTAATATCGATTTAGGTCAAGGTATAAAAAAATTAATTTTAGAAATTAAGAGCCAAAAAAATGAATAAAAATAGTATTACAGCATTAGTACCGGTCAAAGGAAATTCCGAAAGAGTAAAAAAAAAAAATTTAAGAAATTTCGGAGGCTCAACCTTGTATGAAATCAAGTTGAGCCAATTAAAAAAAACTAAAAAATTTAATAGAATTATAATATCTTCTGAAGATAAAAGTATTTTAGAGATAGCAAAAAAAGCGGGTTTTGACACTCACTTAAGAGACAGTTATTATTCAACTAGTTCGGTTTCAATGAGCAAGGTATATTCTTACATAGCATCAGAAATAGACGGAGAAGATATTGCATGGATTAATGTGACTAATCCTCTTGTCGAGCATGAAGTTTATGACAATGCAGTTGAAATTTATCATAAAATTAATACTAAATACGATTGTTTACTCAGCTCAGTAAGAAATTATCAAAATTTTTTTTTTAAAAAAAAGCCTGTTAATTTTAAACCAAGTCCTTGGCCGCGTTCTCAGGATCTTGAACCGCTAGTGTCATTATCTTTTGCTATTAATATTTTGAAAAGGAAAAATATGATAAAATGGGGATCATGCGTCGGAAATAAGCCCTTTTTTTTCTTTTTAAATCCAATAATTTCTACAGATATTGATGATCAAAATTCATTTAAGTTAAGCGAATTAATTTTTTTGAATAAAAAGTTAAATATAAAAAAAAAACACTATATTGAAACATAGTAAAATCGCTACCAAATCAAAGATATTAATTACTTCTCGGTTAGAAGAAAGTCTAGCAAAGCTAAGTAAATCAGATTTGCTTCATTTAGGAAGTTGGTCACTTAAAGAAAACGATTACAAAAGCCTCAGATTAAATAACAAAATAAATTTAATAAAAAATAGATGGAGCGATCCAGATACTAAAAAAAAAGACTATATATACATAAAATTTTTATTTTATAAATATCTTAAAATTTTATCAAATTTTCTTAACCGGTATCATGGTATTAAAAAAAATAATTATTATTGGACTTTGTTGTGTGGCATTTGGTTAAGTTATTATATTCCATTTCAATATTATAGATGGATGAAAGTGTCCGAGGTCTTAAAAGGTAATAATAAAATTAAATATTTACAATTTAAATTTAAAAATTTTCCTATTGTATTGGACACTATTGCTTTTTATAGAGCTGCCACTACTTCAAATATTTTTAATTACTTTTACTTTCAACGAATAATCTTAAGTCAAAAAAAAAAATTTAAAATTATTAAAAAAAAAAAATTAATTTCATTTGAAGAAGATAAAATTTTCATATTAAATAATAAATCTTCAATAATTAAAAAAATAATCCTGTATTTAGTTAATGTATTTTCTTTTTTTTTTATAAAAAAAAAAATATACTTAATTTATGATGGATTTAAGTTGTCGGTTATTTTTATTTTAAATATTAGTCTTAGACAATTTCCAGTTTTTTTTAATTCTATTTTTAATTGGTATAATATTAGACATAAATTTTTTTCGAAGATGAATATTAAAAAAAGAATGTTTTTTAAAAAAAAAATAACTTTTAATAATAAATTTGAAAGTTTTTTATATGAATGTTTTTTTTATGATATTCCTTATTGTTTCTTAGAAAAATATAATTCAATAATCAATGAAACAAAAAAAATTTCTTTAGAACCAAAGATAGTGTTATCTGGAACTCCTCATTTTTATAACGAAAAATTTAAATTTTGGATTGCAGAAAAAGATATAAAAAATAATTTTTTTGTAGTTTGTCATGGGGGTTATCATCAAAAATATTCGAATATTTTTGAATATGAAGATTTGATCTCAAAAAATAATCATGAATGGACAAAAAAAAAAAATCAAATAAACTTACCCGCTGGTAAATATATTTTTTATAGAAAAAAAAGAAAAATTTATAAATATTTGCTATTTGTGGGTTATGAAATTCACCTTTACCCTTGTGGGATAGTTTCGGGACCAACCTCCGATCCTTATTTAATAAATGTTAAAGAATTATTATTTTTAAATAAAAACTTAAAAAATGAAATTGTAGAAAATTTTATTTATTGTCCAAAGTTTGGGTATATAAAAGAACAGATTAATTTGATAAATGGAATAATGGGACCAAGACTTCTCAAGGAAGGGTCTTTTAATAAATATTTATATCAATCTAAGTTAATTATTTGCAGTTACCCAAATACAGCCTATTTCGATTCTCTATTAACTGGACCAACAATATTATTTTGTGATTTAAATCAGTGGCCACCTATAGAAAATCTTAATAAAGTTTATAAAAATTTAATTGATAATAAACTTTTATTTCAAGACGTAAATGAGCTAACAAAGCATATAAATGAAAATTGGAATAAAATTGAAGATTGGTGGGATAGCCAAGCAGTAAAATCAGCTTTGTACAATTTTTTAAATAAATTTAATTTTAATATTTCTAAACCTACAGGGAAATGGTTAGAATTTATTAAAAATAATTCACAAAATTAACGTAGGCAGTATTTATTATAATAGATTTCTAATTAAAATAGAATAAAGTTTTTTGTATTATAAATAATAAATGAAAAAAAATTATAGAATTTTAATTACTTGGAAACCCGCCTTTTTTGAACTAAGAAAATATAATAAGCATTTTAAAAAACATAATATTAAAATTGATAAATTTTTTTCTAAGCAATTTTTAAAAGAAAATCAATTAATTGGAGTAATACATAAGTATGATGCTGTAATTTGCGGTGACGACGAATTTAGTAAAAATGTTTTAAAAAAAGCAGTAAAGTTAAAAGTAATATCTAAATGGGGCACCGGTTTAGATTCTATAGATTTGCATTTTTGTAGAAAATTAAAAATAAAAGTTTTTAATTCTCCGGGCGCATTCACTAATAGTGTTGCACAATTAGCTGTTGGAATGCTTCTATGTATAAGCAGAGATATTCTTAATACACACCTTGATATAAAAAATAACACATGGCCAAAACGAGCAGGTTTTTTAATTAATAGTAAAACAATAGGAATTATAGGTTTTGGAAACATAGGAAAAAAAATTAGTGAAATGTTAACTGGATTTAGATGTAAAGTAATTTACCATGATATAAAAAAAAAAATTCGAAACATCCACAAAGTTAAAAGGGTAACTAAAGATAATTTACTAAAAAGTTCTGATGTTATTTTTTTATGTACCGACCTTAATAAGTCATCGGAAAATCTAATCGATTTTAATGAAATTCGAGTTATGAAAAAAAATGTATGTTTGATTAATATATCAAGGGGAAAAATTATTAATCAAAAAGCATTAGTTTATGGATTAAAGAAAAAAATAATAAAGGCTGTCGGTTTAGATGTTTTTGAAGAAGAGCCAATAAAAAATGATAATCCATTACTAAAATTTAACAATTGTATTTTAAGCAGCCATAACGCCTTTAATACTTCCGAAGAGGTATCAAAAGTACATAAAAACACATTTTATAATTTATTTAAAGGTCTAAACATTATTTTATAAAATATAAATTTTATTAATTAAATTTATGAAAAAAGCTCAAAATGTAAATAATTTTTTTTGGAATAAATTTTATAATAAAAATAATCAAATAATTGAAAAACCTTCTTCTTTCTCAAGATTTATCTTTAAATATTTAAAAAAAATACATAAAAAAAAAACATTTATTATAGACTTGGGGTGCGGAAATGGCAGAGATTTAAACTTTTTTAAAAGCAAGAATCTACCGTGCTTAGGAATTGATAAAAGTACTGTTGTAGCAAAAAAATTAAACAAAAAAAAAAAAATAATAATTTTGAATAATGACTTTACAAATTTGAATTTTGATAAGATATATAACGGAGAGTACTCTTTATACTCAAGATTTACATGGCATTCTATAAATTATAGTGAAGAAAGTAGGCTATTAAAAAATTTAAAAAAAGCAAAAAAAATAAATTTTTTATTTATAGAGGCAAGAAGTATATACGATGAATTATACGCTAAAGGAAAAAAAGTAGGAAGACATGAATATATTGATGATCATTATAGAAGATTTATAGATCCAAAAGAATTAAAAATAAAAATAAAAAAGATTTTTAAAATAATTTTTTTTAAAACATCCAAAGGACTTGCTAAATTTAAAAATGAAGATCCATGTATTATAAGAGTTATTGCCATAAAAAAGTAGATAAAAACTTTGTTGAGGTTATAAATTTGTTAAATTTTAATAAAATAAATTATTGGTTATGTCATGGAACATTATTAGGATTTATTAGGGAAAAAAACTTAATACCATGGGATAATGATATTGATATTGCTATATTGGAAACAAATTTTAATATTAAAAAAATAAATTATTTAATGTTATCTCATGGTTTTAAAAGAAAAGTAAAATTCATTCATGATAATTTAATGACCTATACAAAAGGCAAAGATAAAGAGGTTGATATAAACTGTTACAGATATAATAAAAATTTTAACAATATATATGTAAGATGGTATTCCCCAGCAAATATTTTTATGAAAATTATAGACGCCATTACTGTCGCAAAGAATTACGATGGTAAATTTAAAATAATAATAAATTTGCTATATCCATTTCAAGAATTTTTTATTTTTCTAAAAAAAATATTATGTAAATATAATTTTTTTTACAAAAAAAAGGGCTACTCACACCCAGTCAAATTTATAAAATTATTAAAAAAAGAAAAATTTATGGGAATAGAAGTTAAAATTCCATATTTTTATAAAGAATATTTGCTCCACTTATACGGTAAGAGTTGGAAGATACCAAAAAAAAATTTTAATTGGTCAAAAGATAGTCCTGCAACAATTTTGATAAAGTAATGCTTAAATCAAATTTTTACAAAAAAAAAATTTTAATAACAGGACATACAGGTTTCAAAGGATCTTGGCTTACGCTTTGGTTAAATAAATTAGGTGCTAATATAATGGGAATTTCTTTGGATATACCCTCTAGCCCATCAAATTTTAATGCAATAAAAATAAAAAAAAACATAATTGATCGTAGATTTGATTTAATAGATATCGACAGGTTAAAAAAAGAAATTAATATTTTTAGACCAAATTATATATTTCATCTTGCAGCGCAATCATTAGTCAAGTCTTCATATACGAACCCAAAAAAAACTTGGGAAACTAATTTAATGGGAACGTTAAATTTATTAGAAGTTCTTAAGAATGCAAAATTTTCCACCAGTGTAGTAATTGTTACTAGTGACAAATGTTATTTAAATAAAGAAAAAAAAACTGGTTATCAAGAATTTGACGAACTTGGCGGTCAGGATCCATATAGCGCCTCAAAAGCGTCAGTTGAAATAATGGTAAAGTCATATATTAAATCTTTTTTTAATAAAAAAAAAAATATAAGAATCGCAACTGCACGAGCTGGGAATGTAGTTGGAGGAGGAGATTGGTCGAAAGATAGACTAATACCTGACTGTGTAAAATGTTGGGCTAAAAATAAATTTTCAATAATAAGAAATCCTGAATCCGTTAGACCATGGCAGCATGTCTTAGAAGCTTTGCACGGATATCTTTTGTTAGCTATTGCTTTAAAAAAAAATAATAATTTTCATGGACAAAATTTTAATTTTGGACCAAGTTTAAATAAATTTTATAAAGTTAAAAATATTTTAAAAGAAATCAAAATTTATTGGCCGGGAATAAAATGGAAAATAGCTAAAAAAAATTCTTTTTATGAGAGTAATCTATTATTATTGAATAGTAGTAAGTCAAAAAAAAAATTAGGCTGGAAATGTTTACTGAATTTTTCCGATTGTATGAAAATGATTTCAAGCTGGTATGTAGTTTATTATAGTAGAAGGAAGGATATTTTAAAATTTTCTATTTCTCAAATTGATAATTATGAAAATTTACTATGTTTAAAAAAAAATGGATAATTTAAAAAAAATTTTATTAGTTAAAACTAAAGTAATTAAAAATGATTTAGGAGATATTCTGCGTGTTTTAAAAAAAAGTCACCTTCCTAAACATTGGAATTTTAAGGAGGTTTATTTTTCAAAAATAAATTTTAATAAAATTAAAGCTTGGAAAATGCATAAAAAAATGCATTTAAATTTATTTGTTCCCTTTGGAAGGGTAAAGTTTGTATTTTATTGTAAAAATAAAAAAAAAAACAAAGAAATTATTCTAAGTGATAATAAATATTTTCGCCTAAATGTGCCACCTAAAATATGGTTTGGATTTAAAGGACTAAATAAGCCCTATAGTTTAGTACTTAATGTTGCAAATTTTTATTCAAATGAGTCCGAAGTTGCAAGAATATCTTTGAATTGCATAGACTACGATTGGAATAAATAATGGAAGTAATTATTCTAGCTGGCGGATATGGGACAAGAATATCGGAATATACTAAAAGAATCCCAAAGCCTTTAATTAAAATTGGGAAACATCCAATACTATATCATATAATTATGATTTATAAAAAGTATGGATTTAATAACTTCATAGTCGCTCTCGGATATAAAGGTAACTTAATTAAAAGGTATTTCAAAAAATATAAAAATTTAAAAATTAAATTTATTAATACAGGCCTAAGGACGATGACCGGAGGAAGACTAAGGAGATTAAAAAAATATCTCTCACCGAATACGAATTTTATGTTGACATATGGCGATGGGGTTTCGAATGTTAATTTAAAAAAATTGCTTAAATTTCACAATAATAATAATAATTTAGTAACTGTTACAGCAGTTAAACCGCCAGCAAGATTTGGTGCATTAACTTTAAGAGGCAATAAAGTAATTCAATTTAGAGAGAAGTTAGACAAAGATAGTGGATGGATTAATGGTGGCTTTTTTGTAATGAGCTACAATTTTTTAAAATATATTAAAGGCGACAACACATATTTAGAAAAATCACCCTTACAAATTGTAGCTAAAATTAAAAAACTAGCGGCATTTAAACATCGCGGTTTTTGGCAATGCATGGACACCAAAAGAGACATGGATAAATTAAATCAATTGGCCATATTAAAAAAGATTCCCTGGCTTATTTAATTTTATTCTAATGTACACATCTTTAATTTATAAAAAAAAAATTTCTTATTTTATTGATCAAAAAAAATTTATAAAATTTTTTAATCAATTTGAAAAAAGTTTTAATGTTCCCATATCAGTTTTAGTATTTGAGGTTAAACAATTAATAGCTAGAAATTTTAATTTTGACTCAGGCAAATTTCCTACTATTTTAAAATTAAGATATTTTTTTTTTTCATCAGTTAAATATTTTTTTTTTATTATTATAGTTTTTCTTTTTTCAAAAAAAAAAAAAATTTATAAGGTGTCCATTATATTTGATGACGTAGATAATAATGAAATGGCGGCTAGATTAATTTACTTAGCAAAAAAATTTCCCTCTTATAGTTACATTGGAAAATCTGAATTACCTAGAAAATATGAATATTTTAATTTTAATAATTTTAAAAATATAAATTCTAATATTTTAAACTTTCACTTGTTAAAAAAAATAATTTTTATTTTTATAATATCTTTTTATTATTCATTTAGATTTAGAATTAATTTTGTGCATATAGCTTTTCATTTAATAAAACAAACAATTAAATACAAATCAATATTTTCTCATATAAAAGCGAAATATTTATTTCATGAAAGATATTATCTTACTTCTGCTATAAAAAATTTTTTTTTTAAAAAAAATGGAGGTTTAATAACTTCCTGTATTCAAAAAAACATTCACCACCTGGGAAGAACTGGTTTTTTTATTGGTGTAGATATTTTTTTTTCTTTGGGAAATAAAAGTTTTAATAAATTTTATGTTAAAATAACAGATTCTAATATAAAAAAAATTATACCTGTTGGATCTTATTATTTAGAGGAAAAATGGTTAAGAGCAAAAAAAATTGAAACAAAATTATTCGATATTGTTTTTCTTGCTGGAAACTCTCCATTGGCTTTTAGCACACATGAAAGTTATACTAATGACTATATTCAAAGTTTACTATGGTTATCTCAAATATCAAAGGAGATGCCATTTTTAAAAATAGCTATTAAACACCATAGTAATAATAATATTTTACTTGTTGATAAATTTGAAAAGGAGATATTTGAAAATACTTCAGTTTCTAGAATATTTAGCGATAATAAAAATGATTTAAACTATTCCTACAACGTAGCATTTGGTTCTAAATTAAATTTAACATGGATCTCCACTATGGCTTATGAGTTGTTGGGACATAATAAGCCATGTTTTTTTTTAGATCCTGGCTATAGAAATTTTTCATTTTTAGGTAATTTAAGTTTAAATAAAA
>Ga0315903_10007360_pt1 | contig 13770 bp, 4 predicted proteins | sample LakEriMetagenome_7_FD_203524 | JGI IMG/M metagenome (GOLD analysis project Ga0315903, IMG submission 203524) | Freshwater fungal communities from buoy surface, Lake Erie, Ohio, United States - Buoy 2 MA119 | ecosystem: Environmental > Aquatic > Freshwater > Lake | place: USA: Lake Erie, Ohio...
ACGATCGAGTAAATCTTACAGTTGCTTCGAACAGTGGATTTGTTGTGGGCAATCGTGTTTATCAAGAGGTGAGTAAGATCGCTTTCAATGCAAGCAGTTCTGTTAACGCTACATCCGGCTTTATTGCCCTTCCGACTGCAAATACTCGATTCATCGTCGGTGACATCGTAAGATATCAGGTCGATGCCGGTAATACTGCGTTGACTGGGTTGTTTAACGGCGACTATTATTACATTGCTCAATCAAACAGCACCGGTGTAATCCTTTCTCATCCTTATCGTAAGTTCGATCAGATCAATTCGACAAACTTCTCTACATTTGCGAATAACCAAGTAAATGAAGCTGGCCACTATCTTTACAAGCAGGCGCATGGCACAGTATTCGAGATTGGAACCGGTTTACTAAGAACCAAGGACAACCACAACTACTTTGGCAATACCGGTGGCACAGCAAACGTGACTACATATGCTAACAGCAATGTTGTAAAATATAGTAGTCCATCTACAAACACTTCGATTGGTTCAGTAACGGTCTACACAACCCTTACTCAGGCAAACCAAGCGTACGCTGCGCTTCCTGTGGCTGCGGCCGCGTTTGGTTTCCCAAAGAATCCACAGGGCGACTCGAAGAATACAATCTTCTCGTGTCTATCATTTAATAAGTTTACAATCGGATCGATTGGTTCTCTGTCTGGTGTTGACCCTGGTTCCGGCTATAACGTCGACCCTTATGTTCTAGCACACCAGCCGTACATCTCAGCGTTTGATCGTAGAGACTTTATCATCAACATCACAGACGCCATCGGCGTATTTACTGTCGGTGAACGTGTAAACCAGACCCTAGCAAACCTTGTCTACTACGATCTCAAGGTTGATGACGGTGCTTATAGTAATACATTCGATGAGAAGGTCGTTACTATCAACGTCGACGACGAGATTCAGAGTGGCAACGACTTCATTCTGTATGTTTCTAACTCAGCGACGTTTAATACAACAGATCAGGTAAACTCGAACACCGACTTTATTGCTGTCAATAATGCCGACGTGGTCTATCCTCCAAACACATATGTTCGTTATTATACGAACAATGGCAACACTGCGCTGTCCGGATTATCAAACAATTCATTCTATTTTATTGCTACCTCGAACTCTTCTGGTGTTACGCTAGCGCTAACCGCCGGTGGATCAAATGTGAATATCACTCAGGCATCCAACGTTGCAACGTTCAACTCGAATACTTCTGTAAACGGCACGACAGACTTCATCAGTATTGCAGGTGCAAACACACTCTTTGCAAACGGCGACCAGGTAAGATATCTTACAGCATCTGGAAATACTGCAGTAAGTGGATTGACAAACAATGCACTGTATTATGTGCGTTATGCTAATAGTACCGGGCTTACTCTTTCACAAACTGTATCAGGTGCAAACGTTGATATTGCGGCACTAAACCCTGGTGGTGGCGGGCACTTCCTAAGATACTACAATGCCGACTTCAACGGCCATAATCTTATCAAGTACGCGAACGAGTTTGAAAACAATCAAAGAGTTATCTACAGAACACCTGCTGGAAATACGGCGATTGATGGACTGGCAAATAACACAGCATATTATATTGTAAACGCAAATACTGTTGGCTTTAAGCTTTCGGATACTCGGGGCGGTTCGGTGAAGGCGATCAATGCCTCGTCGGCATCACTAGAGTCTCATACGTTCTCGACTCTTCCTGGATTCCTACCAGGCGATCGTTTGTATGTGAACAGTTCGCCGATTGTGAATTGTACTGTAGTTTCAATCTATACGATCGGCGCAAACGGATACGTCCGTGTGTCTGGTAATACCGGCGCACTTACTATGAACACTCTACACTCATACTCAAACCCATACGTAAGTGCCAACGTATCAAACATTGCTCTGTATCAGATCACATCAACCGCCAAGGGTATTGTCAAGTCGGCAAATACCTCTGTCGTACGCGTGAAGAGACTTACATTTGAAAACACATTCCAGCCTGGAACACTGCTTCTTGGTGACGTCTCGGGTGCTTCGGCAAACGTGACTGGAATCACAGAGGATCTAGATATTCTGTATCCGATCGGTCTGAACGCCGATATTGAAGCAAACGTTATCACCGCAAACGGCCAGATTACATCTCTACAGATCGTAGACTCCGGTATCGGATACTCGAACGGTGATGTTCTTCAATACACCTCGAGTGACGGTTTAAGATCTGGTTCTATCAAGGTCGTGATCGACGGTCACGGCATTGGTAACGGTTATTATAGAAGCTCGAAGGGATTCCTCTCTGAAGACATGTACATCCATGATGGCGACTTCTATCAAGAGTACTCGTACGAGATCCTCTCAAAGATCTCCGTCGATCGTTATGCCGACATGTTCAAGAAGGTGATGCACACAGCCGGTACCAAGTTCTTTGGTTCTGCTCTGGTTGTTGAAGAAGATTCTATAACGGTTGAACTCTCAGAGATCGCAACCGGCGAGGAAGTTCAGTTCAACGCTGCGACCGATGTCAGCTCGGTAAACGAAACGATCGACACTGATATTACACCGAATCCGTTTGCAAACGGAGATATTGTCAGATACACGACCGCAACTGCAAACACGATCGTTGGCGGACTAGCAAACAACACCAACTACTATATCGTGCAGACATCAGGAACAACTATAAAGCTGTCAACCACAGTCAATGGAACTCCTATAAATATAACAGCGAATACTACAGCAAGTGGTGCCTCTACATCTGGCCACTTCTTGACAAAGACTATCGAGGAATAAATGGCAGTTACTCAGAAACTTGTAACAACTAATTTTAATGTGGAAAGCGCCGCAAGTTTTGTGAGCTCTTTTGCTAACAACGATTATTTTGTCTTTGCCGGCAAGCATACGCCATATCCTGGTAGTGACGCTATCCTGACCACACCGAATAATAGTGTGAAGTCGACAAACCTTGATGTCTACGATAACATGATCTTTGCTAAGAGAATCTCATCGGGCGACGTTGCACATGTAATTCCTAAGTATCTCTGGACTGCGAATACTTTCTATCACAAGTACGACCATAGAGACGGCGACCTTTATACTAAACCATTCTATACCGTTGTTGATGAGGGCACAGAATACAATGTCTACAAGTGTCTATTCAATAATAGCAACACAACTGTAAATACAAACTCTACTGTTGCTCCATCGGGGAAAATACTCGATCCATTCCCAACCGGTGATAAGTATATCTGGAAATATATGTACAGTGTTTCCAAGACACAGTACGAGAAGTTTGCAACAACCAATTACATTCCTGTGATTGCAAACACCACCGTTGAAACGGGCGCAGTTCCTGGCACAATTGAAGTAATTGATATCGTAACTCGTGGACGTGGATACGACAACTATATTGCAAACGGCATATTCAGAACGACCGATCTTTCAGTTGGTGGTGTGAATACAATCTACGGGGCGCCTGATACAGCCGAAGCTGAGGACGACTATTATCGTGGTTGTGTAATTAAGATTACAAACTCATCGGTTGGTGCCGCGGGACAATATCGTCGTATTGTTGACTATCGTGGTGTAGGCGGACAGAAGATCTTTATACTTGATGCACCGTTCTCAACACCGCCGGCTGCAAGCGACGAGTACGAGGTATATCCTTACGTATATGTATGGGGTGATGGATCAGAAACATCGATAGCCGACGGCCGTGCAATTATCGATTCTGCAGCCAACTCTATCGTAGAGATTGAGATGCTGAGCGTTGGCGCAGGGTATCGTTACGGTGAGTCTTATGCCGGCAAGACGTCAGACACGATTCCTATTACTATCAACAGCGCGTTTATCGACCTTCCGGCGTCTGTAGCCAATGCAGTAGACTTTACCGCTGCTACACTTCAACCGATCGTTTCTCCTCCAGGCGGTCATGGATCAGATCCACTGACAGAACTTGGAGCAAAACGCGTCTGCATTAGTACCAAGTTTACGAACAGCGAAGGCGGTACTATCCCAACGCAGAACGACTTCCGCCAGGTTGGTATTATCAAGAATCCACTCTACACAAACGTAGATATTATTCTTCGTGCAGCAAACACCGTTGGTGGCAACTTCAATATCGGCGAAACGGTTCACCAGTTTAAACAGTACAAACTACTTGGTAACGTCTCAGTAACGGCGACAAGCAATACAATCAAGAAGACAGACCAGGGTCGTATCTCCTCGACCGTTACTATTACAAATGGCGGTACTGGATATGATAGCGCAGCGGATACTATCGTTGTAAATAATACCGGCACCGGTGGTTCTGGTCTCGCTGCAACTTTTGCTAACAACGGATCCGGTGTAATCACTTCTGTCACGGTTACCAATCAGGGTAATAATTACATTACCGTACCGACGCTGTCAATCACAACAGCAACAGGATCTAATGGTCAGTTGGCCGTATCACTTGCAAATCCTCAGACACCTACGTTCAAGGACAGTTTTGATGTCGGCGATTATGTACTTGTAACAAAGGGTGGTAACAACTACCTGACAACAGTAAGCAATATTCCGCAAGACTATCAGATCACAGCGTCAACAAACTCAACGTTTACATCAGATAACTGTGAGATCTCTGCACTTGTTCTACAGGCATCTGGCAAGGTAACATCGGTCAGTGCCGGACAGATCACACTGTCGAACGTTGCAGGCGTGTTTACCGAAGAGTCTAAGATCATCGGTCTTACATCCGGTGTGACAAGCATTATCGAAACAACAGCAGGCGCAGGACAGGCCGCAATACAGGTAAATGATAAAGCAGCCGGTTCGTTCGGTACTGCAGTTCAATTAACCAGACTGGTTGGTAACTTCCCATCAGGTGGATCCGATTTTATCGACGATGAAGTAATCCAACAAAACAGTCTGATCTCGTTCGCCAAACCGCGCGGTGCATTCCACCATATTGAACTCGGTGGCAGTGTAAACGATGACGTAATGTTCATTAGTAACAAGTTCGGAATCTATAATCTGGATCCAGGCGGTGTAAGAGACATCGTTGGGGTCACTTCCGGCGCCACGCTTCAAATTTTAAGTAATAAATACCCTGGAGACTTTGTTGTTGGCAGTGGTCAGGTTCTATATATTGAAAACTTAGATCCTATTACAAGAAGCGGCAATAAATCAGAAATAATCAAGATTATCTTGGAGTTTTAATTAGATGGCTCTGCAGACAGACCTAAACGTATTTCCATACTACGACGACTACGATCCCAATAAGAATTTCTATCGAATTCTGTTCCGTCCGGGCGTGGCCGTACAGGCACGTGAGCTGAACCAGCTTCAGACTATCCTGCAAAACCAGATCGAAAGATTTGGAGATAACATCTTCAAACGCGGCACCATCATCGAGGGTTGTAACATCATCCGCCACCCTGTTCTTCCTTATGTGAAGATCAAGGACACCGAAACCGATGGTACTCAGATCGCCGTCACATCCTTCGAAGGCATGTCTGTTCGCAATAGTTCAAACGTCACAGGTCATATTGTCAAGACCGTTGCTGGTTTCGAGTCACGTGCACCAGACTTAAACACTCTATATGTAAAGTACAATTCATCTGGTACAGACTCAAATACATCAACATTCTCGGCCAGTGAAACACTCACCGTCTTCAGTCCACTATATCCAATCTTTAAGACTCGAGTAAATAACGGTTCTTCACTTATCAGTAATACGGATACCGTTGTATTCGTCTCGGCTCTTGCTGTACAAAATTCGACGGGCGGCTCGACGTTCCCTGTCGGTGCTTGGCAATCTGGCCATACAATTCAAAACGGTGTTGCTAACCTTGTTATTATCGAAGCTAACACAACAGCAAATACAGACGCTCTTATCCTCAAGGTAAGACCATACGCTAATAACCTTGCTGATGGTACAGCAAACACGACCAAGTGGCGTTTTGGTGTTGGTGAAACCATTCGTAATACCACAACGGCAAATGTCGCAAACGTTGTTGCTGTTGTCGGAACAGGTGCAGCAGGTTCTCTTGTAACAGATGCTTTTGGTAAGATCACTTCTATCTCCGTGGTCGGTGAAGGTTCTGGATACTATGTAGAACCACATGTTACAGTAATGAAACAAACAACGTCTGCCCTTTCGGCAACGGAGATCGGTGACCTCGACGTAACTGCACAAAACTTTATGGCATCTATCACCGTCGCGAACGCCGCTGTCACACCGGTTGGTACTGGTTATGGTGTGACTGTTGACGAAGGAACTATCTATCAGAAGGGATTCTTCTCGAGAGTTTCTCCTCAGCTTGTGGTTGTTAGCAAGTACTCGAACACTAGCTTCAGTAAGTCTGTTGGTTTCTATACCGAAGAAGATATCATCGACAGTAACGAGGATACATCGCTTCTTGACAATGCTACAGGAACGTTCAACTATGCTGCTCCTGGTGCTGATCGTCTGAAGCTAACTCCAGAACTTCGTGTTCTTGACAAGGAAGAAGCAGACGCAAACACCGACTTCCTTCCAGTAATCGAGTTCGCTGATGGCCGTCCATACAAACAGAACCAAAGCACCGTTTATAATGTAATTGGCAACGAGATTGCTAAGAGAACATACGAAGAATCAGGTAACTACGTTCTTGATCAGTTCATCGTATCGACTCGCGACTCCTCGACCTTCTCTGAGACTCAAACAGTCTTCAAGATGAACGTTGACCCAGGTAAAGCCTATATCAACGGCTTCCGAGTAGAGACTGATCAGTACAGATCAAATGTTGCCAAAGGTGTAGCAACCGGCACAAACAACGCAGCAAAGATTCGTCTTGGCTATGGTAACTATGTACGAGTAAAAGAACTTGGCGGTAACTTTGCCTTCAACCTTGGTGCTCAGGTAGATCTGCAAGACGCAGCAGCAACATACGTCACGACGAATGCCGGTAATGCTATCTCGGCACCGGGTAATAAGATCGGCGAAGCTCGCATTCGATCAATCACCCTTGAGACCGGTGAACCAGGCACACCAAACGCCGTTTACCGTCTATACCTATTCGATATTGTAATGAGTGGTGGTAAGAACTTCGGCAACGTCCGTTCTGTCTATTATGGTGGAACAAACAAGGGCATCGCCGACGTTATTCTTGGCGCTTCCGGAGCGGCCGTTCTAGAAGACGCGGCGGGTACTTCACTTCTGTACAGTTCTGTTCCAGCTATGAAGTCTGTTACGAACGTGTCGTATACATATCGTACAGTGAACGAAACGGAAACAGCCAACACCACCGGTTACATCGAACTCAATCTTGGTGCCGGCGAGTTCTTCCCATACTCTGGTGCACTTAGCGATTCTGCCAAGAAAGAACTGCTGGTTATTCCAAAGGCAAACTACCAGGCTTTAGCAGCTGCAACCGGCACGATCTCTATCGGTTTAGGTTCAACATCAAACGTTATCGTTGCTGGCGCAGGTGGTGCAAACTTCCTGAACGTGTTCAGTGCTGGTGACTTTGTCAAGTTTGCAAACAGCACTGGCGGTACAACAGTAATCAGCCAGATTGCACAGGTAACCGGCGCCTCGTCGATGATCCTGACATCAGGACCTGGCCAGACTTATTCTGGTGGTTCTGCAACACTGTACTTCCCAGCAAACGTTCCTATCTCGCTGTCGACAAAGGCAGCGCGTTATGCCAACGTAAGCGTATCGAACAGTCAGGTAATGACGATCTACCTAGCAAACACCATTGCCAACACGACCGGTAGCTCAACATCCGCTAACGTTATGGTTGTCTATAATGCAACCCGCAACAACGTCAGCTCTGCTGTTAAGTCATCAACTCGCGGCGTACACACACGCGTGGTTACATCTAACAATGCTGGTGGGGTTTCTGGTCCATGGGCACTCGGCCTTTCAGATGCGTATCGTCTGAGAAAGGTATTCCAAGCAAACGGTGCTTCAAGAGCTCTGTCGTTCAACGCCAATACTGGTGTTGCGAACTCTGGTACAGCGAACGCGTTCATCCTCATCGCGAACAACCCATTCGCTAACGGCGACTCTGTTGTCTATGCAGACAACGCAACTACACTCGGTGGCTTATCTGATGCCGGAACCTATTATGCAGTTTATGCTAATAGCACAGGTATGGCACTTGCTTCTACTCGTGGCGGTGCCAACTTAACAATCACCGCATCAGCAACTTCAGAAAACCACACACTCACAGGTCAACCAATCTTCTTTACCGGAAACACTGTTGGTGTTCTAGACATCACAAACGACTTCTACATTGATACCAATCAGAGAGAAGACTATCTAGATACATCATATCTGTTCAGAAAGCCACGTGTGACGGCACTCTCACCGAACGATATTCTTCTTGTACAGTACGACGTGTTTACCGGCGGTGACGCTAGCGTAAAGACGATCAGCTCGTATCCGATCGATGATAGTCTTGGATTCAATGCTCTGATGGCTTCTGCAAACGTCCATACTATGGAAGTTCCGGAGATTCTTGGTACATCAGGAATCTACTACGATCTTCGTGATCAGTACGACTTCCGTCCACGTTCTGCAAACACGATCAACCTAATCACGGATATCTCGTCGGTTGCTGCTGGTGCAAACGCTGCATCAATCATTAACCCAACTGAGCCAAGTTCTGCAGCAAGATTTACAGCTTCTGAAAAGTTCTTCCCAGCTCCGGATACAGATCTAACTGCTAACATAGAGTACTATCTCGGTAGATCTGATCGCGTTGTTGTGGACAGCAACGGCGAGTTTGTAGTTCGTGCCGGTAAGAATGGTTTCATCGGAGAGATCCCTGTAGAACCACAAAACAGCATTACACTTCAGATCCTGAATATTCCACCGTATCCTTCTCTGCCACAGTCGTTGTCGGCTGATATGGCAAAGATTATCGATACGAAGGTTGCTAACGAGTCGTACGGAAGAAGAGTCAAGAACTATACAGTTACATCTCTAATTAGTTCGACAGACCGTGCACGTATCCAGGTCAAGGGATACAAGATGTCTGATATTGCTTCTCTTGAGAAGCGTATTAAAGATCTTGAATACTACGTATCATTCACACTTGCTGAAGCACTAGCCAAGGCTCGCTTCATTCCATCGTCGCTCGACTCGCTCAATGACCGTTTCCGCTTCGGCTTCTTCGTGGATCCGTTCACAGACTACAACTATGCCGATATCGGAAACCCAGAGTTCTACACTACAATCAAGGAAGATCAACTTGGTCCAAGACTAACCGAGCTTAACCTTGAATTTAAGCCAGAGGATAACTCGACCGGTATCGTGACCCTGCCATTCAACGAGTTTACGATCGTATCTCAGAATGATGCGACCGACGGATCAGTCGAAGGTCCGATCGAAGTTACCGTTGTTACACAGACAACCTCGATCGCTCTACAGTCACAACGTAGTACATCAAGCAATGACAACGGTACAGTATTTGAAGAGTTCTTCTATACATTCAGTACTCTTGCCGGGCCCGTTGAATTCTATATCAACGGTCGTGATAATAACATGGCTCTTGAAGTCTTCCAGTCTCTCACACCCGGTGGCGACTACGTTTCGACATACACATCGGCAGCTGCTCTTCCACTTACGAACACAGACATCTCGGCGAAGGGTCTGTCTGTTCTGAACGACGGAAGAAAGATCGAACACCCAGGTTCAATGGAGCGTAAATCATACGGTCCAGTTGGCGGATGGATTGAAGACCACTTCAAGCTTCTTTGGACACACAATCCAAATGATGGTATCTACTACAAGCTTCGCATCTATAAGGGTAAGAAGAGCGGTGGATTCCTGCAGAGTTCGAAGTCTGGTACATTCGGTTTCAAACTATACTACCCATCAGACGTAGTAACACGCGAAACACGCATCGTTCCTAACCCAGCAAACTTTGAATATACCGGTATCGTTCACAATGTTTCTCCATCGGAGTTCATGATCACGTTATCTACACAGTATATCGATGCTGGATTCTATGGTTCTCTTCCACTCGGCGAGTTTATCTCCGATGCCCAGAAATTCAACATTGCGATTACCGGATTGAAGCCTAATACTTACCATAAGTTCGTGTTTGACGGTGAAGACCAGACAGCGAAGTGTTCACAGTCAAGAACTTCGACGACAAATACAAGCGGCCTTCTGACTGATGCAAGTGGTACTCTTAACTTTGAATTCTACTTTGATGCTGGAATCAATGAGGCCACATCAGATCTTGAGCAACAGAATAGACTTGCTGCAGCGAAGGCAGGAATTAAGGTGTTCACTGTTCAGTCTTATGATGGTAACTCAAAGACAACCGGATCGATTGGTCTGAAGTACTACACCAGTCTTCCTTATGATTATGCTGCTCCTGTTGGTCTAAATACCTCTCAGACAGGCACAATGCTGGCGGTATCTGACAGTCCTCAACCAGCTGAAATTCCTATTGGATTTACTTCACAGGTTATCAATGATGCTATCGAGAGAAACAATGTAAGATTTGTTGATTGGAATAACATCAATGAGCAGTTAGTTTAATAATAAATAAAGAAAAGACTAAGAGGAATTAATGTCGGCATTTGACTATATCCAAACATTCTATGTAAATCCTGATACAGTAGCAAGTGCTTCTGAAATCATGTTGACGTCCGTAGATCTGTTCTTTAAAGCGAAGCCAGCTGAGAACGCCAACGTAAGTGGCGCGGCAAAGCCTGGAATTAACGCCTGGATCTGTGAGGTTGAGAACGGAGACCCGAATCCAAATCTGGCCCTGGTAAACTCGGTCAAGGCGATCGACTACGACTCCGTTAACATTAGTAACGATGCACAGACTGCAACCGTTGTTGGTTTTAACGATCCAGTTCTAGTAAAGACGGGGCGTTATTATGGAATCGTTATCAAGTTTAACGATCCTGCATACGACATCTGGACAAACGTTCAGGGAGATCGACTAATCGGATCTGGTGGTGTAACCAATGCATCTTCACCTGGTTCACAGTCTCGTTTTGATGGATTCCTGTACAAGTCAACCAACTCCGGCAGTTATGATAAGTTTAGCAACAAGGATCTCAAGTTCCGTGTAAAGGTTGCGCAGTTCGTCTCGAACAATGTTGTAGTGCCGCTAGTCAATAAAGATTACGAGTTCTTTACGATCGACCCATCAGTATCGGGTGCTTTCCTTGGTGGTGAATGGGTATATCAGAACATAGCCAATGCTACCGGTACCGTTACCGTTTCATCTTCGTCGAATACACTTACCGGATCCGGTACGACCTTTACCAACTACGGTATCGGTGATAAATTCGTAGTATCGAACGGGTCGGTTACAGATGTTCTTAGTGTAACAAACGTAGTTAACACGACATCAATCTCTGTCGATAAGTTCCCGAGCTTTAGTGCATCTGGAATCGGATTCAAGGTTCCACCGATCGGCGTAGTATACTACTCCGACTATACAAAGAGCAAGGTCTATCTGGTTGACTCGAGCGCGAACAGCTCGGTTAAATTCGTAACCGGCACGCGTATTGTTGGTGCACGTACAGGTGCATCTGCGAATGTTATCTCACTCGATAGATTCCAGGTTGATAACTTTAAGCCATCATTCATGATCGGTAATCCAAGCACTTCGGATTATTCGATGGTGTACAACGTTGCAAACTCTTCAAATGCAATGCCGGCGACTTCGAATAACCTGGAATTGCTGAAGTTTAACAACGCCGTTCGTGAGTCTTACATCCTTTCAAGATCGCTCGAGGTCGATAACATCAATCTGTATGGAACAGGAAGAAAGTCGGCTGTCGTAAACGTTACATTCAATGTGGCCGTCTCGGAAGCAAATCGTTTCTCAGTTCCGTATCTGAAGTCAAACGAACTTGACTTCTTTTTCTATCAGAACGATATCAACAACACCTATACTGAAACACGTGGTGGTATCGTCGGTTACGATACTGAAGTCGGTCGTAACGGGCTGGCAAAAACAAAGTATATCTCAAAGAAGATCTCGTTCGGTGAAGGTAAGTACGCAGAGGACGTAGTCGTCTATCTGGTTGGTTATCGTCCGGCCGGCACACAGATCAAGGTCTATGCAAAGCTACACAATGCAGCCGATAAGGAAGCATTTGACGACAAAGCATGGACACCTCTTGAACTGAAGAACAATATTGATCGATTCAGCACAGAAGATCCAAAGGACGTGTGGGAATACACATATGGTCTTCCACAATACCCAGAGGTTTACACTGGTTTGTCAGGTCAATTCCTAACGACCCTGAGCAGCAATTCCATTACAACTACGGCTAACCAATCCTCTGTTCTTTCAACAGGCGACCTAGTCCGCGTATACAGTGTTCTGACTCCAGAGAACCACGAGGTATTCCCGGTCTCGAGTGCAAACTCGACTGCTATCACATTGTTCAAACCGATCTCGAATACAAACATCGTAGGTGATGTTGGAGTCGATAAGCTGAAGTACAAGAACGTTGCATGGAACAATATTGCCAACGACAACGTTGCTCGCTATGTTACCTCTTCGTATATCGAGTTTGATACCTATAACACGATGCAGATCAAGGTTGTACTGCTTTCAGAGAGCACGTACGTTGTTCCAAAGGTAGAACAGATTCAGGTAATCGGAGTCTCGGCATAATGTTGGTAAATGTAGCAAATCATGTCGGCTATGTCAAGGACACCGATACGGGTGTGATCATAAATAACAATGAAGAAGAATATAAAAAATTCTTAGCGGCTCGAGAAGCAAGCAAGAAGAATAATAGTTTGTGTAAAAGAATGACTGAAGTAGAGAATGAACTCAGTGAAATCAAGTCTCTTTTATTGCAATTAGTACACAGGAATAATTAATGGCAAGACAAGTAGCTAACGTTGATATCATTACCGATAGCTTTGAAGTCTGGTTACTTCAGACAAACGAGCTGCTGAATGCTTTCTCGACGGAAATCATTACTGCCAACACGACTGTTGCAAACACCGGCAATTCAACGATTAGCCGTACTGCTCAGCTATGGGGTACACTCGGATCAAATAACGTTGTAGTAACTACTGCCCTGCGAGGCGGAAACGTTAACGGTCTATCTGCTAACCTTGTAATTACCACTAATGCAACTGCCTATGTTGCTGCCGATGCCGGCATCCGTGTTCTTGTCGGCAACAGCACGTCGAACAGCTTCATGAGTCCACTTGGTGTACATCTTGGCTTGGGAATAGCTAATTCTGTTGTGAACAGCACAGCTATTATAACACAATCCAACAGCATTGTAAACACAAATATTAGCCCAACGCGCATTCAAATTGCAAATAGTACATCCACAGCGAATGTAACCCCGATAGCTTTCCAGACAGGGATCTTTACCGGTAACACCACGGTTATGTCCGTCGGTGCAAACCTTTACATGAATGCTACAACACTCTATGTTGGCAACTCGACTGTTGATAGTGCATTCGGCAACGGATCGTGGACCGGCGTTGCAAACCTGGTGATCACTCCAACCAGCCATCTGACAATTGCTGGTGCTGCTAACGTAACATCAAATGCTAACTTCGCAAACACGGTAGCGGTAACGGGTAATACCACACTCGCAAATACGCTGGCCGTTACCGGCAATACGACACTGGCAAATACACTGGCCGTTACTGGTAACACCACCCTTGCAAACACGCTAGCTGTTACAGGCGCAACTACTCTTTCAAACACTCTTGGCGTAACCGGATTATCAACACTTTCCGGCAATATGAATACGCCGACGGCAAATGCTTCGGTTGCGGTCA
>Ga0315903_10007362_pt1 | contig 13769 bp, 12 predicted proteins | sample LakEriMetagenome_7_FD_203524 | JGI IMG/M metagenome (GOLD analysis project Ga0315903, IMG submission 203524) | Freshwater fungal communities from buoy surface, Lake Erie, Ohio, United States - Buoy 2 MA119 | ecosystem: Environmental > Aquatic > Freshwater > Lake | place: USA: Lake Erie, Ohio...
TTCGGCAGAACGCATTAAGTTGGTAGTCTGTTAGCCCTCCCAACGCCTCTCCTTCACACGGGAGTCCTTCTCAGGTTGTTCCGTAGTCAGGGATAGAACCTGCCGTGCTACGCTCATCTTTAGGCTCATTCTAGGGAACTGCTCTCGCTTCATACTGAATGAAAAACCCGCCTTGATAGGAAAAGTATCAAGACGGGTATTTTCGGGCGGGTGAAAATTGCATCTAGAATCCTTTTCCGATTCAAGAAAGATGAAAATACAATACACTATTTTCAACAAGCGTCAAGTGGTTTTGAAAGAAAAACTGCCTTGAATTTCTTTCAATATTGTTCAACAATAACTTGGTGAACGCATTTCATTACAGATTATAAGAAATGTTGACTTGAAACTGAATATAAAATAATCAATACTTGAAATATGAAAAACAAATTTTCTTCAGACAGAACAATGGGCGGCGAATCTTGGAAAGAAATTCAAAGTTGGGCAAAGCCGGGAGGCGAGGAACGGATGCGGAAGTATGGAGCGAGGCAAGAAATGGCTACTATGAAGCAACTCCCAGCACCAAAGTCAGGAGATTCCGATTACGATGCTTATCGTTCAAAGATGCTTGAGCTAAAAAGCACTGCAACAGGAAAAGATTATCAAGACTTGTTGAGAAAACAGGAATACATGGACGAGGCGCGTGAGCAATATAAGAATCGCCCCGGATACGCCAAGCATTACGACTTTAATAAATGGCTTGATCGACAGAAACAGCAGCAAACTAGACTAGCATTAATCCAAGCAAATAATCCGAATAGAAGGACAAGCCAAAGGTTGTGGGGTTAATTCAAGTTAGATTTTAACCCTGCGATCTAGTGGGTAACAATAACTAGAAATGAACGCATTTCATTCTGGGTGCATCGGAGATATTATCTACTCCATTCCTGCGATGAAGGCATTAGGTGTAACGAACCTTTATGTCGATGATCGTCCGTGGACAAAGCCAATCGTGCATCGTATCGACGCATTCAAGAGACTGATCGAACCGCAGGGCATCTCAGTCAAAAAGCATGAAGGCGAAAATATCGACTTCGATCTTTCCACCTACCGCAACGGAGGAATGATCTACGGAGACAACATCGCCAATCGTGTAGCAAGATGGATGGGAGTTAAGATCGACCTGTCCAAGCCGTGGATGCAGATTGACGAGAAGAATCCTGCAACGAAAGGAAAGATCGTCGTAAGCCGTGGAGCTAGGTGGCACGGAGAGTTCTTCCCTTGGAACAGGCTAACTAGTAAGCTAGGTCACAAGATGGTATTCGTTGGACTACCGGAGGAGCATCAAGACTTCTGTTCGCTATTCGGGAATATCGAATACTTGCCCACAAATGACCTGTATGATGTCGCAACAGCTATCGCGGGTGCTGACCTATTCATCGGCAATCAAAGCTCGCCTAACGCCATTGCAAACGGAATACACGCCCCAAGCATAATAGAAACATGCCTGTATGCGTTTGATTGCATATATGAACGGGGCAATACTACCTACTGCCACGATGGTATTCTGAAAGTTCGATTTGACGGAATGACGGTTATTTCGGACAATCCTTCGCCAAAACAAGGGTGGAAGATCGACATATTCGGAAGAACGCTAAAAGCTCAAGATAAACATATCTGCATCGCACTCGCTAGAGCTGATTGCTTTTTGCGAAAGATTTACTACAATGTTTACCAACTGACAGAACTCGCTGAGAAATACTAAATGGCTAATATAGCACTACAAGACGGGAAGGTTATATTAAAGGACGGTAAGGCGAGTTGCACTTGCTGCGCCACTCCATTTGGGCTGCTTGCATCTGCAACATCACAAGAATTAAATCAAGGATGCGCTATGGGTCCAGCCGTCCAGACATACTTCATAAACCCTCCATATAAACTAGTTAAGAATAAACAATATAAATTAAGGATTAACTTTAGTTCAGGAGATCCTCTTTTCCATGTTGGTTCATATTACCAAGCTAATTACACATTAAGCCCAGATATGAATATTACTTGGACAACAACTTATGGTGGAACTTCGGGAAATCCTTGGACTATAAGCAATGGAGGAAAGACAATAAGATATTCTCTTGAAGATTCAGAGAATTGCGGTGGGTCGAATAACAACACACAGACCGGGACGGCAGAAGCCATTATTATTAACACAACAAGCAATATAACAATGGGATTTAGCTTCACCGGAATAGCAGAACTTCAAAATTCTGGATTTGAAAATATTCAATTTTATTTAGACGATGTGCCATGAGAGATGATGTAAATTGCGAGTATCAAGCAAAAACAGAAACAAAGAATCTTTTTATTTGCAAAATAGGAATGTATGGCGGACACCCATATATCGGGAATTGCATAGCCTGCATTAGAGACAATCAGAACAATCCTGAATATGCCAATGAGCTTGCGAGCAGGTCTAGGAAGTCACATCCAGAAAGTGCTGGCAAAGTTAGCGGGTGCTGCGATAGCGCATTAAATTATCGTTGAACAAGAATTACATCTATAATACACTCTCCGATTTATGCAGCCGATTAAGACAACAAACGCTATGAACCCCGCGCCAGCAAAGGGGATCGAATCATTTCCAACACCAGTAATTGACGATGTTGTTATCTCGGAGGTTGTCAATTCATGGAAGGGAGACTACCAGCCGCTAGAATACGGAGTCCTGTGGAAGGATGTATCTCACGCCCCGAACCAAGGCAGTTTCCCAGAACATAAGCTAGTATTCCAGCAGCCAACAAGCGAAGACGGGCAGTGGGTAAAGCGCATCTGGGTTAATGATCGTGTCAATCAAGACAGCTACAACTACGCAATCAAGTATAGCGCAGGATCGCAGGATCACCCGATATACATCAGGACATACATTGTTCCGAGGGAGACATACGCTCCCATACCAGACGGAACGCCTGATCCGTTATTCCCAAGCGCACTACTTGTTGACGAGGAAGCCAACCGCAACGAGGGAGAGCTAGATTCTAAATACATTACGGTAACGCGAGTGTATGAGACGCTGCCCGGACCAGCTGTTCCAACGAGACGCTATAACGAGCGAGGAGACTTGGAGACCGTCATCGTCCAGACCGTTCCTCCCAATACTCCACCTACCGCAGACGGGTTACTTGTTACTCAATCACAGGTTGAGCAGGTAGAGACGGGTAAGGGTGTAAAGACAACGGCAACCGTTACAGATCACGCACTGCTTAATATTAAAGAAAATAAAGAAGGATTGCTTGGAGAGACGATCACGACTGACGACATTGTTGATCCATCCACAAATCCAGACCCTCTTTCTCAAACTGTAATTGCATCTGTTGTTGAACAATACACGGCAACTAAAGCTAGAAAGCGGACAACCACTGCCAGTGGACCAACAAGCCTATCTCAGAAGAGCAAAGATGGGAAGTTGCTTGGAGACATTACATCTACCGAAAGCATTGTTGCGCCAAATACAAATCCAGATGCAGTAAGTTCTTCGATTCTTTCTAGCGAGGTAAAGCAGGTTGATTCCGGTAAAGCTATCAAGACAAATATTGTTTTAAATAGCACCCCAACTCTCTCAGGAAAACAAAGCGAGCAAGGTTTGCTTGGAGTTAAGTCAACAGTTGAAAGTATTGTTCCAGCAGGAACTCCAGAAGACCCATTATCATTATCCGTTATTTCATCTACTGTAGAACCTATAGATTCAGTTAGAAGCAGGAAAGTTACAGTTGAGTCAAGCGGTCCGACTATTTTAGTTGGTTCAAAAATCAACGAGCGTGGAGATATTGAAACAATAACTGAGAGCATTGTAGATTATAATACTCAACCTGACGAGGATGCTTTTTTGCAAGCATCCTCTCAAGTTGATCCAATTGACCAGTCTAAATCAAAAAAGACAACATCAACTGTATTTGAATACACCGAGCTTGGGGTTACCGAAAATAAAGAGGGATTACTTGGAAAGACTTTAACGGTAGAAGGTATTGTCCCCAATAATGCGCAACCAGACGATTTAACGAGTCAAATAATAGCGTCTTCAGTTCAAAAAATATCAAAAACAAAAGCGGTAAAAAAGACGACATATTCAACTGGACCTAATATTTTATCTGGGCAAGAGATAAAGGAGGGACTTCTTGGTGAGACAAATACATTTGAAGAGATTGTTTCAGCTAATGAAAATGCAACTCCAATTTCATTGCGTGTATTAAGCTCAAAAGTTGAACCTATAGATTACTCGAAAAGCAAAAGAACAACAATTACATCAGACGGACCAACGGAGTTGAAGGGGAGTGAAAATAAATCAGGTCTTCTTGGTTTAACAAATGTAACCGAATCAATAGTTGAATCTGGTAGCCCTCCTGATGAGCTTAGTATATCAGTCATTGAATCTCGGATTGATCCAATTGATTCCAAGAAAAGTAAAAAAACAACAGTTATATCTTATAGGCCAACATCACTTACATCAAATATTTTAGCAGATTCTCCGACTGGATCAGTTTCGGCGACTAAGACAAACTCAATAGTTGAGCCAAATAAAGTTCCAGTTAATAATTATACAACAATAAAATATGATATTAACGCAATTGATGAATCTAAAAGCCAAGAGGAGCTTATTCAAGTAAATGAGTGGCCTCTTGTTTATGGGTCTGAATATGAAGAAACAATTGGTATTCCAATTAAATATTCAGAGCAAGTTGTTACACCAGATATACTTTCTGGCGGAACTTGGAATCAGGTAAATAATAGTTCATACAAACCGATAGATCAGTTTAAGTGTCTTAAAAGGGCATACAACAGAGATGAAATTCAATCAGCGTATTTAGCTCAATACTATGTAGTTGAAACTCAAATTCAAGTCTCCCTTCCAAACAAGCTGATAGATGTTATTGCATATATATCATCTGATTATGGGGAGGGAGGTAGCGGGAGTCAAGCAAGGGCGACTGGTGGTGATTCCTATAGCTATTCGATAGATGGAGGTTTCAAGAGTTCAGCGGCAGTAAATGCAGATATTTATTTTAAAATAGAAAATGGATTTTCTGGATATTTGAGTGGAGAAAAGCATATTTTCTTTATGCCAATAGACAATGAAGGAAAGGTAACCGGAACAATATTATCTCAATTAAATAATAAAAATCCCGGCAAAGATTACAGAGATTGGCCTATAATTAAAAGAGTCACTGAGAATATTATTGTTTTTACTGGTGGTAAATCAAGATCGAGTTCTGGAGGAGAATCAGTATCTGTAAGCCCTAACGGATTTTCTAACGCAAAAAGTGATTCATATTCTTATGATGTGAATAGAGATGTTAAATCAATTACACTTCCAGATGCGTTGCATGAAACTATTTCCGTGCAAAAAGTAGATATTGGTCCTCAACTTCCTTCGGAACTTGAAGTTACGGCTGAAATAACCCCAATTTCATTATCGCAAACAAATCCACCAAGATTTCCTGCTGGAAATTATTTAATTTCATCATCAATGGAATTATATAAATGGGGGCTTGTAAAAATAACAGCAGAAACTGTCAACATAACAGAAGAATATACATGACACCAGCTTTATCAAGTAAAGGAAATCCAGACATAAAATTCCCGCCTAATGCTGGGAAAAAAGCAATTCCGTTTTCTAGACCCGGTGTTGGATACGAAGGAAGCGCCAAAATTGATTCTTGGGCGGAAGCCCCGCTGGACAGTGATTATATTTTATATTCATCAGGAGGAGACATAAAGTGGGGGTTAAAAGCTCCATCTGGTAATGGAACTTCGGTTTTAGCATCAGTTGATGGAGTAATACAGTGGATAGGAACAAGCAATTGCGACCAACAATCAACACCTTGACTTTTGCTTTCTTAATAAATAAATATAAAAAATATGAGTAATATTAAAATTAAAGATTCAGTTTGGAATGGCAGGAATATGCCAATGATAAACGATTCATATAACAAGATTGGAGCGCCCGTAGCTCCTCCAGTAAGAATTAGTGAAGATTTTGAGAATTATACTAGACTAGAAGACGAATCTTCTTATAAAGCTCCCTATGGAGCAGTTGTAGATTGGTTGAAATTAAATAAACTAAATATTACGCCAGAAGAATTTAGAAAAAATTCTCAATATCAAGAAGCATATAAAAATTGGGCTAATAGGTTACAATCTAATAGAAATTTAGAGAATAAAAAACAGCAAATGTATTATTCTGAATAGATGAATAAATTCAACCATTAGTATTAATATTATGTATTATGCAAAAAAACAACCATATACCAATCTAGAAAGCGGCTATAATTGGAGTCAGGAAAAGGGCATTCGTAAAACTCCAACAACGCTCAAAGAGCTTTCAAGCCAATATTCTTCTCAACAGTATTCACCAGATGAAAGGTTGGCAATGGCAAATCGCTTTAAGCGGGAAAAAGACATAGGAAGTTATATTTCTGGTCTTGATGAAAATTCGGAATTAAAAACAACCGATTCGGGAACAAATAAAGCAATTGGTGAATTTGAGAAAAAACAATTTAGCGCACTTAACGCTCCATCTTCTATGACTTCTTCCAGTGCGCCTACTTCTATTTCTGATTCTTACAATAAAATGGGGATTGGCAAGATTGGAGGTCTTGGCGGTAAAATGGGCGAGTTAGAGAAGGCATCTTTAAGATTAGGTCAAGCAGCAGCAGACAGAAGACTTAAAGAGCAAGAACTTGAAAATATATCACAAGAAAATATTGCAAAGCAAGGATTCGGTTATCAATCGTCGCTGCAAAAACAGCGTTCAGAACAAGAAATGCAAATGCAAGAATTGAGAGATAAGAGAGAAAGACAAAGAAGATTTGGGATGTAATTATCTCAAAAATTTAAGTGATATTTTAATAAAAAAATGCGTTTAACATTATCAGAAGCTAGGAATCAATTATACTCTGCAATTATTCCATCACTGGATAATCAAGCTAACCTTAATAGGTTTGACTCGTATCTAAATCTTGCTCAGGAAAGGTTGATTAACAGCGGCAAGTGGAATGGAACTATTCTTCCTGTTCGGTTCTATTCACCAGATGGAATGATTACTCTGCCTCGCAGGTTTGTTTCTGCGCTCGCAGCCAAGTGGCACAAAAATACAGGAACAGATAGCTGGGCTACAGGTCCGATTAAGATTCGCAACGGATGGTTCTCTTACCTTAATCCAATTTCTGATTTGTGGACAGCTTCGTATTGGCCTAGATACGGCTACAACGAAACATTCTTTGACGATCTCGGAGATGGATTCGTGACATTCGCCAACACGACATACGAGACATACACGCTCAAGGTTGAAATTGAAAACTCTGTTGATGCTGGAGAGTCTGTTGTTATCAAAGGCAAGGACGAAGATAACAAGGATGTAACGATTGAAATTACACTCGCAAATCCCGAGGCAACAAACGCGCAGGTATTTAATGGGCCGATTACATTCTTCAGTAAACCAATGACAAAGGGATGTGTAAATCTTTACGCAGTCAGCGGTGTTAATGAAGAGCAGATCGGCGCATACGAGTCCACTGAGACAACCGCAAGCTATCACCGCTACGCAGTTCCTAACGAGCCAACCGTAGATTACCTAGATGTGCTTTGTAAGATTCGTTTTGTTCCTTGCGTTTACGACACAGACGAGGTTATCGTATCGAACCTCGGTGCGCTCAAGAATATGCTGATGTCATTGAAGTGGGAAGACGAGGGTGACATGGAACGCTCTGAAATGTATTTTATGAAATCCTTGCAATTATTGAATGGAGAGAATAGAGAAGTACGAGGAGGCTCGCAATGGAAACTAAACATTGATAGGGCTGCAATGCAATTTGAGAACCTTTGGCCCGGAAGATAATTTATGCCTACATTTTCACAAACCCCCGGAGAACTTGATGTCGAAGCAGTATTAGGAACTGACTTCGCTCTTTCGTTAAACTTCACAAACGCAATATCAGATTTCACATTTGAGGCTGCGATTGTATTGAATGAATATCCATCTGAGGTATTATTTCCATTAACAACTAATATTGTTGGAACAAATACTGTTACAATTACACTTAGTGATACAGATACAAATACTATTGGAGTTATTTCTAACAAGAAATGGTATTTGACAAGAATGAAGGACAACATCAAGCAGATGGTTCTTTCTGGAAGATTCCAAATTTCAAATATTCCTATTGGGCAGAATCAGATTCAAGAATTTGTTTTAATTAACGATCTTACTGTTTCATCTCTTTACGCAGTCGGGGCGCAAGGCGCAACGGGAGCTACAGGATTAACGGGTGCAACTGGAGTTGGGGCTACCGGAGTTGGCTCTACAGGAGCAACTGGCGCTACAGGGATTCAAGGAGCTACCGGAGTTGGGGCTACTGGTGCATCTGGAGTTGGCGCTACCGGAGCAACTGGAATTGGAGCAACTGGAGCTACTGGGCCTCAGGGGCCGCAAGGGGCTACAGGTGTCGGAGCAATTGGACCATCTGGGATTGGCTCTCCCGGACCTGCCGGAGAGCGCGGTGCAACTGGGGCTACTGGTTTGACGGGAGCCACAGGGTTTGGGGCTACTGGTCCTGTCGGAGCTACAGGTATATTGGGAGCCACTGGTGTAACTGGATCAACTGGGGCTACCGGAGCTTCTGGCGCTGGTTATACTATTAAAGGAACAGTTGCAAACCTAGCCAGCCTTCCTACATTTGGAAATAAAATAGGTGATATTTATATCGTAACTGATCAAGATGGTCACGGTTACTCATACAATGGTTCAGGGTGGACTGATATAGGCGAGATTAAAGGACCAAAGGGTTCAACAGGAGCAACAGGTCCATCTGGTCCTGTTGGAGCTACTGGAATACCCGGAGCAGCCGCAGCACAAGGAGCAACAGGCGTTCAAGGGGCTACTGGTGCATCTGGAGTTGCTGGCGCGACAGGACCACTTGGTTCTACAGGAGCAACAGGATTACATGGATACACAAACGCATTCTATAGATACAATGCTGATACAACAAAGACATCTGGATTTCCTACCTCTGGAACGATCTACTGGAACAATGCCACTCAAATAAGCGCAACACAAGTAGCTGTATCACACACAACAGCAAATTCCGAGGACATTGATTTATTCTTGGCGTTACTGGCGACTTCAAACCAATTCGTAATCCAAGAGAAGTCTGATTCAAACAGCTTCCAAAAATGGACAGTTTCAGGGACTCCAACGAATGTTTCTAACAGCTATATTGAGCTTCCTGTTACATTGGTTAGCAGTGGTGGTAACGGAAGTTCTAACTTTGCGAACGCCGCAGAGCTTCTTTTTATATTGACGCAACAAGGCATTCAGGGTGCTACCGGAGTTCAAGGCGCGACTGGAAGTCAAGGCGCTACTGGCTTGACTGGAGCTACAGGTGAAGGATCGACAGGAGCGACTGGTCTTGTTGGTGCAACCGGAGACATCGGCGCTACTGGGTTAACTGGCGCAACTGGGGTTGGAGCAACTGGAGCTACAGGATTGACAGGAGCCACTGGACTTACCATTCCAGCCGCTCCGCTTTACCAAGCTACATACTACAAGAGTGCAAATCAAAACTTGGTCAATCCAAATACAGATATTACATTTGATCAAGACGCCACTTGGAACAATGCAAACGGTTATATTACTCACACATCTGGTTCTGCTAATTTCGTAGTAGTTCAAGCCGGACTTTATCAGCTAGAGTTCAATCTTTCTGTAAATGCAAATGGAGCAACTTGGAATACTAGCACAAATAAAACAGTTTCAATCGACATTACTCGATCTCCTAATGCAGAACAAGTTGTAATTGGTCAAACAGCAGTTGCGGCTTCAACTACAAGTTATACACAAAATGTTGTTTCTACCTTTAACCTTGAAGCTGGCGATATAATAAATCTTCGTCATTTTGGAAACTTCGCAACAGCAACTCCATTTGTTCAAGGAGTTCAAAATACTATTGATCTTAACACATGGTTTTCTTGGAGGTATGTTTCTACTGGACCAATAGGCGCTACCGGAGCTACAGGTATCCAAGGAGATATTGGGGCAACTGGCGCAACTGGAGCAGGAAGCACGGGAGCTACAGGAGCTACAGGAGCAACTGGACCACAAGGGACTCCCGGCGGGGCAACTGGTGCTACAGGAACAACTGGTGCTACAGGAACAACTGGTGCTACAGGAGCAACTGGGCCAAAAATATTGGGAGTCGCTTGTTCCTCTGAAACTGAAATTTTAACAGTAAATTATAATCAAACGGGAATTAGGTTGCCGTATGCAATGAACTTGTCTCAAGTAAGATTAAGTTGTAACACTGCTCCAACTGGGAGTAAAATAATAGTAGATGTTGTTGCAGATGGGGTTAGCATATTTAGTACTAGACCTGCAATCGATCAAAATTTTACTACTTCTGTTGGAGGAACTCAGCCCGGAGTAATATCAAATTCATCACTTATTGATAATTCTTCAATATCTTTCAATATAACTCAAGTTGGATCAGACTTTCCCGGAACAGGATTAAAGGTTTGGCTTATAGGGTCATAAAATGAGTCTTGTAATAAATTCATACAATTACCCATATCAAGGATGGAAGTCAGTTCCATCAACTGGTTCTCAAACTTTAATTAGGGTATCTGGAAGTGGGCAAATCCAATATTCTGTTTTTGGGACAAATGGGTTATACAAGTCAATAGATTACGGTAAAACATGGAGTTATGTAAATTTTATTAATTATTACATTTCTTCACTTGAAATATCTGATTCAGGTCAAATAATTTATTTCACATATACTACTGCTACTGATAATTATTTATTTAAATCGTCAGATTTTGGGAATACTTGGCAATTATTAAATATCGCGCCACAACCACAAAGGTATTACCTAATAATAAACTCATCAAATGATGGTGATGAGATTATGCTTTATGCTGTAAAAGGTTATGGAACTGGCCCAATAGCTAAAGCTCCAATTATTGTTAGATCAATTGATGGGGGGAATACATTTACCTATACAGACCCAACTTCACTGCCTGTTTCCATTGATCTTTGGTCTGTAAAGTCATCAAGAGATTTTAGTGTTATTTATGCAAAGAGATTCAATGGAATTCCAGGTTCGACAAGTGGTGAAAGTGAATTATATAAATCTATTGATTATGGAGTAAATTGGGTTTCTTGTTTTAATAACCCAGATTTAATAGCGCGTGATCAGATTTCAACATCAAGAAATGGTGAAATTGTTTTTATACATGAAAATGCCCCTCAGACTGTTGGGAGTATTATTATAGGAACTGCAATATCTACGGATTTTGGTCAAACTTGGAATCCATATAGCCTCTCAAATTCATCTTTAGCTGCATTCTCTGATGATAATAAAAATATCACTTTAATACGAACATTTGATGGTTCACAATCTTATTCTCAAGTTTTTACAAATTTTGGTTATAGAATTAATGTACCTGTAACATCAGATATATCAATGTCTTTAGACGGGCGATTTCAGTCATTAGCAACAGATAATCTTGTTTGGATAAATAACAATTTTGGCTTTTAAATAACAATTGAAATAAACAATGTTTTGTATTCAAATTACTGTTAAACAATAAACGACTAAAGATATGGCAATAATCCCTTCACGAAAGGCTACATTTACAGAGGAAGAGAAGCGAATGCTCATCGAGGGAACTGACGCGCAAGGGAAGCCGTTGAGTGAATCGGAGAAGATGAAGCTCTCCAAGATGCACACAGCTAGAACGATTGGTGCTGATTGGCGCGAGAAAGCCGCTGAAAGATCGAAAGCTGGTGAGTCTGCTAGAGCGCAGCAAGCGTTAGCAGAAAGAGCTGCTGCAAACAGAAAGACTCAATACGAATCTCCGCTGCAAGAAACTGTAACCAAGACACAGATCAATCTCCCCGGTGGAGGTAAGGTAAAGTATGGCATCGACACGCTGGCAAGCATGCGTGATTTCGAGACAAAACAAACCGAAGAGAAAGCTGCTCTTCAAGCCAAGAGAGAAGGTGCGCTTTCTGCAATGCGTGAAAAATCTGGCAATGCACTTAGACAGAGATACGAGGACGAGTTGGCTTCTCGCGGATTTGCTCCACCTAAGACTAGGCAGGATCAGGAGGCTATTGATAGGGCGAAGATGGAAGAATTTAAGGAAATTAGTCGTTCAAGACTTGCCGCCAAAGAAGAAGAAGAGCGAGCCGTTGGTAAATATAAAGACTATATTAAGGCAGCAAAAATAGCTAGGTCCGGAAAGGACTACGCAGCGGCTTCTTTGTATGATACTCTTGCCAATCAAGAAGAGATTGCAGCTGGTGGCGATATAAGAAATACTTCTTTAAGAAAAAGATTCTTTGAAAATCAAGAGCTTCAAAATGCAAAGGAGAGAATAGCAAAGGTAACTGAAGCTAGGAAACTTGCAATGCAACAAAAAACAATTTCAAATCCAGAAGCATCTTCATTCACTCCGACATCATCCGCCGCGCCTTTGGCTGTTGGTTCCGATATGCCTTCATATCAGTTACCGTATCAAAAACCTGCTGGACCTATTGATCAGGGATTCGGGATGACGACTCCAACTATGGGAGATTATGGGGTAGATTTCTCAAGTATCAGCCCATATAATACTGCTGGAACAAGAACAGCCGGAACAACCGCTCCAGCGTCTCAACCAGCAACACCAAAATCAACAGCGGCATTCCCGACATCTACGCAGCAAACGATTGAAGATATATTGCCGGGAGCCTCAAATATGCCAGTTGTCCAAAGGAATCCGAATGAAACCCCAGCGCAGCATAACGAAAGAGTATTGCAGGAATATACGAACAATGTAATTATTCCATCCTTTGACAAAGAAACTCAAGACGCAGTAAGGTCTGCTATCGAACTCAATAAACAAGAGTCTACTTTGTATAAACAGAGGTTTGCTGGCAAGGGCAAGGACTACGAGAAAGTTTCTGAAAATCTAAAAAAAGATCAGCAAGTAATCATTAAATCAATGAAAGAATTGAAGTCTAAATTGCGGGACTTTAAGAAGTATCCAATGGATAGCAAGGAAAGAACATTTCTTCTAAATCAAATTGGAACGCTTAATAATCAACTTGGATTCTTTGATAAATTACTAAACTAAAATGGCAAACAGAAGATACAGATCAAAGCAGCCAAAATACACTAGGGGATATATTCCAGAAGTTCCTGAAGATGAGATGGATTATGCTGACGCAATGAGAATGGCTAGTCCAGAATATCAAGCCGCTTTTGAGTATTCTCAGCTTGAAGACAAGTATCCAATAAAAACTCTTTATGGAGAAATGCAACGCGAAGAGCAGCGCAATAGAGAGAATTTAGACAGGCAGAAGGAAATTGAATACAGGGCAAATATAATCAAAGATCGCCAGTCGCAACTTGAGCTAAAGAAAGCTGCAAGAGACTTGGACATGTATGAGTCTCAGATCAACCGAGAAGACGCAATGCTGGAGCAGATGCCAGTTGCTAGGCAGAAGTTAGCCGAGCTAGATGTCCGTGATCCAGACTTCATCAACAAAGCATACGATATTCAAGAACAGCATCCGATGGCATTTGAGAGCGATCAGTTCCAAAAGTATATCTTCCAGCCAATGCTTAACCGCAACTCACGCCTAACGGGTCGCAAGCAAGAGGGTGTAGTTACTCAGGAAGGATTATCTAAAGCGATGGGTGAGATTTCTAAATACGACGAGCTTATCTCTGCTAGAGGTGAAGGTGTTGGGCCAT
>Ga0315903_10007364_pt1 | contig 13767 bp, 5 predicted proteins | sample LakEriMetagenome_7_FD_203524 | JGI IMG/M metagenome (GOLD analysis project Ga0315903, IMG submission 203524) | Freshwater fungal communities from buoy surface, Lake Erie, Ohio, United States - Buoy 2 MA119 | ecosystem: Environmental > Aquatic > Freshwater > Lake | place: USA: Lake Erie, Ohio...
CACAATGGTCGGTGTAGATGCCGTAGACGCACTACCCGTACAAGTGGCATCATAATCTATTTGTAGTTCTAATTTATATTCGGTACCACCTATTGGGTCAATGTCTCCTGAACAATTAGACTCTATGTGTATTGTGTTGTTTAACTCATCAATTGTGAAATCACCAACACCATTTATATTTGATAATAGGTATTCAACCGTCTGTAACCATAAACTATCTGATGGTATATCATCAATATCAGTTATGTTGGCAAATGTTTGTGTATATGCACTACCATTTATAGTGATAGAACAAGTTAAATCGGCATTTAAAATAGTACAACCAGTATATCCTGATGTTGCATCCATAAAACCTTCAAAAAACATTTCAGAGATCCCTCTTTTTGCACCAACTGTCGTTGTAAATTCATTTTCACATAAATTATATGTTTGGTAAGCAGATATTAAATTACCAATACAAGTAATATTAAAATAATTGGTTTCAGAACACCCATCAATATCGGTAACTGTTAAACTATAAGTTCCTGCGGTTAATCCCGCAACTGAAGACCCCACAGAACCATTAGACCAAAGGTAAGTAAATGGTGGCGTACCTCCATATATTGAAGTAGTTGCCGAACCAAGAGTAGTTCCAACACAATTCGTGTAATTAATTGAAAAACTTACAGTTGGTGTCGTTGTGATTGAAAAACTTTGTGATACCACACACCCATCAATGTCAATCACACTTATCGTGTAATTTCCAGGAACCAAACTTGTGAATGTTTCAGCACTTGAGGTTGTGTTTGGTATTACACTATCATTAATTAGAGGTGTGTCAATATTTTCTAAAACATAAGTTATTGATCCTGTGTATCCTGTACCAACAATAACTTCAACTAAACCGTTTGGTTGTCCACAAGTAGAACCTGTTGTTGTTGCTGAAACTGTAAATTTTTGTTGTGAGTTAACAGTTGCTGTGGTTGTGTATGCACATGCAGATCCTGAACCCGATATTAATAAATCGTAAGTCGCATTACTTAACCCTGTTTGTGTAAAACTTTGATTTGTTCCAAAATAACTATAAACTGTACCGCCTGTTTGAGCACTCAAAACATACAAATAGTTTTGACTACCAGGTCCTACTATTGAAACCGATATCTCTCCATTATTTTGACTACAAACTGAATTAGTCACATTTAAAGTGTTTAATGAAAAACCATTTTGTGTATTAAGGTATCCTGATAGATTTATTGGACAAAAATTAGCATCTCTAACAAATATGTTGTAATTACCAGCACCTAAATTACTAACAGTAAAAGTATCGGATAGTGTATACCCAACTTGACCTGTGTTTGCCGAATAAAAATACGGTGATGTTCCTCCGGACAATGTGTAAGTTAAACTACCGTCTGTCGCAAAACAACTTGGACTCAAACTTGTCGTTCCAACTAACCCTAAAGGAAGTGCAACACCTATGGTTTCTTCTACTGTAGTTGAACAACCTAAACTGTCTGTTACTGTACAACTGTACGTTCCTTGAGTTAATCCTGTTATTAGTTGTGTTGTTTCACCGGTATCCCAAAGATACGTAAATGGACCTGTTCCGGTTAACCCTGTTACCGCCAATTTTCCTGTATTGATGACACAAGTAGAAGTATTAACTTTCCAAAGTCCAAAATTAACACCTGTTGAGTTGTAAATTAATGCGTTTGGTGTATTTGCACTGACAGACCCAAAATCAAAAATAGTTGAATAGTAGGTTCCGGCACTTAAATTAGTAAAAGTATATGGTAAAGTTAATGTTTCTATAATTTGAAATAATGATCCGTCTTTATATAAGATGATATCATAAGGACTATTAATTGATGTTGCACTAACCGTTAGAGATCCGTTTGGTAAACCGCAGGTTGTGGTGTTTACATCGGTGATTACAGAATTAAAACACTCAGAAATATATATGTTTATATATTGTTCATTGTTTTGTAGACCTAAACTATCATTTAATCTAAAAACATAGGTACCACCGGTAAGTCCTGTATACGTAAATGGACCATTACCTGTTTGTGCACTTAAAGTACCCGGAATTATGTTGTCTATAGTGTAAGGTAAAACACCACCAAACCCTGTTATAATAGTGGATCCCGAAGTCGCATCACAAACACCCGTCACAGTAAAAGTACTACTTAAAATACCTGTATTACAATCTTGTGTACATGTGATTCCTGTTGCAACATAAACTCCCGTAGCACTCCCAGAATATGCACCATCAATACAAATACTCTCACCTAAAGATATTCCTGATTGTAGATTACCACAACAATCAACATAAGTATAAATCCCGTTAGTTAATCCTGAAACACAAGCCATATTCTATAATTAGTTCGTACAATTTATATCTATATCAACACCAATGTTAATATATAAAGTTTTATCGGTGAAACTATCATAACATGTAGTATTACTAACTATTAAACTATTTCCCGCCAAATAATAATTTAAACCAAAACTATATAAAGTATCTAATTCGGTTTCTATTCCATTTAATATTTCCGTCGTTGTTGGTGTTTCATTACCATAACCTGTAAAGAATGGACTCTGTATTAATACATTGTCGTCCAATCTGCAATCTATATACCACGTACTTATCACACTGGTTTCATCACACTGAGATTGTGTGTATCCACTTGATGAGATTAGGTCATTAATTGAATCATTTAATATTTCTTGAGGAAATAGTGGATTTGATAGGTTTGTTAAATTACAGGTTAATGTTTGATCAATACAATCATAAGTGAAAAGTTGTCCGTTATATGTACAAGGAATACAGTTAACAGGAATGAACACACAACCTCTTTGTCTTCTCCAAACCACTTTTTGTCTATGAAAAACAGAGTTATCCATTTTTTGACCTGTCATCCAAATAGTGGTAGCAGGCACAACTTGCTCTAATAATCTTTGCCAGTAATCACCTAAACCTAAAGTAAAATCAATCATCTTTTGGTATGTAAATTTGTTGTTTGGTAATCCGACAGTTTCTTCTGATTGTAAGTATCTCCAAAAAATAGATTGTAAAGTTGGGTACCCTCCTGTTTTACCATCAGATATTGTCCATCTATTTCTAACATTAATAAAGTTATTGTAAAAATTTTGAGCAAATTCAAAAAATGTTTTTTCTTTAGGTTTCGGATTAATGTATGTCCAATCAATATTACCGGGTGATGGGTATGGTGCGGTTAACCCTGAATTTGGTATTGGGTAATCGTATTGTACAGACATATCCCAAACGTCGTAAGTAATACCTTGACCCATATTCAAATAAACCTCAAGTATTTTTGTGTTCAAAACTAATTTATCATCCTCCGCAAAATAATTAGCACCATTAAAATTACTATCAACTTTTCTATTTTCAGTGTTAATTTCCCAAGATTTTTGATTATCAATGGTTTTAGTTAATTCAAAACCAAAAGTGCCCATTGATGGGAAATTTCTAAATCTATCTAAATATTCTTGTCCATATGTGAATGGTTTTAAGTATGATATCAAATATGGATTTGATGGATTAAAAGAGGAGTTTACATTATCTGCAACCTCATCAGATCTGTGTTCAGGTGTTGATTCAAACCAACCACTACCTAATTGATAGTAGAAACTATCGTTGTTTGCTGGTGGTTTTGGGTATCCTTCATTATCTGTAGGAAAGTCAGTTGGTACTGAACTTACAATCCCAATACTTGCTGAAGTCGTAAACCCTGAATATGTATTTCCTAAAACACTAAAAGTATTTATCGGATCTAAAGCCGGAACCACATCTAATAATGTACCACCAGAAATAGAACTATATAGTTGATTAAATCTATCAATATTAATTTTAGAATCGGCAAGATAAACAATTTCATTTAATTCTATTAAAGCGTCGGGAGCACCAATAAATCTTAAAATATATTCTAATGATTTTCTTGTTCCTTTTGATTTAAACATATATGAGGCATTCAAAATTAAATTCCTATAATATTGAAAGTTTAATTCCGTTGGGGTGTCGGGTCTTGATTGTCCCGCATAAATTTGAGTCGCATCAGGATTAAAAACTGATGTTAAAAAATTTTCGTTAGTTATTGGTGATATGTTTGGATTTAAACCTAATGTTTGAGCTAAATTTGTAAGAAGCTGTGAAGGTATGTCATTACCAACATTATAATTCACCGAATTCATAAAGGCCAATGCATCTATAAATTTCTTTACCTCATCAAAACTTCTTCCGTAAATTTGTAATATTTTTTCTATTTTTTGATCAGGTGTGTCAAACTCAATAAATGAACCTGTTATTAAAAATCTACTAATTAAATTAGTTTTATATGTATCTAAAGCGTTTGCAATTTTTTGTAATTTAAAAAGATAATTATCAAAGTTCTGAGAAGTTATATCTAAATTCCAATAAACATCTTTTTTCCATGTTAATCTTTCATTATATGTCGTATAATTACCATCACCATCATAATCAAAATATTTAAAATTAGAGGTGTACATAGGGATTGTTTTTCTATTTAATAAAAAGTCTTCAATCTCATCAAAACTGTCCGTAAATATTTGTTCAGTAACTAAATTATTTGGTTTTATAATTAAAGTTTCGTTTGACTGTGTTACTGTTGATGTTTTATTTTTAAATGGGTCACCTTTAACTATTATTGTTACCGTACCTCCCGTAATTGATTCTGTAGGTACAAAATCCAATAGATTGTATTCAATATTTAAATCTTTGAAATATAACGCATAACTTGTGAAGTTATCTGTTATATTTCTATACTTAGAAACTCCCAATGGTCTTGTTTCTACATTTCTTTTAGCATTTATTGAGTAATCAATACCAAAGGGGTTATTAAATAAAAACACATCAATATCAAAAGTGGTTTCATCGTCAACACTATCATACGTAATATTTGTTGCTGTTGGTAATGTTGCGATAGAAGATTGATTAGAATAAACTTCAATTGCTGCCGGAAAATAATTAATTACCTTGGTGATAGACGCCAACAATCTTTTTTGTAATGATCCATAAAGGGCAAAACTTGTAACTTGGGATATATCAAAATTAGGGTAAACTTTAAAATTTTTCTGTATAATTTTTTTGGTTTCTTCTATATTTTCAATTTGAAGGTTTTCTAAAGTATATGGTTCTGAAAATATTCCGGTATCAAACTTCCTATTTACCTTTTCATAGATGGCACTTGTAAATTCAAAATTACCTTGGGTTAGTCCTCCACCCGCAACAATTTGTAATCCAACTATATTGTCAGAAAATGTTTGCGAACCCGATGGCGGTGCTGGTGGATATAAAAATTTTTTTTTAGCCATTAACTAATAATATTTGTAAAGTTTTTACTGAAATCAATATTAGATCCCCTATCTTGTCTAACTTCATATAACAATTCATTAAAATTATCTCTAATTTCAAATAAGTTATATTGTTTGTAAATATTTCCAGCACTATCGTATAATGTGTAAATACCATCCTCAATACTTTTAGTTTGATTACCATAAAGAGCAATCGCTATAGTATCTAAGTCATGTTCCGCCATTTGTATATCAATAGTTATAGGATTAAAAAAAGTATTAGTTACTATAATGTTTTGATTTGGTTGTCCTATATATGGTGTTGCGGTTGGTTTGTTTGTTGGTGCGGTTGATGGTGAAAGTGTACAAAAAATTAAATCGCTACCACCATCAACATATCGGTACCTTATTGATTTTTGTGTACTGTTTGTTTGATCGGTTAAAACGGGTTCACAAAAAAACGAAGATGTTATAACTCTATAGAAATTCTGTATTTTACTACCGTCAATATTTAAATATTCAACTCTGTATCCAACCAATCCTTGATTTGTAAATTTGTTTCTAAAAATAGTTGGTACATTATTTAAATCAATAACGATACCTTTAACGTTAGGTAGTGATGATAGAACACCACAATCAGTGATTGTTGTTCTAATTTCTGCCGGTCTTATATAAAGTGTATAAATACCAATTTTATTAAATTCTGATGCCGGTAATTTTAAATTATACAGTCCACCTAATATCTCCACACCTGAATTACCTCCCGTGTCGGAGTTATTAAAGTAAGGAGTTAAAATTGTTCTCGCATTTAATTTTTTTAATGTGAAATTTGTGGTCACATCCCTTGATTCGGTATAATGAAGTATTATATCAACGTCTTCCGGTGAAACGTCCGCAGGTCTTACTGTTCCGTATGTTCCTAATGCCATTTTTTTATTCTATAAATAGTTTATCTTCTTTTTTTATATGGTGTTAATCTTGAAAAATCCGTATCCATATCTAACCATATCGCCAGTATTATCAACTTCACCCAACCTTTCTAATGATTCAAATGGTGAATATTTCCCTCTTTCAACAAAAACATCCGCCTGTATTTCGGGACTCATAACAAAATCTAAAAGGTATTCATTTTTAGTAATTGCCGAAGACACAATCATAGTATCCGTAATACCAGAAGAACTTACAACAAAAAAAGTTTTTCCGTTTGGAAAATCAAAATAACTAATATTATTAATTGTATATGATGTGTATTCGTTTGTTATTGAATCTATCTGGCCAAGTAAATTATTATTCTTAAAAAATTGATATCCTATTGTGTATTTTTGAGGTCCGTATCGCCTTAATTCACTTAACTTTGATTTGGTAAACCCTGATATTGTAAACGGAACTGTAGTAAAATTATCTGAAGTTTGTGCAGAAACTGAGTTATTATTATCTCCTTGAAAGATTGTTTCAAGGTTATTAGTTTGTGTTGGCCAACTACCTCCCATTGGGGTGTATGTAATAACTCCATTTGGGTTGTCTACTGTCGCCCCTGACAACGGTATAGATATCGGTTTTTGAACTATCGTTGTACCAAATGAATTAGACCCAGATAATGTTATGGTGTAATTACCACTAACATTATATATATGATCTAAAGTGTCGTTAGGTAATACTTCAAAAGGAGATCCATCCCCCCAATCTACTGTATAATTTGTTAAATTTAAAAATTTCTTTGTTTTTTTTGCTGAAGTATTTAATAATCTAACCTCAAACAAATTAAATGGATTATAACCCGAATATAAAAAATTAGTAATTACATTTTGTTGCTCAATTAAACCATCAAATTCTGAGTATATACCAACATCGTTATAAGATTGAGTTAAAAAGATAGGTATTGTTAGTCCGGTTAATAAAGATGTTCCATTAGTACCTCCACTCAAAATATATGACATTCCACTGTAAATACCAAAATTATTAACACCGGTATCTCCTGTGTATGTTTCTAAAAAAATTTCACTTTTTAAAACTTCAGGAGATATTTTAATATAAATTTTATTTTCGTTCATATAGGGTTTACATATTCGTACCAGTTTATTGGGTTTGTAGTACCCTCACCTACTCTAACATAAAGAAAATTGGATTGGTTTGAAGGGACTTCTTTATAAACCTTATATTCGTAATTTTCATAGTCAAAAAAGACTTTATAGTAAAAATATTGACTCTTATTAAAATCGTAAACATTTGGGCCCAAAAAATTACTTTGCGGTGTATTCATCATTCTAACAAATTGCCCTTTTTTAGCATTAAAAAATTTACAACTCATATACATTTCTGTTTGTGAAAGATATGTTTGATTTTTTAACCAATAAAAATAAAAACCTTCTTTATCGGCTCCAATAGAATCTAAAATCATGTATGGTTTTTTAACCAATACGGTCAAGTTAGGGTTGCTAAAAAGTATTCCTGGTTCTTTTTCTCCTTGTTGTGTTGGTAACACTACTGAAAAAAGTATTTTTTGATTTTCGGTAGTATTTCTATCATAAAAATCCAACTTATAAAAACTTTTTTTAAATGAGTTTGCAAAATAATATATCTCTTCATCTAAAAATCCTTCGTTTTGATAGTCATCTAACCATTGATTTATGTTTGGTGGATTAACTAAAAAATCAGTTTGTCCTTGTTGATTAAAAAAATTAAATTTATAGTGTATTTGTGTTTTGGTTGTGTCGTTTTCCCAAGTTGCGTGACTAAATCTTGTTATTTCAAAATCACTTATTGGGTTTATAACCTCTTCCTTTATTTGATTTTGTAAAATATCAATAGCTTCGTCTCTACCCTCCATATCAAAATTGATTTGTATTGGTATATTAATACTCTTATCTTCAGCATTAAAAGAAAACCTATAATTACTCACACTCATCTCTTTCTATTGTATTAATTTGGTTTGTTTGTACAAACATTTTTCTAGTTATTGGGTATTGGTTAAATAATATATTTGAAAATGGATAATGTGCTCCATTTAAGAACGGATAATTAACACCTCTACCGTCTCCATCAATAAACCCATAACTATATATATCTCTCCAAAAAAATGTTTGTTCTGTTTCTGAAAACCAAGCATAACTTGGTATATTAACAACTTCACCCTTTTTTCCTGTTTCAATATCATCACTAAAAACTCTAATCGTTATTTCGTTATGTGGTTTATAAACATAACCACTTGGTAAATTTACAGGAGAATTGTCCCATAATAATGTTGGGTTAAAAGAATATTTGTGATTAATGTTTGATAAAACGTATTCATTTTGTTCAAAATCATTATATTCACAAAAATCACCTTTAATCACGGAACCTAATGGTAATATTTTATTAAAATAAAAATTTAATGAATTAACGGTATAACTATCAATCGGTATCTCATCTTTATTAACCGTTGATGAGTGGTCCCACCATGTATCAACTGAATTTTCTAAAAAGTTAAAATCCCAACCAATATCAATTGCGGTTGGTGATCCATTAAATGTGAGGGCCGGCGGATTAAAATACCCCATATATCCTCTTTGTACTATCGTGTAAAATAATTTTGTTAAAGGTTTTCCGTTATTATCTAAAAGACCTTCAATATTAACGTCTTTAGAAAAAGAAAATGAATAATTTTGATTATCATCTTTAAATGAAACTCTTTGAATGTTATTTGGTGTCAATGCGGAATACTCTAATTTAGATTTAACCTTAAAAGCATTTCTATCAAATCCCGTTTTAAAAACATCCAAATCTTTTATTTCTGTTAGGGTTTTGTGTAATCTTATATAATACCTTGATTTTGTTTCGGCACTATTTGTTGTTGTAATTATTCTTTTAAAATTTCCGTAGGTTCCTGTTTGTGTTTGAGATGGGTCAAATTTTTGATTGTATGTTGTAAAAACATATTTTTCTGAATCATATGTCCCATCACCAACCGAATATACTTGAAAAACTTTTTTACCGTCAATACCTAAAGGTTGTGTTGGTAACTTTATTTCAAAAAAATCGCCTGACATTAAATTATGTTTTGTTGCACAATAAAAATAAATAACTTGTACACCGTCTAATTGTCCTGTCTCTATAACAAATGGGATTCCATCAGAAACCAAAAAGTTTGAATTTGTTACTCCAAATTTTTCACTAGTCCAAGACATTCTTTGTGTTGTGTCACTACTGAAAGGATATGTTATATATGATACCCAATTATAAGTTGCGGCACTTTTTGCAACAAAAGGAATGTGTCCATTGATGCCTTGCTCCCTATAAAAAGTAAATTCATAAAATTGTGGGTATCCATCCCAAGCACTATTTGGGTTTTGTGATTGTGAGATAGCATTATTTATTTCATTTGTGTAATATAAATTATTTTTATATGGATCATACTGAGCCGACCCGCTAATCGTATTTTGAAATAAATTAACAATTTTTCCAGAAAATCTAAACTTACTACTCTCTTGTCTTTCTGTGTTGAATTGTTCCAATTGGTTAACCAATACGTTCCTGTCGCCTTCAACCATAGTTCTTCTTTCACCAGCAAGAGGTACTTGTATCCATACCGGTCTATCAGTACTTGTCACAAATCTTTTTGATCCTAAAACTATTCTTTTTTCGTCTTCTTTTGACATTTTATTCTCCTATGTAGTTTGTTATAAATTTATTAAGAGCGGTTTTACCCTTGTATAAACCAAAATAAAAATGGAATGGTGCTCCTACAACAAAACTTTCAGGTGTTTGTATAGTACCCGTCCAATTTGGATCATTATTACCATTAACGTCTGAATTAAAAATATAACCTTTTTGTCCTGTTGGTGTTACGTTAAAATATGGTGTTGTTGGTGCATATTGGAAACTCATTGATTGATACTTTTGAGAATAAAAAGCGTTGTTAGTAACGTTAGTATCCCATTCATTATTGTCGGTACCAAATATTGTTTGTTGTCCCGCAGTAGAACTTGATGTCCATTTATACATAGGTACTTCCTGAGTTTTAGAATATCCAAAATAATTAAATAGTGGTGGTGTTAGTGAAAAGGTTTGTATACCGGGAGAAAGTATGTTTCGACTAGTAGTGTCAGATGAAAAGAAAATACCAAACATACTATTAAAGTTTCCTCCTTGTACATATAAGTCGTTATCATCATATTCTTCATCACCAAATGGAACAACTCCAAATTCAGAATTTATACTAAACATCTGTGTAATATCACCATCTAATCTATCTCCACTTCTTGAAAAGAATCTATTAACCGATTTGTCCCCTAACCCTGAAACCTGTAACCAATAATTTTTATTAACAAATCTTGAGATTATTGCAAGATTTAATACGTCACCTTGATCATTATATGATGTACTTTGTAGGTTTTTCATTAAATACCCTTCAAAGTTAGGGTTAGAACATATTTCTTTTGTATATAAGTCTCTTGGACCTAAATCCATTATTGTTGTTGGGAAAAATAAATTTCTATCGTTAGTGGCACCAAATGGTACACCAACATACCCAACAACCCCAAATGGTTGATATTCAGGTACTTGTCCAACAAATTTTCCTGCATTTCCATTATATGGTGCCGATCTATAAAATAATGAGTTAGTTGTCCCTTCTGTATAAAAAATAGTTCCTTGACCTTCTCTATATATTGAATCCCTTGTTCCACAAAATTTATATTTTTTTGGTTGTCCAGTTACGTTATATATTGTTTGTTTCTTAAAAGAAAACATATATAATGAACCGTTTAACCAATTATTTTGGAACACTTGTGAAAATACTCCACGACACGCTGCGTATGTCACCCTAAATCTAGCCCTCCACTCCCTAAAATATCTAATGTCATTAGGTATTGAAACGATTAATGGTTTATCAACAAAGAAATAACATCCACCATCAACTCTACTATCGGTATTTTGACCTAATAAATTATCAATAGGATCCGTACATGGTGTCTCAACTCCAAAATTATTACCACTTCCAGAATAACAAGTAATAGGTACCATACCCTCACACGTTAGTGTGTTTAATATTGCGTCAGTATACGCATTACTGGTATCTCCGGTTAAGTCTTGAGCATTATTTGTGTTATCGGTCGCCTCAAAATCATTAGAAGGTATTGCAACAGAGCTACCCTGATCATCTACTGTATAAATTTCAAAACGATTATTTAAATGTAATGAAAATGACGTGTTACCTGAAACTTCAGTAACATCAGATGTTGGTAATCTGTCTGATCTAAACACCAATCTGTTATTATTTGTTACAGTAATATTTGGATTTGATCCGTTTGTATGGTATGCAAATGAATAGACCCTAGCATTTTCAAAATCAGCTGTTGATGATCCTTGAAAAGTTAAACCAGGTACCGCAATCAATGTACCACCTTCAATGTTTCCTTGATCGGTGTTCGGGTATAAGTCAAAACCACCTATTGAACATAGATAAGGGGGATATTGTAAAATACCAATTGAATTGGTTGTCAATACATAATACGTATTAGTTCCGCTTAATTTAGCAATAAAATAACCGGAACTATCGTATGGAGTGGTAAGGTTAGAATTCGTATAAAGTTTGGTAACGGTAGGAAAAGCAGATGGTCTATTAGCGTAGAGTGGATTCGTAAACGCTAAAGGATCTATTGTTGCCGCACAGGCAGCAGGAAAAATTGGATATTGTATTCCATCTGTTAACCAAACGTATTGATTTAGTGTTGATGGTGTGTGTCCAAATTGGAATCCCATTTTATTTAGTGGTGTTTGGTCTGTCGACTTAAACGCCGGTGAATAAACACCAGTACCGTTCAAGTAAAACCCTAATGTATATAAATCACCATAATACGCAACACTACTTGTGGTTGATTTGTCTGTTGAGTTATAATAATATGGGCTATTATTTGTAAAACTTGAAAACTGTACAGTATCAACATTAAACCCAAAAGGTTGGTGGTATAGGGATACATTAGTGTTGTTAGTCACCAAATGTGATTCTGGTGATTTGTTAGAATAATACCATGATGGTGGTGTTGGTGATCCGTTTGGTACTGTGTTTGGTTGTATTGGTACATTCAAATAATAACTACCTTCAACAATAGGTCCCGAACCAAATGAAGAGTATCCAAACAATTTAGATAAATCGTATTTTATATTTTGTTTATCAGTATATGGGTCAACACCTCTTGATAAGATTAAAACTTCTAAATCATTAAATCCATCAAAATTTCTTATAGAATAAACATAACTGCTGTTTTGTGTTGATGATGGAAATGATGGCCATTGTTCTAAGTATTGTGTTTTACCAAATAAGTACTTATTAAGTGCACCTCCAAATAATGAAGGTGATGTCATTGCTGAAAATTGACTTACCGTTCCACCTGTAATTAATTGGAAATATTCTAAACCAGATTTAAATTTATATTCTTTACCGTCTGAAGTAATTTTTAGTTTTAAGTTTATGGTTTGAACATTTCCTGTTTGGTCAATATATGTTAGTGGTTTGTTAACTAATGCGTTTGTGTTATATGGTGTTGATCCCGTTATTGTTGTAGTACCAAATTGATTGCCAGATGTAAACCCTGTAATATTTGGGTCGTTAACATTATCAATACTATTAAAAGTTAGTAATTGTCCTGCGTTAATGTTGCTTAATGTTTGTGAATCACACAACAAAATTAATACACTATCGGTGAATGGTGTTGATGGGGCTAATGTTGTAGTATTTGGTATTGTATTATTTACGGTTGTTTCTATGATATTTTGACCTTCAAAATATCTTGCCCTAAAATTAACCATGTTCATTGATTGGGCCAAAGAAACATCCCAAGGGGCTTTACCCCATGCGGGTGTTGCTTCTTGTGAAGCAAATGGAACTTTAATAATTTTATTTGCTGCTGAATTTCCCTCTAAACCCTGAAACCCTGAGAGAAATTCTCTATATTCCTCATTTAACGTTTCATTAGAAGAGTCAAGCGTATTATTTGCTATAGTAAAAGAGTTTGATGATGTTAAATTAGCCAAAACACTATAATTACCTAATGTTATATTATACACATCACTTTCTGTTTTTGATGTAGTGTCTAATTCTTGCTCTGTACAAGGGCAAGATTCACAATCAGGATAAGACATCATAGGTAAAGATATTCTTTTAAAGGGGTTTGTTTTTGATATTGGTGTGATATTTTGTTTTTTACAATCCGATTTTTTTAACTTAGATGATAGTATAGCAACAACAATACATATTGAATATACAAAAGTATTAATTAACCATATGAATAAATTTATAATTACTCTAAATATTGGGTAAAGTAACGCCAATACGTGTAGAATAACCAAAATATTTGGTACTAATAACGAGACTATGGTTATTAGGAACATCATTAAAAAGAAAATTAAATCAAAGTTTCTAACACCGTCATTAACAGGTAGTTTATTTATTTGGTTACATTGATTACTGTCAATTTCTTT
>Ga0315903_10007366_pt1 | contig 13765 bp, 2 predicted proteins | sample LakEriMetagenome_7_FD_203524 | JGI IMG/M metagenome (GOLD analysis project Ga0315903, IMG submission 203524) | Freshwater fungal communities from buoy surface, Lake Erie, Ohio, United States - Buoy 2 MA119 | ecosystem: Environmental > Aquatic > Freshwater > Lake | place: USA: Lake Erie, Ohio...
TGAGGGCAGCATCGAGTGAGCGGAGCCCAGGATGGGCGGAGCGAACGTCCGGCGACGGGCATGGGCAGCCCCGAGCCAAACGGCGAGCCGGCTGCATGCCCGCATCGCTCACGCGATTGCGGCTTCCTGGCAACCGAACGCAAGGCGACGGGCATGGGCAGCCCCGAGCCCTGACGTATGATCCCTGCCATGAGCACCTGCCGCTGCCCGATCTGCTCGGGCGAGACCCACGAGATCCGCGCCAAGCTCGTCTGCCGACAGTGCGGCGCGATCCTCGAGACCTGCTGCGAAGGCGGCCCCATGGGGGCACCCGCCGACGACGCGGCCGCGCCACCGTCACAATCCGAACCACCGGAAAACCCTCGCGACGAGTGAGTTTTCGGGTCGGGAAAGAACGATCTGGTGAGGGAAGTTTGCCGGCAGCGCAAACCCGACCGGTCGCGGTGTCCCTGCGTAGCGGGACCCCCTGACGGCCGGGAATGCCGGCAGGCCGTCCCGCCTCGTCCGCCCGACAGCGCCACCACTGGGGGTGACGCCTGCGTGCGTGCGTGCGGAACGTTGGTTTCGCGAAACGTTCGAGTGCCTTTCCCTTTCCCTCTGGAGGTTCTTGTGAAGAAGCGTTTGACTTTCAGTTTCCTGCCTTGGGCCGCTGCGGCCGGCGTGTGCGTGGGCGGCTTCGCCCGCGGCGCCGACGCCGTGCCCGCCGCTCCGACGCCGGCCGACGCGTCGGTGCTCGCCGCCGACGCGGCTCCGGTCGCCGAGGAGGCCGCTGCCGCCGCCGACGCCCCGGCTGCTGACGCCGGTGCGTGCATGAAGACGGTGAAGCGCTGGGTCGTCGTTCCGGAGATCCGGGACGTCGAGGCGACCGAGTGGACCACGGAGGTCCGCGAGCGGTCGTTCGAGGTGAAGAAGCGGGTTCCGCGGATCGAGGAGAAGACGCGGACCTACACCGTGATGGTGCCCGAGCACCGGACGAAGACGGTCAACTACACCGTCAACGTCAACGTGCCCGAGACCAGGACGGTCGAGTACAAGGTGAACGTCCCCTACACCGAGCAGGTCGAGCAGTCCTACACGGTGATGGTCCCGGTCAAGGAGGAGAAGACCGCGACCTACAAGGTGAACGTCCCCTACACGGAGGAGCGGACCGCCACCTACAAGGTGAACGTGCCCTACACCGAGCAGGTCGAGCAGACCTACACGGTCCGGGTTCCGTACACCGAGGAGATGACGGGCAGCCGCACGGTGTCGCGTCGCGTGCCGGTCAAGGGCACGAAGACGGTGACCTGCCGCGGCGGCCACTGGGTGACCGAGGCGAAGGAGATTTCGGCGAACGGCAAGTACGACGCCGCCGGCAATCCCTGCTGCCCGAAGGTCGTCTGCTGCCGCAAGTGGGTGCCGACGTGCGAGACCAAGGAGATCGAGGTCACCACGTGGAAGACCGAGTGCGAGCAGGTGCCCTACACCTACTGCGTGAAGAAGTTCCGCTGCGAAGAGCGGTCGCGGACGGTGTGCGTGCACAAGAGTCGCTGCGAGGAGCGGACGCGGACCTACTGCGTGAAGCTCTCCCGCTGCGAGGAGCGGACTCGCACCTACTGCGTCACGAAGATGGTTCCCGAGACCCGCACCAAGACGGTGTGCGTCAACCGGAGCCGCTGTGAGACTCGCACCCGCGAGATCACGGTGAACAAGTGCGTCCCCGAGACGCGGACCCGTGAGGTCAACTACACGGTGAACGTGCCCGTGCAGAAGACCCAGACCTACAGCGTGTGCGCCAGCGACGTGGTCTCGGAGACGAAGTCCGAGTCGTACGTGGTCCGCGTGCCGAAGAAGGTCACGAAGCAGGTCTGCGTGAAGGTGAAGAAGTGCGTCGAGGAGCAGGTCCCGGCTGACGACGCCTGCGGCAACGGCAGCGGCAATGGCAACGGCGGTGCCGGTGCCGGCTGCGGCAAGAAGGGCGGCCTCCTTGGCTGCAAGAAGGGCTGCTGATCCTTCGCCGGCGGGTCTCCCGCCGGACACCTTCGAGTGAAAGTGCGGCGGGTCGGGCGAACAGGGTCGCCCGGCCCGCCGCTTGCTTTCACGACAGGTCCTTTCGTTGCGGTCCCCCCCAACCTCCCCGTACACTGCTTGCACGTGTTCGGAGGGGGTTTTCGAGGGGAGGATCCGTCGTGTTCAGCATCGTGATCGTGCGCCGGCTGTTCGTGATGGCGGCTTCTTGCAGCGTCCTTTCCTGGGGGGCATTCGCCCCGGCACTGGCGGCGCCGTACACCTGGAGCGGCGGAGCATCCACCTCGGCCCCATGGACGGTCGATGCCACGAACTGGACGGGTGCGACCGGCACTCCGTGGGATGCGGCCAACGGCCCTGTGAACGTCGCGGTCTTCAACTCGGCCTCGGGCACGGCCGCCGTGATCGACCAGGTCTTCACCAACGGCCTGACCTTCTCCGCGGCGAACGGCCTCGTGACCGGCGGCACCGTCACGCTCACCGGCACGGGGGTGCTTCTCAACGTCTCCACCGGCACGAGCACCCTGGCCTCGACGGTCACCGGGAGCGGCTTCACGAAGCAGGGCACGGGCACGCTCGTGCTCACGGCGAGCAACACCTTCGGCAGCGGCACGATGACATTTGGGGCCGGATCATCGACCAACCTCGGCTACATCACCCTGTCCAACGGCAAGGCCCTGGGCAACTACTCCACGATCAACCTCGCCGGCAACAACACGGCGGTGGCCGGCCTCAACCTCACCGGCGACATCACTGCGAACTACGCGTTGCGGCTCGACGGTCGCACCAACAACTCGAGCACCTATCACCTCAAAAATGTTTCCGGCAACAACACCTGGGCCGGCAACATCACATCGGTCAACACGGGGGGCTCCTATCTGTTCGTCAGCGACTCCGGCACCCTGACGCTCTCCGGAACGCAGAACTCCACGGTCACGTCGAGTCGCGGCTTCGTTTACTCCGGCGCCGGGGCGATCACGATCACGGGGCCGCTTCTCAACGGCGGCACTGCGGGCATCTCCGTCACCAAGAGCGGCGCAGGCACCCTCACGCTGTCAGGCAACAACACCTACGCCCAGGGCACGACCGTGAGTGGTGGCACCGTCCGCGTCATGAGCAACACCGGCCTCGGAACCGGTGCGGTCACTGTGGCTGGTGCCGGCACCGTCGTCCTCGACGGTGTCACCGTTTCGAACACGTTCACCGTCAACGGGGGCTCGCTGCTCGGTGGCTCGATCACCGCCGCGCGGCTGGTGGGCACGTCGTCGGGCACGGTCTCGTCCACGCTCACAGGCACAGGTGGGCTGACGAAGTCCGGGACCACCAGGCTCGCCCTGACCGGCACGAGCACCTTCACCGGCACCACGCTCGTGAGCGGCGGCACGCTCGCCCTCGGCAACGCCGTCGCCCTCCAGAACAGTGGCTTCGACACGGCGAGCACCGGGGTCGTTCACCTGGCGGCAGGCAGCAGCCTGACCCTCGGCGGCGTGGTGGGCGGCGGTGTCTTCGCCCCAACCGGCTATTCCTCGATCACGAGCCTCACGCTCAATGCCCAACCGGGCAGCACGTTCACCTACTCGGGCAACCTCGCCAACGGAGCGGCGGGCATGTCACTGACCAAGACAGGCTCGTCGGTGGCCTTAGCCTCGGCACCCGGCATCCAGGTGCTTTCGGGCACGAGCCTCTACACCGGCCCGACCTCGATCACGGGCGGCGTGCTCCAGTTCACGAAGCCGTCGGCGCTCTATGGCGGCGACAGGGCGAAGTGGACGGCGGCGAACCTGACCACCGGCGCCGGCGGTGCGCTGGCGGTCAACGTGGGCGGGGCCGGCGAGTTCACGCTGGCTGACGTGGCGACGCTGCTGGCGCTCTCGAGCGGCAGCGACGGCTTCCTCCCGGGGGCGGCGATCGGCATCGACACCTCCAACGCCGGCGGTTCGCTGACCTACGCCGCGCCGCTCGTCGACGGCAACGGCGGCGCCAACTCGCTCGGCCTCGTCAAGCTCGGCAGCGGCACGCTCACACTCACGGCAGCCAATACGTACACCGGCGCGACGACGGTGGCGGGCGGGGCCCTGGTATTCAGTGGGGCTGGCTCGATCCCCACGACGTCGCCCGGGTGGTTTGTGACGGGTTCGGGCGCCGTGCTCGACGTCTCGAACCTGAGCGGTCCGACCTACACCCTCGGCGCCCTCGGCGTGGCGGCGGGGAGCACGCTGGCGCTGGGTTCCAACGCGGTCACCTTCGGCGCCGGCACGGGCAGCACGATCGCTGGCACGCTCGTGGGCAACGGCGGCCTCGTCTACACCGGCACATCGGCCCTCGCCCTGAGTTCGAGCAACGGCTACTCGGGGCCGATCGCGCTGGCCGCCGGCGCCCAGGCGTTCCTCCAGAACCCGTACGGCCTCGGCGACACCTCGGCCGGCACCACGCTCGCCGATGGCTCGCAAATCTATCTCCTGTCCACGGCGAACGCGGCGGCGATTCCCGAGTCGCTCACGTTCGCGTCGGGCACCGCGACGCTCCGCTCAGGCAACGCCGTCAGCTTCACGCTTTCTGGAAGCGTCGCCCTCGATGCCACGGCAGCGGTCAACAATGACAGCGGCTCGACGATCACCTTCGTGGGTCCCGTCAGCGGATCGGCCGGCATCGTCCACACCGGTGGAGGCACGCTCGCGCTCACCAACACAACGTCAGCCAATACGTTCGCCGGAGGGATCGTGCAGGCCGGGGCCGGCGGGATCACGATCGGCGCGGCCGGTTCCCAGGGAACCGGTGACATCGCGTTCGCCGCCGACGGCACGGGCGCCATCACCTTCGCCAACGTCGACGGCACGATCGCCAACAATATCGTCGGGGCCGGCGGCACGGGCGGGATCACCAAGACCGGCACGAGCATCACGGCGCTCACCGCCGTGAACACCTACTCCGGGACCACGACCATCGTCAATGGAGGTGGATCGCTGCGGATCGACGCAGTGGCGGCGCTTCCGGCGGCGAGCACTGTCGCGGTGCAAAAGATTGGTACCAACACCGGCTCGCTCGTGCTGAACACGGCCGGCACCAACGTCTTCACGAACACCTTCGCCACCTTCGCTTCCTCGAACGGCCTCGCAAACGGCGGTACCCCGAACGTCCGGAACCTGCAGGGCGACAACACGCTCACGGCCGACCTGACGATCGCGACCACGGGCGGCAACGGCATGAACTTTACCTCCGACGACGGCCTCCTCACGCTCGCGGGCACACTCTCCAACGCCGTCGCCTCGAGCACCCGCACGGTCGGCCTTGGCGGATCCGGTAATGGCCGGGTGACGGGGCCGATCGTCAACGGCACGGCGTCCGGCGCGGTCACGAACCTCATCAAAGCGGGGGCCGGCACCTGGACGCTCGCGAACACGGCAAACTCGTTCACTGGTACGCCGGCGGTCCTCGACGGCGTGCTCGACGCGGCGAACCTCGCCGATACCGGCCTGCCGAGCAGCCTTGGCGCCGGTTCGACGATCCAGTTCAGCGGTCAGGGCACGAGCGGCACGCTCCGCTACGCCGGCGCGACCGATCAGGCGACCAACCGCACGCTGCAGATCGACGCCACGGGCGGCGCGATCGACTCCTCGGGCGCAGGCACGCTGACGTTCACCGGCGGCGTGACCGCCACCGACCCGACGTCGATGTCGCTGAACTTCACCAGTGGATCGGCCGTCGCGATCAACGTCGCCGCCGTCACGCCCGGCACCGTGGTCGGCCAGCGGTTCACGTCGCCGGCCGTGTCGGGAACCGTCACCATCACGGCCATCAACGGCAACGCCTACACCCTCAGTTCACCCGCGGTGCTCTCCGGCGGCAGCACGGCCACCTTCGTCGGCGCGACCGATCGCGTGCTCAGGCTCGTGGGCACGAACACGGGTGCCAACACCATTGCCACCACGCTGGCCGACAGCACCGCGGGCGGACGACTGGGCGTCACCAAGGACGGCCCGGGCACGTGGACGCTCGGGGCGTTCAACTCGTACACCGGGCCGACGACCGTGGCCGCCGGCACGCTCATCGTCAACTCGGCCGCATCCGTCGCCTCGTCGCGGAGCTTCACCGTGGCCGCGGGCGGCGTGCTCGACGTGACACAACAGGCTGGTGGGCTCACGCTCTCATCGGGCCAGACGCTCGCCGGATCGGGCGTCGTGGCCGGATCCGTCGCCATCGGCTCGACCGCGGTCGTCTCCCCCGGCTCGAGCCCCGGCACGCTGACGATCTCCCAGGATCTCGCGCTCGGTGGGGGGGGCAACTACAACTGGCAGATGCTCGACGCGACCGGCACCGCCGGCTCCGGCTGGGACCTGATCAGCACCGCGTCGCTCACGCTCTCGTCGCTCTCCTCGGCCGATCCTTTCAACGTCAACCTCTGGTCGCTCGCCTCGACCAGCCCCGACGTCAACGGCACCGCGGCCAATTTCGACGCGTCGGTCCCCGGCAGCTGGAGAGTTCTGACGAGCGGCGCGGCGATCTCCGGCTTCGACGCCACCCACTTCCGCGTCAACACGCTCGCCACCGCCGGCGCCGGCGGCTTCAGCAATCCGCTCCTGGGTGGCACATTCTCGGTGGGTCTCTCGGGTGACGGCCTGGGCATCGACCTTCTCTACGCCCCCGCGACGCCGTACACCTGGTACGGCAACGGCACGACCGCCGGCGGCAGCGGCACCTGGAGTTCGGCCGGCCTGACCTGGAACGACGGCTCGGCCGTCGTCGCCTGGGATCCGACCCGCAACGCGCGGTTCGACGCCACCGCCGGCACCGTCACGGTCAGCGGCACGGTCACCGCCAACAACGGCCTGAACTTCGCGGCTGACGGCTACTCCGTGACCGGTGACACGCTCTCCCTGACCGCCGCCAACCGGGCGACGAACGCGGTGAACGTCGGCGCCGGTGCAACGGTCACGTTCGCGGGCGGACTTTCCGCCGACAACGGCTTCTCAAAGACCGGCGGCGGCCGGATGCTCGTCACGGGCGACGTCACCGCGACCGGGGGCGCGAGCGTGACCTCGGGGACCCTGGCGATCGGGGCCGGTGGCACCGCGGGCTCCCTCACCGCAGACGCATCGATCGCAGCCGGGGCTGTGCTCGTCTTCGATCGGTCCGACGTCTTCGCCTACTCGGGCGGCCTCTCCGGCGACGGCTCCGTGCGGATGCAGGGCACAGGCATGCTGATGCTTGCCGGCACCGGCTGCCCGACGGGGGGCATGGTGCTCGCCGGTGGCACTGTGGCGCTGGTATCGCCCGACGCGCTGGGTTCGTCCGGCACGCTCTCCTTCGAGGGTGGCACGCTCCAGTTCTCGGCGGCCAACACGAGCGACTATTCGTCGCGGTTCAGCACGGCTGCCGGCCAGTCCTTCGTGCTCGACACCGCGTCGCAGACGGTGACGCTCTCCACCGGCCTGGCCAGCGCCGGCGGCAGCCTCACCAAACTCGGCGACGGCACGCTGGTGCTCGCCGGACCGAGCACCTTCACCGGTGCCACCACCATCCGTGCCGGCGCCGTTCAACTCGGATCCGGTGCCGCGGGCGGTTCGGTCGTCGGTGAGATCGTCAACGATGCCGTGCTGATCCTCAACCGCTCCGACTCCTTCACGCTTGCCAATGCCATCTCCGGCACCGGAATCGTGCGGAAGCTCGCCGCCAACACGGTGACCATCTCCTCGTCCAACTCGTATGCCGGCGGTACGGCCCTCGAACAGGGCAACCTGCAGGTCGATGCTTCCGACGCGCTCGGCTCCGGCACGGTCACGATCACCAACGCCGGCGGCAACACCCGACTCCTGCTCGGAGGCAGCAGTGGCACCGTGCTCGCCAACCCGATCGTGGTGTCCGGCGTCCAGAATCCCGGCGCTGGCAACGGCGTCCTCTGGGCCACGTCGGGCACGGCCACGCTCACCGGGCCGATCGCGTTCGACAACGCCCCGACCTCGAGCGGCGGGATGCTCGGCAGTTCGGGCAGCGCCACGCTCGTCATCGCCGGGCCCATCACCGTGACCGGGCCGGGCATCGACTTCTCGCAGCGGAGCGGCAACGTGATCCTAAGCGGCACCGGCAGCACGGGCTGGGGCTTGTTCCAGGTGACGGGAACGCTCCACAACGGCGCCACCGACGCGGTCTGCCCGACCGCCACGCTGCGGCTCGGCGCCTCCGGTGCGGCAACCTACGATCTCGCCGGCTACGACCAGACGCTGGCCGCGCTCACGAGTTCCACGCAGGCCGTGGTCGTGGCGAACAGTTCGACCAGCCGCGACTCGACGCTCACGATCGCCGGTGGCACGGCGGCCTACTCGGGCCAGATCGCCGATTCGGTGTTCGGGGGCACGCGGAAGGTAAACCTCGACCTCGCCAGCGGCACGTTCTCGCTGACGGGCAGCACGTCGTTCACCGGCGGCACGCGGATTCGCGACGGCGTGCTCGACCTCGGCAACGCCAACGCCCTGGCCGGCTCGACGCTCGACATGAATGCCGCCGATCTCGGCATCCTCACGCTCACGGCCACGACGGCCACGACCTTCAACGTCGGAGCCCTCACCGGCTCCCGTGGCCTCGACGTCGGCGTCCACACGCTCTCGGCGGGAGGCAACAACCAGAGCACGACCTACACCGGCGTCGTCTCGGGCGCGGGCGGGCTGGCGAAGTCCGGCACCGGCACGCTCGTGCTCACCGCCACGCAGGCCTACACGGGTTCGACCGGGGTCGGCGGCGGCACGCTCCAACTTACGGTCAGCGACCAGCTCGTGACCACGAGCACGCTCGCCTTTACCGGCGCCAATGCCGTCCTCGCGATCGGCCCGCTCAGCCAGACCTTCGGCGCCCTCACGACCGGCAACAACGCCGCCCTCGACGGCATGGCCGTGACCGGCTCCGCGGGGGCCGCCCTCACGATCGCCGGTCCGGGGAACGTCGAGGTCGGCCCGGGTGGCGCGGTGAGCGTCGCCGGCGCCCGCGCGAGTCTCGACGTCTCCTCCCTCGCGACCTTCACCTACTCCAACACCGCCGGCACCGTCCGCGTGGGCCTCAAGGGCGGGGCGAGCAACTCCGCCGCCCCCGGCACGTCGGTCCTCACCCTGGCCGGGTCCAACTCCATCACGGCGGCCGTGCTCGGCGTGGCGGACGTGTCGGCCAGCAGCAACGGCGGCGACGCGCAACTACTGCTCGGACAGTCCAACACCTTCTCGATCGGCGCGTTCAGCCAGTCGTCGGGCGGCCGATCGGACAGCACGGTGCGGTTCAACACCGGGCTGACCAATCCGTCGCTGCTCGTCCGCGGAACCGATGGCACCGGTCCCGTCGGTACCTGGACGGTGGGCAACGTGGCGACTTTCGTGACCACCAAGACGGCGTTCACGGCAACCGCCGACTTCTCGGGCGGCACCCTCGACGCGCAGGTGACAACGCTCACGATCGCCCAGGCCAACAACGGCGCCCAGACCAATCGCACCGGCGTCCAGACTTCCACGTTCACGATGGGCTCGGGCACGCTCGACGCCTCCAGCATCGTCGTGGGCAGGATCACCGGCAGCACCGCCGGCACGATCAACACCGGCACGTATGCGGCCCACGGCACCCTGTCGATCGCCAGCCCCACGGCCCTCGTCCGGGCGACGAGCCTCACGCTCGCCGAGAACACGATCCTCGGCACCGGAACCACCGGATCCTTCAAGGCTGTCTCCGGCACCGTGAGCCTTTCGGCAGGCACGCTCGAGGCCGGGTCGATCGCCCGCGGCGCCCAGACCGGCAATGCCAACTCGGTGTCGGCCGGCATGAACTGGACGGGGGGCACGGTGACGAATCTCACCGGCTCCGACCTAACTATCGATACGGTGCCGATCGTCCTCGCCTCAGGGACGGGCACGTTCCGTGCGGCGGGATCCAACACGATCACGGTCAACGCGGCCTCGCCGATCTCGGGTGGCGGGGCGCTGGTGAAGGCTGGCGGCGGCACGCTGGTGCTCGGTGGCGACAACACCTACTCCGGGCCCACCGCCGTCGACGCCGGCACGCTCGTCGTCAACGGCTTCAGCGCCGGCAGCGGCAGCGTGGCGGTTGCGGCGGGTGCCATGCTCGCGGGCACGGGCACCGTGGGCGGATCGACCACGATCGCGAGTGGCGCCACGCTCTCGCCCGGGGCGAGCCCCGGCACGCTCTCCTTCGGCGGCGACCTCACCTGGAACTCCGGCGGCAACTACAACTGGCAGATGCTCTCCGGCACAGGTTCGGCCGGGGCCCTCGGTGCCTGGGATCTCGTCAGCGTCACCGGCACGCTCGCGATCGCTTCCACGAGCGCCGATCCGTTCAAGCTCAACCTCTGGACGCTCTCGGGCATCACGCCCGACGTGAGTGGGTCGGCGGCGAACTTCAACTCGTCGCAGAACTACTCTTGGAAGATTGCCTCGGCCGCCGGCGGCATCAGCGGCTTCTCGAGCAACAAGTTCGCGATCGTCACCGGGGCGACCAACGGCACCGGCGGCTTCGCCGATGCTTTGGCCGGTGGAACCTTCTCGATCGCCCAGAGCGGCAACGACCTGAATCTCGTGTTCACATCGTCCACGCCGCCGGTGATCACGATCGACGTGGCGAGCGGCACGCAGACGCAGACGCAGGCGGGCTACCCCACGCTCTCGGGCTCGACGCCGGTGTTCAAGACCGGTGCCGGCACGCTGGTGGTCGACCAGGCCAACACGCTCACCGGCTCCACGACGGTGCAGGCAGGCGTGCTCCAACTGGCCAACTCCTCGGCGCTTTCGGCAAGCCGGCTCGTCGTCGTGGCCGGCGGCACCGGGCAGCTCGCTCCGCAGGCCGTCACGAGCGTGGCGGGTCTCGACCTCGCCACCGGCAATGGCCTGATGGACGTCACGAGCGGGGCTCTGACCATCCTCGGCGGCATGACCGCCCCCGAACTCGTGGCCGAGCTGCTCGAGGGCCGCGGCGACGGCTCCTGGACCGGCACCAGCGGCATCACCTCGAGCACCGCCGCCGCCGAGAGTGCCGCGAGCATTCCCCGGGCGGTGGGCTGGCTCGACAACGGCGACGGCTCGCTGACGGTGGCCTACGCCGCCCCCGGTGACACCAACATCGACTGGTCGATCGACATCCTCGACGCCTCCAACTTCCTCGCGGCCGGCAAGTTCGACACCGGCTCCCCGGCGATCTGGATCGAGGGCGACTTCAGCTACGACGGCATCGTCGATATCCTCGACGCCGCCGACTTCTTCTCCACCGGTCTCTACGACGCGGGCAACTACAACTCGGCCCCCGGCATGAACGGCGGCGTGGCCGCCGTGCCGGAGCCGGCGGGGATCGGGACGATCGGCCTCCTCGTGGCGGCAGCCGCCGCGGTCGCCGTGCGGGGCCGACGCAGCCGAACCAGACCGCCGCGGGCCGCGTAGGGACGGGGTTTCCAGCACCGGATTGCCGAAGGTCTCTAGATATGACCATGCACGTCCGGGCCGCGATCATGCTCCTCGCCGCCATGGCCGGCGTCGTGCCCGAGATCGCGGCGGCGGCCCTGGCGTTCAACGTGGGTGGCGCCTGGGACAGCGACGCCCGGCGGAATGCCGCGATCGCCGCCCTCGATTCGGCGGTGAGCCGCTACAACGCCTACGGCGACTTCGGCAACGCGAACATCTACGTCTACTACAACGCCGGCATTCCCACGGCCCAGGCGAGTTATGGCGGCAGCATCGGCTTCGGCGGCACCTGGCCCAACGAGCGGGTCACGATGCACGAGATGGCCCACTATCTCGGGCTTCCCTCCGGGAACTGGAGCGGCCTGCTCTCGACCGGGACCTGGTCGGGCCCGTTGGCAGGGAGGCTCGTGCGGCAGTTCGACGGTGAGCAGGCCGCCATCCGTGGGGACAGCATCCACTTCTGGCCCTACGGCCTGAACTACGACAGCGAGGGGAGCGAGATCAACAGGCAGCGGCAGGTGGCGATCGTTTACGGCATGCGGGCCGACCTCGGCATCGGGTCGAGGGCGGAGCCTTCTGATGCCACGGTCGTGACGCTCACCGCGAATGACCCCCTGGGCGAATCAGGATTCAACCATCAGTTACGGTGGAGCGACACTCACTTCGCGCATCCCGGCGCGGCCTACTCCACGGGCGACTTCGCGCTCCGCACGCCGGCGGGTGGCGGCAGTTTTCGATTCTACGGCGACGCGCTGACGATCAACAACAAGAACGACCCCACGGGCGGGTTGTTCTACAAGGGCACGGGCACCGCGGGCACGACGACGATCCCCGCGCTGGTCCTCGACGGAGGCTGGATCCACCACTACTCGACGACGGCCGATGTGTTTCGGCTGGCCGGCCAGATGACCGTGGCCTCCGACTCGACGGTCCGCGCCAAACAGGGCACTGTCGACATTGCGTCGCGGGTGCTCGGCACCGGAAAGCTCTCCGTGCCGGTGACGGACGGGCCCACGGAGGATGCCCGCTACGTGCGGTTTCTCTCCCCCGACAACGCCTACACGGGGAGCATCGTGGTCGGCGGCCGGTTCGAACTCGCGGCCGGGGCGAACCAGCGATTCGTGCTCGGGGCCAACGGCACCACCAACTCGATCAGCGGGCCGACGGCAGGCCGCGTGAGGCTCAACGGCACCCTGCAGCTCGTCACGGCCGCAGCCAGCGGAACGTCGTGGCCGCTCGTCACCGCGGCCAACACCGTCTACGGCGACACCTTTTCGGTTGAGGGGTTTTCGGCCGATGCCGGGAAATGGCTCGACGGCCGTGGTCGGGCATTTGTGGAATCCACTGGCAGGCTGACCACGGTCGCTGATCCTGCGACGGCCGTCTGGTCGGGCACGTCGACCGCGTGGAACGTCGCCGCCAACTGGGGCGGGTCGCTTCCCGCGGGCGTCAAGCGGCTCGTCTTCGGGGCGGCGGGCCCGGCCGGCACGAACCTGACCGACGATCTGATGACGCCCCCATCGAGTGCGATCGCCGGCATCGAGTTCGCCGCCGCCGCGCCCGCTTACACGATCAGTCCGCGGATTGCCGGCACCAACGGCTTCACGCTCACCGCGGGTATCGCGAACCTGAGCCCGAATCTCCAGACGATCCACGACGCGATCGCCCTCACGTTTCAGCGGACCGGCTTCACGACGTCGGCCGATGGCGGCGACCTGCTCGTCGGCGGTCGCGTGTCGGGGGGCGGCGGGATCGCCAAGGCGGGGCCGGGCCTGCTCACGCTCTCGGGCACGAGCACCTACACGGGTTCGACCAGGATCGACGGCGGCGGCGTGCGGGTCACCGGGGCGCTTGGATCGACGGGGAGCCTCGTGATCGCCGGCGGCACGTTCACGCTGGCCCGTCAGGTGCCGGGCGTGCAGTCTGTGGCGGGCCTCAAGCTCACCGCGGGTGATGCGGTGGTGGGCAATGCCGTCGCCACCGGCACGCTCTCGGTCGGCGCGATTACGCGGCTCGCCGGGGCGACGGCGCGATTCGACGACCTCGCGGGCCCGATCATCACGACCAGCACGACGACCATCAGCGGCCTCATCGGCCCGTGGGCGTTCACGGGCTCGGGGGCGGCGACACGGTATGCCACCGTCGTAGGCGGCAGCGTTGCCGCCTCCACCGGGGGCACGGTCCTGTCCGGCAGCGGAGCCTTCGGCGGAATCCCTTCCGGCGACAACTCGGCCGTCAACTACGTCGTGGGCCCGGGGTCCGCCTTCGCGGTGATGGGGATTGCCCGGAGCATCCACACACTCACGTACACCGGCACG
>Ga0315903_10007368_pt1 | contig 13762 bp, 23 predicted proteins | sample LakEriMetagenome_7_FD_203524 | JGI IMG/M metagenome (GOLD analysis project Ga0315903, IMG submission 203524) | Freshwater fungal communities from buoy surface, Lake Erie, Ohio, United States - Buoy 2 MA119 | ecosystem: Environmental > Aquatic > Freshwater > Lake | place: USA: Lake Erie, Ohio...
ATATCCCGCCCGCGCCGCCCTTGCGTTCAGATTGCTTAGCGCGCTTTGCAGGGATGCCCTCGCAGCGCCCAGCGCGAGGGCGGCGGCCCTCTGTGAGCCGTGTTTCTCGATTGCGTCCAGGTACTCAATCTCGCGTGGTGTGGCGAAGTCGCGCAGGTTCACCCCTCACCCCCGCACATCTTGCGCGCGCTCTCGGCCCGCTGCGCGTTCTCACGCCCCCACTCCAGCGCCTCAGCCACCCAGCCCAGGAACACGCCGACAGCCTCGCGATCGCTCGGCGTCACCGGCTGCACCAGACCAGCGCCATCGGGCAGGGTTGGTTCCGGCCTGACCTCATTGCACAGGCTCGGGGGCAGGGGCGTCGGGCTGGAGGGCTTGGCGCAGCTCGCCAGCATCAAGCAGGCCAGCAACAGGACAACCGGCTTCGTCATGAACGACGTCCTTGTTCAGCAGCGATTGAATCGCACGGGTAGATCGGCGGGCCTCGGCCACGCGCGCAGCACACAGGCCCGCTTGCGACTGGGCGTCAGCCACAGCCGCCTCGCGCGCCTCCCGCAGCACCTCAAGTTCCCGCCGCGCCTCGCGCAGGTCATCCTTGAGCCCGTCGACGCGGATCGACTGGATGCCCAGCGCCCCCAGCAGCACGATGACAAAGCCGGCCGTGATCAGAGCAACTCTCACGCCTCATTCTCCGAGAGCTTGCCGGATGGCGTCAGGCGGACAATCTGCGGCTTGGGCAGTGGCACGCCATCAGGCCAGCGCATGGCGGACAGGCGCTCCTTGGCGATGCGGGTGATCGTGACGGCGTTCGACTGGTTGCCGCCCAGAATGTGATACGCGCCGGCATCCTCGCCGACATACAGGCCAACATGCCCGCCACCCGACCGGGTGAAGACCATGATGCAGCCAAGGCGGGGGTTCAGCAGGCCACGGCCATACAGCCCCCACGACGAGGCCCGCACGGCGATTGGCGGCGTGTTCAGCCCCGCTTGCCGCATCAGCCAGGCCATGAAGGTGCCGCACCAAGGCGTCTCGTCATCGACGACGTTGATGCCCAGCACCTTCGCACCCAGCTTGCGGATCCAGTCCATGATGACCGGACTGTGCTTCGACCCCGGAATCTCGCGGGTGCCGATGAGCGTGCGGGCATGGGCCAGCCAGGGCGGATCGACCGGGGCGCTCATGACCGCCTGGCCTCGGCAATGCCGCGCGCTATGGCCTCGGCGGTCGGGGCGATCATGTAAACCAGAACCACCACCCCCTGCAGGACGACAATGGCGATACCCAGTTTCGCCAGCGGCTCATCACCGCCCATCTTGTGAATGATCCACGCCAACAGGGGCGTCAGGATCAGCAGCAGGCCAAACGCAAACACCCGCCGAAACTTGAAGCTGGGCTCAGGCAGGGGCGCCATCACCGCGAACCTCCCTCAATGCGGTCCAGCTGCTCCTTCATCGCCCGCGTGCGCTCGTCCAGGCGGGCCAGAGTGCCGTCGTTCAGCGGGGCCACGGTCTGCTCAAGCGTGGACACCCGCTGAGTCAGGCCGCCCAGCCCGAAAACCAAAGCCGCCGCCTGAATGACCAGCGCGACGATCACGCCGATCATCGACCAGTTGAGCTTCTTCGCGTCATTCATGGGAGGCCCTCAAGCATGAGGGCATGTGGCGGGCCGGACAGGGCGCTCTCAACGCACGCCATCCCCCAGCACGCGGGTGATCTCGTCGACCGTGCGCGGGGATCCGGTCGCGTCGCGGAAGCAAAGGAGGGCGGTTCTGGCCAGAGCTTCCAGGTCCCAGTCAGGCAGAAGAACGCGCGGAGACAGGCAGAGCAGTTGATATCCAATGCCATTGGCCACGGCGTCGATGACAACCTTGTCGGTCATTGCATGATCTCCGGCCTGTCAAAAATGCTGTCTCCGAGATTGGAGATCAAGTCGTGCCCTATTATTCGCTCCATCTCAGCGCGAACCTCGGGCACATTCGTCAGCTCCCAAACAGCAATAAGAGTAGTTACGACCCAGTCTCGGGGGGTGGTGTTTCTTTCCTGCACTATTTCCACGATGGATGTGGCTAAGTTGAGAAACTTAAAATCAGCCATGCGAAGGTTCTCCGGGTCTGAAAAAAATTGCGAGGAGGTCCTGGGCGGGAAAAATACTTGGGGGACACCTGCGCAGCTTCCCGGGCCGCGCATTTTACCCCCCACCCACGCCCGCCCGCCTCGATCGAATATCGCCGCCGAACGGAAGGCCCCCAGCAAGATGCCCCTGGCGAAACGGGGCGCCCAAACGGAAGGCGCTGAAAGGGAGGGACTAGGCGTCGTCATCGTCAGACTCACCCCATCCAACTTCGACCAAGTTGGATGGGGGAAGGCTAAGCGGTTGAAATGGCTGCGCTTCGATCACTCCAGCACTCCGCTCGGTTGGCGGTACCGCGTGCATTGTGAGGTTTTGAGTGACGATCTGGACGAGCTGGCGGGCCTGTTCGGGCATGGCCCGCTGGGCCTCCCGGTCAATGGCGATCACCTCTTTGATGGCCTTCAGCCGCACATCCTCGGACGCCGCGGACGTGGCCAGTTCGGCCAGGTCGACATAGGCCCGCTCTGTTTTAGAGTTCCACCACGCGCGTTTGACATCGGCCCTGGCCGCCCTGACGTGCGGCTTGCACATCGCCTTCGCCAGGCTCTCGGGCTTGTATCCGGTACGCGAGGCCGCATCCTTCAGCGTCAGCCCCTGTTCCACAATGAGGATAATCGCCGTTCTTAAAGCCGGGCTTATACGACCCTTCCTGATCGATTGACCCGCTTTATCGACCAGCGTGTGATCGATCTCCTGACTCATGCTGCCACCTCCCGGCGCGGAGCCGGCACGGCTCCCATAGCGCGGGCCATATCCTCCGGCATGAGGATCAGGGTCAGCCCCAGCGTCTCCAGCCATACCTCGGCGGAGAACGACATGGCGATGCGATCGGACTCAGGCTTGACCTGGAAGCCCTGACGCCCTGACGGCGCATCGCCGTGCTCCAGCTTGGCGGTGTATCCATCCTGCAGGCCGGCGCGATGATCGTGCTCATGACACGTCCAGCCCTTCGCCATGCGATGGCCACGCAACAGGCCGGCTATGTCGGCCCGGCTATGGACGATGATCGGTTGCCTGATCTCGTAAGCGTCGGGATGGGGTCGCATGTCCGCTCCAGTGGTGGGGCGGGTGCGATATCGTCAGGGATGCGCCGATGGGGAGAGTGACCGGGGAGGGTGAATGCGAGGTTGGGGCGTGCGGTGGAGGCGCTGGGGGGGGCTGGTGGAGGGCTGGGGGAGAAAGTTCAATAATTCGCTACCAAGTAGGAATCTAGGTCCATATCCTATCGATAATCGATATGTATATTGACCCCCCCCATATATGATGAATTATCTCTAAAGCCCTTATGTGGCTTGGGTTTGAGGGCCGAGATAGTTCAATTTGGGGGTGATGAACTATTGAACTATCTATGTCGTATTATTACGTCACTTGCGTAGATTTACGCATAGATAGTTCATCACGGTTGGAGGCGATGAATGAATTATCTCCCGCCGATTTGACGTAATTTTACGCCTTGACAGGCGGGGTGGCTGGCGTAAACATACGACATGACCACGGCGCTGGGCCGAGGTCGATCACAGGGAGACCGGGATGGAAAACCCAAACGACAAGATCGACGCTGAGGAAATCGAGCGCGAGGCCGATTATCGCCGGGATCTGGCCGAACGTCAGGTCATTGAAAACTTCCACGCAGAGCTGGAGCGCAGGGACGCGGAGGGCTTCGCGGATGAAGAAGCGCGGATGGCGGCTAAATACGAGCTGTGGCTCGGCTGCTACGGTGAGGTCTGAGCGATGTGGACTCGCGGCAAAGACACCGAGCGCCCCGGCATGTTCGCCTATGAACTGTTCACCGCTGACGGCGCCCTGATCGAGCGCGTCGGCGGGTTTGCCACTCACATTGAGGCTGACAGAGCTGCCGAGCGCGCCCAGCGAATGGCGCTGGACTTCCCCGGCATGACACCGCCAATCGAAAACATGACCGACGCCGAACTGCTGGCGGCACTGGAGGAATGATGACCAAAAATCCTGAAACGCTCCGCTGGGTCATGTCGCCCGGCGGGGCAATGGGGCCGCACCGCATCCTTATGCTAGGGGATCGGTATGTCGGGCACTTTTACGAAGACGCGAGTGAAGGCGTCGACGTGGAGGCGGTGCTTGAGCACATGACCGAAAGGCCGTTCGTTGAGGCGGATTCGTCGCGGACATTCTCCGGAGCGCCTGACGCCTAGGCCCTCAACCTTCTGGCCATGCGATCACAGCGTGGCCGGAACATTGAACGCCTGACCAACCAAGGGAGACCACACCATGACGAACGTGATTTACAAGGGCCAAGAGGTCGATGCTGAAGGGGCAGCGGCGCTCATGGACGACGATCTTCGCGAGGAGCTGCACGCCAAGGGCTTCGATGGCGAACAGGCCTTCTTCGACGCCTATTGCGCCGCCCATTACGAGCGGTTTGGCGAAGAGTTCGTGGTCAACTGACATGACCAAACCGACCAACGCCGCCCTGTTCGTGGCGGCCGGTCAAGCCCTGTACGGCGAGCGCTGGCAACAGCCGCTCGCAGTTGCGCTTGGCTGGCCTGTCGATGAGCGGGGCCAGAATCGCACTGTCCAGCGCATCAAGGCCGCTGCGGACGCCGGGCAGGAGTACCGCATATCGCCCGGCGTCATGGCCGATCTTGCACACACGCTGCAGGACAGGTCCGAGGCGTGCGCAGGGCTGGCCCGCCAGATTCGCGACGAGCCAACTACTCGTGCGCATAATTGCGAAAAAGGTGCTTGACGCCGCACGGGCCGTATGCGTATATATGTGCACGGTTCGCCGTTGGGGCACGCCGAAACGCATGGAGACGATTATGCGCCAAGCTATTACTACCAAGTACATCGGCCCGACAAACAACCACGGCGCGCGCATCAAGGCGCAGGCCTCGGCCGGTTCTGTCACGAACGCGGGGTTTCACGTTAACTGGGCCGGCGTCATGCGCGCGGCGTTTGAACGGAACGAAAAAGCGCCCAAAGGGCGCGATTATTGGCGCCAGCAACACGCGCGCGCCTTGGGCTTTGCAAGGATTTTGCGCCCTCGCCTGCCCGCCTGACCGCCCCGCTTACCCGCCATCCTTGAGGGTGGCGGGCTTGCCGGTCGGTTAGACCGCGTCCCGCAATGGAGCGGGGCGAACGCTATGGAGCGAGAGATGACGACCGTTGACCCGAAAACCATTGAGCCGCTATTTCACGCGCTCACGTTTAACCCCGAGCGTCGGGCGCGTCTGGAGTGTGAATCTCTAGACGCCCGCTTGCAGGAACTGCGCGCCCGCGCGGATCAGCTGGAGGCCATGCCCGGCGCAGCGATCATCCCCGCTGGTGTTATCGACAGCCTGTGTGCGCGCCACGTCACGGCCACGCGGGCCTTTTGGAACGCCGAAGGGCGTTGCATGTCCGCGATGATTACTGGCCCGGCTAACTTCCCTGTCGCGCGCAATGAGAAGCGGCTGGCCGCGGCTCACAAGCGCATGAACGAAGTGCAGGCGCACCTGCAGGCCGCCAAGCGTCGCCTTGAGCGCATCGCCTTTCCGCATGGCATGGGCGGCGTCGTTCGCTCCGCGGATCCGCTGGCCTTGGACAAGCTCCGCGCCGAGCTGGCCGATGCGCAGCAATGGCACGACATGGCCAAGGCCGCGAACGTCATCCTGCGCAAGCAGGGCGCGGACGCAAGGCCGCACCTTGAAGCCGCCGGCATTCGGGCCGACGTCATCAAACGGGCGATGTGGCTTGCACCTAACGGCAAGCCTTGGGGCCTGACGACCACGAACAGCCTGGCCCGCATCAAGCGCATTGAGGGCCGTATTCGCGGGCTGGAGCGCATGAAGGCGCGCGGGACCGTCGAGAAGGAAGCCGACGGCGTGCGCATCGTCGAGAATGCCGAGGCCGCCCGGCTGCAGCTGATTTTCCCCGGCAAGCCTGACGCTGCCACGATCGCCAAGCTGAAGGAGAACGGCTTTCGCTGGAGCCCGCGCGAAGGCGCTTGGCAACGCCACCTGAACAACGCGAGCCGCTGGGCTGCGGAGCGGGTGCTAGGCCAGCCGACGTCAGCGCCGCGCGCAATCTACACGCCGCCGGTGGTCACGGCGCGCTTTCAAACGGTCGACGAGGCCAACGCCTATCTTGAAACGCGCCCCGGCGAGGGCGTGATTGCCGAGCGGGACGGCTTGGTTGAGATCGCCCGCAAAGATGACTTGGGCCACTACACGAAGGCCGCCTAACCCTCCTACTTAGCCGCCGGGCGCAATCCCGGCGGCCTTGTTGGGCGGTTACCGTCTGAACGTCCCGCGACAGCGCGGGGCACAACGCTAGAGGAGCGAGAGAATGATGAACGAGGCGATTAAGCTATACCAAGCCGCCGAAGCCGGCGCCGGAACCGAAGGCGCCCGCAAGCGCTGGCGCATGGCCTGTCATGCGCTGGCTCCGCTTACAGACGACGCCGCGGCGCAAGCGGCCTATGCGACGGCCTGCAGCACCCACAAGCGCCACGACTGGCGCCTGGCAGCCCGTGCTCTTGTGGCGGCCCTGGAGGGGCGCCAGGCGCCCGCGCCCAGACCGCCCGTCCGAACCGCCCAAGGGCAATCCCTGCTGGAATTTCTGGCCGTTGTCGGCATGCGCGACGAGGGTGGCGAGCTGGCGCGCATGGATGCGCAGCTCTGGCACCGCGACCGGGCATTTCGGCGCCGGCTGATCCGGGTCGACGGCCTGACCTATGACGCCGCCTGCGACGCCGCATGGGAGCGCGGCTATTTTGACCACGTCCCGGCGCCGTCATGGACCGGATCGGACAACATGCACGCCGTAACGCCGGATATGCTGTTCGACGCCATCCGGCGCGAGCTGGCAGGGCGGCCCGTGTATGCGTGCGAGGCCCCGGAGCTGGAGGCGCTGGATGATCCATGGGCGCCGCCGATCGACTACCCGTTCCCCGGCGACGATCCGTTCTATGCGAAGGCGGCGTGATGAACCTTGCAGCCTGGGCCATGCGCAACGATCCGGAGGCGGTTAACGCCGCCTCCGAACCTGTCACCCTCGCCGACGGCGCCGCGGATCAGTCCCTGATCCCTGGCGTCGCCCCGGTCCCGCTCACGGCGCGCCAGTGCGAACAGGAGCGCCGGCGCCGTGAGGCTCGCCGGGGCCATGCCGCCTTGCCGGACGGCGGGCTATGGGATGAAACCGCCATCAACCAAGGGAGCCTGTTTTGACCGATCAACCCTCTAACGCCGCCCTGCTATGTGAAGCGGGGCGGCTTCTATTTGGCCCTGCCTGGCAATCCGAGATGGCGCGCCTATTGCGCTGCAGCTTGCGGCGAATCCAGTACTACGCCGCAGACGCGCGCCAGCCGCCGGCGACCATGCTTGTTGAGATTGCGGAGCACCTGGCCGCGCGATCACAGGGCTGCAGGGACATGGCCGATCGGCTGAAAAGCGCCGCCGACGCCTAGGCGTGCTGGTGTTCCGAGCACTCCAGCACGGGGCGGCGCAATCCAATACCCGTGCTGGTGTTCCGACCTTTTGGTGTCTCGCGTGGAGAAAATGCCACGCCCAACTTGACGCCACCCGCACCCCGCCCCCATCCTCTCGCCCCATGCGGCTGGATGATGAACCGATCTACGGCGACGCGAGAGAGGTGCGCGAGATGCGGGCGCGCGAGCGTATGCTGCGGCCCTACATCGTAGGCTGTGTAGTCCTGATCTGCGCCCTGTTCGCCGTGATCGTGGCTTGGGCGTGGGGCTAGGGCGCCCGGTACACCGTCACCGGCTTGGTCGATCCGCGCACCTTCTCGGCCACGATCCGCTCCGAATCCACCAGGTCCGACAGGATGTCCTTGAGATCGCGCGCCCTGATGCGGGATCCAAGCGCCCGCAGCAGCTCGCTATGGCTGCATCTCCCCCTGCGCCGGATCACCCGCAGCACCCGCATGGCCTCTGCCTGCACTTGCGTCTCGGCCATGTACTCCTCGGCATCCTGACGCATCCTGTCGGCCGACCACAGGGCCACGGCGTGCGCCCAGTCGAGATCCTGCAGGGTGATGACCGGCGCAGCGTGGTCGCGGCCAATGGCGACGATCGTGGCCAGCCGCACGCCCATCTCCGCTGTCCGAACGTAGAAGCTGGCCCCATCCTCGCGCTCGCGCATACGCTGGGCGAAGGCCAAATGGGACTTCAGCACCCATTCATCCTCCCATTTCGCCTCGATCATCGGCGCATCGGCGATCAGGTTGTGCGAGGTGGCGCGCGCCAGCGGGTCGCCGCCGCTGTAGATGGCGTTCAGCGGCTTGATGATGCTGTCAGGCGGCGCCATGCGATCGGCCAGCGGCTCGCGCTCCCCCGCCCGCTCAAGTGTCGAGATCATGAGGAAGCGGTTGAGGAATCCGTTGAACACGTCCGCCCCCTCGACGTTTGAGAAGAACTCCTCCTGCGTCGACACGCCATACAGGCTCAAGGCGGGGCTATGGATCGGCTCGCCAACCTGCCCGGCCCACTCTGGCGGGGCCAGGGTGTCAAACGACGTGCCCCACGCGGTGCGCAGCACGCCCGTGATGGCCTTCTCATGCGGCGACGCCTTGCGCCCGTTGATCCGGCCGAGGAACGACCCGAACTCGTCGATGCCGGACAGGGTCAGGGGCTGGCGCGTCAGCCGCTTGATGAGCGCCGACATGGACATGAACTGCGACGGCCCCAGGTGCTGGCCCATGGTCGCCGTGTTCAGGATGCGCGAGATGCACTTGACCGGGTGATCCTTGCCCGCTCCCGAGGGGGCGAGGAACAGGGCGTACAGGTGTGTGGCCGACCTCGTAGGGCCGGCGTACACGCGCCCCGCCGCGGTCCCCACCAGCGTCAGGGCGGCCAGCAGGGCGCCGCCGGGCTGGGGCGTTCGGGCCGAGTCGCAAATCCATTGGGCGATGTCGCCGACCAGACCGGGGGGCGTGGCAAGAGCCGCCGGGAACTCGTCTAACTGGCCATATACGGGCGCTTCTTGCTCGATATCCGCCGCAACTGGCCTGATTTGGTCGCTTACAGGCCGCCGCAGGTCAATCACCACGTCCGCGATCAGGCCCAGCCGCTCCTCCAGCCACAGCAGGGCGTCCCCCTCGTCCAGGTCCAGCGCCACCATGACCAGATCGATCGCGCTGTACGTCTCGTTCGTGCCGAAGTCCTTGATGCCGTTGGACTGGATCGACAGGTTGCGCTTGCGTTGCTCAAGCGGGCGCCCGCTGCTCGACGGACGCCACGTCGCCACCGCCTCGTACCCGCCGCGGGCGGGGCGCAGGTCGTACAGGTCCAGCGCCGGCACCCACTTGTTCAGGTTGGCCAGCGCCGTCACCTTCGCCACGCTGAACGGGTCGCTGTCGTCGATCTCGACAGGCGCGGCGCTGACCGGCCTGTCAGCGCGCCGCCCACCCCGCGCCCATCCAGCGCCCTCCAGCGCCTCCTCCAGCGCCTCCATGTCCGCCTCTGACAGCACGGGCAGATCGGCCGCGGGCACGGGTCCGCGCAGCCACACATAGGGCTGTCCGGTGGCGGGGTGGATGCTGGGCGGAACCACCGTCTGGCGGGTGTCGTATCCGGTGAGCACGTCCAGCAGGCGCCCGTCCGGCCCGTCATAGGGCTTGGAGCGCAGGGACTTGGCCGCCCGATAGAACCGCGTCTCGCCCTTTTGCCCGCGCTTGACCATGCTTGATGCCGGGGCCGCGCGCAGCAGGTCGTCCAGCACGTCAGGATCCGAGGCGTCGAAGTCCAGCGCGACCACATAGGTGTCGTCGCCAGCATGCGTGCCCAGCACGATTCCCGCGTTGGCGTCAGGCCAGCGGTTCCACAGGCCCAGGGTGAAGGCGTCCGGACCGACGTCGCGGAACCGTTGCCAGCGGGGCATGCCCGACCAGTGGTTGGCCTTGAACTCGCCCGGCGCCTTGCCCTTCGCCCCGTGCGGAGCGTTGGCAGGGATCAGGGGCAGGACGGTGAAGCCGAGGGGCGTCAAATCCGTCGCCGCTACAGTGAATGCTGACACTACCCCTCGCCCCCCACCGGGATCGTCCAGGCCGACACGATCCGGTCGCCGGCCGCCTTGTTCGCCTCGTTCACGACGATGCAGAGGAAGGTCGCCCACTCGTCGCCCGACAGGCGCGCGAGGTCGGTTTTCTTCAGGCCCGTCAGGTACTCGCCGGCCTTGTCGCCAGCGCGCAGCACGTCATCGCGCGTCAGGTACGGGGTCACTTCCACACCTCCTGCAGGCGCTGTTCGTGGCGCTTGACGCCGGGAATGATCGTGGTGTGGTCGCGGCCGCCGTAGTACTTGCCGATCTGCGGCAGGCTGAACCGCGGGCGGTTGCCCTCGGCGCGTTGCTGGCGGATCTCCCACCACGCCTCTTGCCTCGCCCGCACAAGCCGGGGGTTTCGGTCGGTCGTGTTGTTGTTGCTGACCATCTCGGCCATGGACACGCCGTGCCTGATCGCCACTTCGGCCGTAATCAGCGCCATGCTCTTGCGCTCGGGCTTGCCCAGGGTGGCCAGCACGTTCGCCATGAGGCGGCACAGCTCGACGCGCCCGCCATCCGAATGGATGCGCCCCATGCAGGTCGCCAGGATCAGGCGCACGTCGGCCACGGGCAGGGCGTTGATGGCGCCCATGACGTCGGCCAGCGGCGCGCTCGCGTTATCGTTGACAGGGACCGCGCTCATAGCCCGGCCCTTTCGCGGATGCGGGCGGCGTTGGACTTGGAGATCCAGTAACCGTTGCCGTACAGGGTCTGGATCGCGTCCTTGAACCCGGCCAGCCGCAGCTTGCGGCGGACGTGATAGACGACGACCCTGACCGCCTGCCATTCCGGGCCGTCGCCGTTCGGATGCAGGAACGCCTGGTCGTAAACGGTGCCCGTCGACTGCGGCATGCCGGGCCGCGACACCAGCAGGGCCAGCACCTCCGACTCCTGCTTGGACATGCCGAACTCGGCGCGATAGTGCGGCGCGTCGGCGTGTCCGGTCAGATCCCGCACCTGCCGGGACAGGTACGCAACTTGTTCTTCAAGCTCTTGCTCTCGCGGGCTCATGCCGCTTTCTCCTCATTCCCGAAGCGGCGACCGACGATGTCGTGCCACTTTCCGTTCTTCCTGATCTGGATGAAGTCGGGGGGCGTTAACTCTGCCCACCGTTCCAGCGCCTCGCCGACGCACGCGGGCACGGGTTCCGCCCCGCCGTGTGTTCGCCACCACCGCTCGGCGCGCAGTCGCATCGGCCCGAAGTGCTCAAGCAGCACCCATTCGGGGTGGCTCATCAGCCCGGCCGCGTAGGACACGCGCAGACTGTCGGGTGACCCGGCCTTCTGGTGCCGCCGCGCCGTCCATTTCACCACCGGCAGATCTTCCGGCGGCTGACGCTTCAGATCCCGCGACAGGATCGCCACCTCGTCCGCCTCAGCGTCGTGCCGGGCCTTGTCCATCGTCCATTCGTGCCCGCACACGGCGCACGTCCGGGCGTTGAGCGCGGCCAGGGTCTTGCAGTTCGGGCACTCCTTCGCCCGCACATCGCTGACCTTGGCCGCCTCGGGAGCGCCGTCGCCCCGCTTGGGCCGGCGGTCGATCGTGATGGTGTCGACGGGGCCGAGGCGGCGCGCAGTCCCGGTGAAGTCGAGCACCAGACAGTTGTCCTTGCCCTGCGCCAGACGCGTGCCCCGCCCCATCATCTGGACGTACAGGCCCGGCGAGAGGGTCGGGCGCAGCAGGGCGATAAGGTCGGTGCCCGGAGCATCAAACCCGGTCGTCAGGACGTTGGCGTTCGTGAGCGCGCGAAGGCGGCCGGACCTGAACTCCTCGATGTGGCGAGCCCGCTCGGCCGCAGGCGTGTCGCCCGTGATCGTCTGCGCGTTGACCCCCTGCCGCCTGAACTCCTCGGCGACGTGGTGAGCATGCTTGACCCCGGCGCAGAACGTCAGCCACGAACGGCGGTCGGCGCCCAGCGCGATGATCTCGGCCACTGCGGCTCTGGTGATGGCGTCCTGATCTGCGGCCGCCTCCAGCGCACCGCTGACAAACTCGCCGCCGCGCTTGGCCACACCCGAGACGTCGATCTCGGTTACGCCCATCTTGGAGATGAGCGGCGACAGGTATCCGTCGTCGATCCCCTTGGATATCCCGTAGGAATAGACGATCTCGTCAAACAGCCGGTCGTCGCCTGCATCCAGCCGCCCCGAGTCCATGCGGAAGGGCGTGGCGGTGAAGCCGCAGACGCGAAGGTCGGGCCGTCGCTCGCGCAGCTTGTTCAGCAAGGCGCGGTACATCCCCTCGCCGGCTGACGGCACCAGATGCGCCTCGTCGATGATGGCCACATCGAAGTCGCCGATCTCGCGGGCGCGCCGGTACACGGATTGCACGCTGGCGAACAGGATGCGCGAGGAGGTGTCGCGGCGCCCAAGCCCGGCTGAGTAGATGCCGACCGGGGCTGACGGCCACAGGCGAAGCAGGGCCTGAGCGTTCTGCTGAACCAGCTCACGGACATGGACCAGCATCAGCGCGCGCATGCCGGGGTAGTTGGTCAGCATGCGCCGCGTCAGCTCGGCGATCGTCACGGACTTGCCCAGTCCGGTGGCCATGTCGACCAGCGGGTTGCCGCCGCCGTTGCCCCAGTAGTCCAGCACCGAGTCTATGGCCTGCGATTGGTAGGGGCGAAGCTGGATGGAGGTCACGACAGGGCCTCCATCACCGCACCTACGAAGGCCGAGGCCTGCGGCGCGACGATAGCGTTACCGTAGCCCCGCAGGCGTCCCACTCGGGCGGGTACCCCATGAGCCAGCGGGAATGTGCGGGGTTCAACTGGCCGCCACTTTCCATCCCGGCATCCGAGCCAGTCAGCATCTCGCCAGTGACCGTTAGTCGGGCCGGGCCGTACTCCACCTCCAGCGGGTTCTTCGAGGCGGATTGAAACTCGGGTGATCTCGCCGACCGGCCCGTGGCCATCGCCGTCATCCATCCGAGGCGCTGCAGCAGGGGACGCGGGTCGGTCAGGTGTGTGCCGCTCGGCGTCCAATCGCAGGCTTCCGCCACCAGCTTCAGCGTCACCTGCACCTTGCGCCCGTCCGGCGTTCTGCCCTCCGGCGTCGTGCCAGGCGGATGCGACTGCCCGCCCGAGGGCGTCGTCGGGGATGGCCAGCCGGCTACTTGAGAAGCCGTGTGCAACGCCATCCCGCCTTGGCGGTTCGCGGAGTTGCCCGCGCCGTTCGTGTCCGTCACCTTCGGCGTCGGCCAGCCCGCCATCGCCACGTCCGCACTCAGAGCGCCGCCCGCTTGGTTCGGCCCACCGTTGGACCCGTCCGTCGCTCGGGGCGTGTTCCAGCCGACCACCCAAACCGCACGCCCCAGCAGCGCGTTGGCCGGCACGTTCGGATTCTCCGATCCGTCCTTCCAGTCCCGCGTGGTCGGGGTCGGCCAAGGTGTGGCCACGGACACCGGCCCAGTAGAGACGTTGCCGAATGTGCGGGGCGCCGAAGCCCGCAGCGCAGGTATCGACCGCCCCTGCGGCGTAGCCCGCCGCTTCCAGGTCAGCGCATACATGGTCGAGCCATGCGAGGCCGAGCGGTGCCGCAACCTGCTCTCCAAGAACGACGTCAGGGCCACACTCGCGGATGAGGCGGGCGAAGACGGGCCAGAGGTGTCGGCTG
>Ga0315903_10007371_pt1 | contig 13760 bp, 9 predicted proteins | sample LakEriMetagenome_7_FD_203524 | JGI IMG/M metagenome (GOLD analysis project Ga0315903, IMG submission 203524) | Freshwater fungal communities from buoy surface, Lake Erie, Ohio, United States - Buoy 2 MA119 | ecosystem: Environmental > Aquatic > Freshwater > Lake | place: USA: Lake Erie, Ohio...
GCCGTTGGGGTAGAGGAACGGACTGGCGCGGCCCGCAGAATCGCCGGCACGGGGTGTTCCCTGGGCATGGGTGGCGAACCGGACCGCCGTCCAGCCCCCATAGCCCTCGTGGCGGACCTCGGGGGGTGCTCCGGCGGGAGTGTGCGAGCCCATGAGCCGGATTCGCGGTTGTTGCTCCCCCCGGGCCCGGTCCAACACCTGCCGGGGATAGAGCGACGCATGCGTCAGGCTGTCGCCAATGAACAACACCGTCAGCTCGCGGCCGGCACCCGCCTCGGCGGGCCGCACCCGCAGCGTGCCCCGGGCCCGACCCAGCAACGCCTGCTGTTCATCCCGCACGTCCAGCACGAAGGGATGGTCTCCCACGTCGGCGGCGGTCGGTGTGAAAGACCAGCGCTGGGCCCATTGCCGTCCTTTGGCACATTGCACATCGAAGGCGTACTGGTCGGGTTGGGGGGTGAGAACCAGATTGTCGAAGTACAGGTTGGTCTCCACACCGACGACCGCGTCCAGCACCGGCGGCACCTGCAGCCGCAGGCGTCCGGGAAAGTCGATCGGAGCGGGCAGCGTGTCGGCCACAAGGTCGTGACGAATGTGCTTGGTCAGCGCCGGCACGGTGACCGGCAGCTGCGCCGCCACCAGGGCCGCCATCACCCGGGCTCCCACCCGGCTGAAGTGGGTGCGGTCGTCGGCCGAGGGGGAATACGGTGCCGTGGCGGCATCTCCCAGGGCTCCGAACAGTGCCAGACTCTGCGCATGCAGGTCGATCAGGGGAACCTGTTCTTCAGTAGAGACCACCTGCATCGCCTCGACCCAGGGGCCCAGCGAGCTGACCGCCTTGTCGGATTCGAAGGTTCGGCGTGCGACGGGGGTCACCAGCACCGGCTGGATCTGTTTCTCGCGGGCTTCGCGCACATAGGCCCGCAGGTGATCCCGGAACTCGGTCTGGGGATCGGTCGAGCGATCTCCCTTCCCGGGCTGGTCGTTGTGTCCGAACTGGATGAAGACATACGTCGGCCGGGCGTCGAGCACCGGCGCCCAACGTTCTTCCGCCCGGAAGCTTTTGGAGCTGCGTCCCGAGACCGCCAGGTTCGAGACGGTCACCCGGTCATCGAGGAATTCGGGCAGCACCTGTCCCCACCCCGTCAGCGTGGGGCGGTCAGCCGGGGGCTGGTCGTAACGGGCCACGGTGGAATCGCCAATCAGCGTGATCGACACCGTCCCGGGCGGAGAAGGCTCGGCCGCGTGCGTCAACGCCGAATGCAGAGAACATCCCATCATCAGGCTGACAAACGCGAGGTGACAGATCTTCAGCCAACCTCTTCGTGTGTCTCTCATGCGATGGTTCCTCGAGAAGTGTGGGGAGCGATTGGTGTGCATCGCAAATCGGGATGCAATTCACCCGTTCGTTTCCCTGGAGCTCGACGTGGCGAGTGCCAGGGCGTAGGCGAGGGAATTGAGACGGGTCTCGACCGTATCGGACCGGGACATGAAGACGACCGGACAGCCGGCACCGGCGAGCACCCCGCCAAACTGACAGCGGGCGGTGTACATGATGGCCTTGACCGTAAGGTTGGCCGAGAGGAGATCAGGAAAGACCAGCGCCTCGGCCGCTCCGACCACCTCTCCCGCGAGCTGCTTCTTCTGACCGGCGTCAGTCGCGTAGGCGACATCGAACGAGAGGGGGCCCCGCACCTGTGCGGGACCAAAATCTCCCGCCTCGGCCTGCCGGCACAGATCGACGATGTCGATGGTCTCGGGCATGGCGGGATTGAATTTTTCGGTGGCGGACAGCAGGGCGACCCGGGGTGTGTCGAGCCCCAGCCCGCGGGCCACCTGCAAGGTGTACCGCAGAATGTCCCCCTTTTGTTTCAGGGTGGGACGGATGGTGACCCCCGTGTCGGCCAGCAGGAACCGCCGCTGCTGATCGACAATCTCCATCAATACCACCTGGCAGATGGTCTTGCCGCGCCGCAGTCCATACCGCGGGTCGAACAGCGGACGGACCAGCGACGGGGTGTCGATCTGCCCCTTCATCAGGATCGTGGCCCGCCCGTCGGCGATCAGTTGGGCGGCCGTCTCGGCTGGTTCGTCGCTCGCCACCACCTCAAAGGGGGTCAGGTCCACTTCCGCCTGCCGCGCGGCCAACGCGATCGCTTCCGAATCTCCCGTCACCAGGGGACGGACCCAACCCTGCCGGGCGGCGAGAGACAGCGCCTGCAGGACGGTGACGTCGGCCCCCCCGGCGGCGGCCACACCCACCCGGGACGATTGTCGGCTGGCCTGAGCGGCCAACTCGGCGAAACCAGGCAGCGGCATAATTACGGAGTGCTCCAGCGGGGAGACCGTTTTTCGAGAAATGCGGCAATCCCTTCCTGGGCCTCGGGCTGCAGCGCGTTGGCCGTGATGATCTCCACCGCCTCGCCATAGGCGGTCGCCTCATCGAGCGATTGCTGCCGGTAAAACGCCCGCTTTCCCAGAGCCACGATCTGGGGGCTGGCCCGGGCGATCTGGCCGGCCAGTTCGGCCACCGCCCCCTCGAGCTGCTCCAACGGAACCACCCGGTTGAGCAGCCCCGCAGCCAGGGCCCGGTCGGCCGAGATCGGTTCGGCGGTCAGCAGCAGCTCCATCGCGATCTTGGGGGGAACCGCCCGCATCAGGGGGACCATGGGGGTGGTGCAGAAGAGGCCAATCTTCAGCCCGGGGGCGGCGAACCGTGCCGTGTTGGCCGCCACCGCCAGATCGCACGTGGCGACCAATTGGCAGCCCGCCGCCGTCGCCATTCCCTGTACACAGGCAATCACCGGCTGCGGGAGGTGGCGAATCTGTAGCATCAGCGCGGCACATTCGCCAAACAGCGCGCGGTACTCGGCTTCGTCGCGTCCCACCATGTGCGAGAGATCGTGACCCGAGCAGAAGACCTGGCCCGCCGCGGCCAGCACGACAACGCGGACTGACGTGTTGGCGGCGATCGCCTCGAGGGCGGCGGACAGCGCGGCGATGACCGGCCGCCCCAGCGGATTACGGCGTTCGGGATTGTTCAGCGTCAGTCGGACGATCGGGCCGGTCTGTTCGATCAGGATCGGCGGCGTGGGGTGAGAGCTCATTGGTGGGGGGGCGTGTGGGAGGGGGTGAACTCCTCAGGTCGGCATCAAGTTCGATCGTAGTGGTGCCACCCCGGGGCGCACAGGGGAACGATCCGGCGAGCCCGACGAATCGACAGCGGGAGACGGGGGGCCCAGTGACGGTTCCGACGACAGGCCGGCCGACGTGACGCCGCCCGCCAGCTTCTCTCCCAACGCAACAACGCCACGGGGGCGAAGAGCACCCGTGGCGTTGCAGGAAACAAACGTGGGAAAGGTCTTTCCCACAGCAGGTCGTGTTACAGCACGTCGCGTTACTGGGGAGCGGCGGGCTGTTGCAGCCGGACCAGCAGGACCGGTTCGCTCTGGTCGGTTCCAAAGTGCATCAGTCCGGGAGCCTCATCCTGCGTGAGGTTGTAGAGCCCGGTGTCGACGACCACGTCGGTGTTCTTGCCGTCGGCAAACCCGATCGCCGCCCGCTGGGTTTCGAGGTTGGCGGTCCCCTTGATGGGACGCGAGACGCCACTGGCCTCGTTGTGGTAGGTACCGGCGATGACTCCGGTCTTGCTGACCGCCAGTTCAATGACGGCCTGGGTATCGCTGATGCCCTCGCGGCTGAGGGCGAAGACCCCCAGGGGCATCCATTCCTGGGGCTGGTCGGCCGGGGGGGCCGCCTGCACCATCGCCTGGGCCTGCTGGGTGTACGCGGCCGGGGTCCCCGAGGCCTGCCCATTCACGTACACCGTGTTGTTCTCGTAGTAGACGTTGCCGCCGGTGCCGTAGGCGTAGTAGACCGGCTGGGTATTGTTCGCCAGCGACGCACCCACGAACGCCCCCATGGTGGCCCAGGTGGCCGCCTGCCAGCCGTAGCCGGGCGCTCCCCAGCCCCCCCAGTACGCGTAGCCGCCGCCGGCGTGCCAGTTGGGGTTGTTGTAGCCATTCCAATACCGGTTGCCGGCATTGTTCCGTACGACGTTGCCGTTGTTGTGCCGGTTGTCGACCCACTGCTGACGGTTGTCGTTGTAATTGGTCTTGTTGCCGATGTTGACGTCACCCGTATTGATGACCGTATTCCCCCCTTTGTTGGTCCGGTCACCCACATTGACATTGGTGTTGGTCCGGTCGCCGATGTTGGTGTTGCGGTCGCCAATATTCGTCTTGCGGTCGCCGATGTTGGTGTTGCGGTCGCCAATGTTGGTGTTGCGGTCGCCAATGTTCGTCTTGCGGTCGCCGATGTTGGTGTTGCGATCCCCCACATTCGTCTTGCGATCGCCGATGTTGGTCTTGGTGTCGTTCCCCAGGCCGGGGCGGTTGTTGTTGCCGATTGCCGGACGGTTGTCCTGGCCAAGTCCGGGGCGGTTGTCCCCACCCTGACCCATTCCAGGCAGCCGACCGCCTCCCTGGCTGTTCGCCACACCCGGACGGTTGCTGGCTCCACCCAGTCCCCCGGCATTCCCGCCGAAGAAATCGTTCATCGAATTCGCGGGCTGCTGGCCAATGCCATTGCCAGGCCGGGCCTGACCCGCCTGCTGAGGACCAGCCAAGTTGGGACGGTTGGGAGTGGTGGGAGTGGTGCCCGGCCGCACTGCCCCCGGCTGACCTCCCACCGCTCCCTGCCCAGGCCGCTGCGGACCCGCATTGGGGGTGGCGGGCCGAGCCCCGGCACCGGGATTCCCCCCCGGAGTGGGTCCGGGGCGATTGATTCCCGCGCCACCCTTGTTCTGCTGCGGATTGACCATCGCCGGTCCGCGGTTCGCTGTGGGCTGCGGGCCCCCTCCCTTGTGTCCGGCCGAGGGACCACCGCCCCCTCCCCCGGGGCGTCCACCGCCACCGCCACCGCCACCTCCCCGACCTCCGCCCCGTTGGGCAAAAGCGTCGAAGACCGGAACGAGGGCCAGTGCCCCCACCAGGACCAGGGTTCCCATCGAATAAATCCGCTTCATCATGATTCTTTCGCTGTGCAATGTCTGTTGATGAAACCTCGTCGCGGCACACCGGCCGGACGGTTGAAATCGAACCAGGCGAGGGCTCTACCGGGGCACGGCCGGGCGCGGGACGCCGGGCAGTGCGGGCTTCGCGGGAGCGGCCGGGAGGGCGGGCTTCACCGGGACGGCCGGTTGCCCGGGGATCGCGGGGCGGCCAGGGATCGCTGGTGGGGCTGCGGGCTTCGCACCCGCCGGGCCCGGGGCGGCCGGTGCAGGAACACCGCCGGGAGCGGTGGGAACCGCAACCGTCGCAGTGGCGCGCACCACGGTGAATTCATCGATGTCGGCCTGCAGTTCGCCATTCATCTCGCGATTGACCGACTTCCAGGTGAAGGAATCGTCATCGAGCTTCGAGAGCACATTGATCGAGCCGGCCTTCGAGCCGTTGGGCAGGGTGTACTTCGAGCGGATCGTCCAGGTGTCGTCCTGACGAGACCAGGTCTCTTCGCCGAACCCGCCGGTGCCGTCGAAGGTCCACGAACGGACCTGCTTCGCCGCCGGATCCCAGCCAATCACCTGCAGCCCCGGCAGCGTCGACTCTTCATCCATCGCCACCCGGAACGATCGCACCAGAAAGGCCCCCGTGCCGGTCCAGCGACCGTGGAACTCCACCCCGGGGTCCTCTCCCTCCTCCACCCAGTCCCCCGTCAGCCAGGCGAGATCGCCCAGGGGATCTTCAGCGGGGGCCTCGGCGGCCTCGGCAGCGGCGGCCGCAACGGCCGCATCCGCCGGCTGGGAAGCCGCCGGCTCGGCATTCTGGGAATACAGGGTGCGAGCCGCCCCCCAACCCAGGCCCAACGAGAGCCCGGCGACCAAGAGCATCTTTCCGGGGAGCATGTTTTTGGGGAGCCAATTTCCGGGAGAAATCCCACGCATCATCACACCTGTCGAAACGCACCCTGTTGCCGCAACCAACCGCCCACGCCCCGGGAGGGGAGCTGCGATTTCCTGACGGTATTGTTGGAAATCTGGCGACGGAAAGACAGTGCCAAATCGGCAGGAATTGCCGCGGGGAACAAAGCGGAACCAAAGACAACGGATGTCCCCTACCGACTGGTCCACCGCCGCGTCCTCGGTGTTCTGCCACCGCAAACAGAGGGGGTGTGATCGATGGCGGATGCGAAAACGAAGGCGATACACCAAGACGTGAGAGATACAGATGGCGTTGGTCCGAAACGAATTGCGGTACCGCCGTGCGCTCGAGGACGAATTCCCGCCAACTTTCCCACGGTCCACGGTTGTTGAAGTGGAGGCCATGCTGAATGGGCAGTGACCGTGGGGACGACACCCCTCGGCCTTCGCCACAAACCTTTCGCCAACCCACCGCCTACCTCGCAGAGGTTACTTCTCTCAGCCCCGGGTTGCCGCCTCAGCGGCTACCCGGGGTACGCGAGCCCCAACATGACCTGAACCCTGAAAGTGGTTCCTTTCGTCGTGGGCTCGCACAAGGATCGATCCGCAATCATCAGACAGGGTCTGGAAAGCAATCCTGACAGAATAGAGGTCTTGTTGAGGATGGCAACCTGGGGTAGTCGCTGGCGCGACAACCCCAGGCTGAGGGAAGCATCCCCTGCGGGGAAGTCTTTGGGTGCGCGAGGTGGATGCCGGTGCGAACGGTGCGAACTCGCGGCAGAATCACTGGATCGATCCTTGTCGTGATCCAATCAGCAATGATGTGAATGATTGAGTCGCGCGTCCTAAGACGAACCTCCGGCCGCAATCAACGCCTCCAATTGGCGACACACCTGCTCGACGTCGCGGGCCGCGGGGGACTGCGGCACCTGCAAAGCGGCTTCCAGTTCGGCATGCAGGTCTCCCAGCACGTGGCGCCTGAGGAAATCGGCGAACCACGCCACCCGCCGGCTGGTGAAGGCGGTCTGCAACTGCCGGAACCGCGCCTCGAGCACCCGCAACCCGCTGGCGGTTCCGGTGATGGCGGTCTCCCCCACCACCATCGCTCCCGCTCCCCCGGCGACATCCCCCACGATGTGCACCAGCAATGACTGAGCGACCGCTTCGGAGACAAACGGGGCCAGCGCATGCCCCGCCGGCCCCGCGGCGACGGCGAACAGGGCCACCGACGTCACCGGCCGCGCCAGGGCGGCCGCCGTGTCGAGTTTCTTCAGCAGCCCAAACGACCCGGGGCTTTCCTCACGAAACCGCGTCATCTGTTGCGACACCACCTCATGCAGCTCGCATGTCACATTCAGGCTCCCCTGCTCGCGCGACAACTGCTCGAGCACATCGCTGCGCGACCTCCCCGACAGCAGTTTCTCGAGCCGGGGGCGCAGCAGCTCGTTCCCCAACTGGCTCAGCCGGGTCAACTCGGCATACAGCTCTTCAATGGTCTGCAGCATCAGCTGCCGTTCCTGCGCGACGTACGCCTCGGCCGGGTTGGGCGTCGGCCCCGACAGTTTCTGCCGGGCCCAGGAGAGCGGGGCCAGCACGGTCTCTCCCAATCGCGAGTACCCATCGTGAATCGTCTTCGTCCATCCCTCGCGCTGCAGCCGCCACCACTCGCGAATCTCGGTCACAAACAGTGCGGCGGGGGGCGAGGGCCAGTTGTCGATGCGGGCGAGCTGCTGCATCGACAGCAGCGTGGAGGCATCCTGGAAACCGGCCGAGCGGCGGCGCACCTCGGCCAGCCACGCCGGGGCCCCGTCGGTCTCCGACACCACCTGCCGCAATGAGCCCCGCAGCGTCCGCAGCTTGATGTCTCGAAACTTCAGGTTCGCCAGGTCCTCCCGCAGGTTGCGGGGAGCAGAACCGGCAGCAGGCAGAGGGGTTTCGGCGGCGGCCAGCGGCCACGTCCGTTCGTAAAACGGCAGGCGGTTCTCTTCGGCTGCCCGGCGATCATTGGGGGCGATATAGACGAGGTCGGGTTGCACTCCCGTCTCGCGGGAAAAGGTCTCGAGCCACTTCGGCCAGTACTGCTCATCCTCGGGAAGCAGCACCTGGTTGAAGACCACAATCACCGCCTTGTCTTCAGCCGCCGCCTTGCGGAAGAACTGCTTCACCGCGGCATCGTTGTATTTCTGCTGGGTCAGCACGGCCACCAGCACGTCGGCACACGCCCGTACCCGGTCGGCCCGCAGCCAGTTGACCGGCGCGTCGCTGTCGATGTCGGGGGTGTCGAGGATCAGCAGGTTCGCCGGCAACTCGGGAGCGGGCTTCCAGAACAGCAGGTGCCGTTCGGTCTCGTCGAGGGCCGCCCCCGCCTGGGACCATGGGATCAGCTCGAAACCAGGGAAGATCTCTGCCAGCGGATGTTGCGTGGTGAAGCCTGCCGGCACGAGGCAGGTGGGATGCTTCGTCCCCGAGGCGAGCGGGCTGGTCGCGCTCGCCCGCACCCCCGCGAGGTGATTGAAGATCACGCTCTTGCCGATGTTCGTCCCTCCGACGACCGCCGCGACGACAAACGGCTCCCCCGACAACTGCGGCAGCAGCTTCCGCTGGAGTTGCTCGTACCACTCGCGCCCCTCGACGCCGGGAATGCCCAGCACCTCGGCCTGCTTCGCCAGGGCCTGCACGGCGGCCTCCAGCCGGCGCACCAGGTGGGCACACTCGGCCAGGGGCAGGGAGGTTGGGAAGGAAGCGTCGGGAAGTGGCATTGCAACGGGACGTGAACGTCGGGAGAAGTGGAAGCGTCAGTCCTGAACGGGCGGAGACGGTCCCCAAGGCGGCGGGAAACGAGAGAATCACTCCCCCAAAAGCATAGCAATTGACTCAGGACAACCGAATCACCAGTCCCCAACGACAGGTCACCAATCCAACATTCCTTCTTCCCACCACTTTCCCGCGCCATTCCGACCGGGCTAGACTGCTGGTTCTGTCCATTCGGTACAGATCGCGGTGCGAAATGTCGTTTCGTCTGGTCAGTCCGGGATCCCAAGCCCCGTGTGCCAATCGGGACGCATGCCCGCCTCTCCACCTCAGACTCCTGTCAGTCGCATGTCGAGATCTCACAGCGATTTCATCGCCCGGTGTGACAACCCCCCTGCCTGTCCGCAGGGCTGGAATGCCGGTCGGGTTGTGCTGCTGGGGGCGGTGCTCAGCCTGCTGGGAGGTTGCCAGTCTGGGGTGGCACCCGTGGCGGAGAGACCGTCTTCCCGCCCGTGGCTGGAATCGCTTCCGGCCGACCGTGCTCTGGCATTTGCCCATCATTCCGAGCCGGTGGGAAGCTACCAGTACCACCGGGTGATCGGTTCCGGTGTCGGGCTGATCGACGTGAACAATGACGATCATCTGGATGTGATCTGCCTGACGAACGCCGGCCCGGAGTCAAACCACCGGCATGCGGTGTACCTGCAGCAGTCCGATGGCCGGTTCCGGGACATGGCCGACGAAAGTGGCCTGGGACGCGGGGGCTGGGGCCAGGGAGTGGCGGCCGGAGACATCAACAACGATGGCTGGGTCGACCTGTGCATCACGGAAACCGACCGGACCCGGGTCTACTGGAATCGTCGGGGGCGGTTTGAGGGACTCGACGACACCCGGGGGGTGGTGAACCCGAACTGGGGATTGTCGGCGGCGTTCGCCGACCTCGACCGTGACGGCTGGCTGGATCTGGTCGTGGGAAACTACCTCGAAACGGCCCCCGATCGGGAGTGCACCCATCTGTCCGGTGGGGCCGACTTCTGTGGTCCGCATCACTTCCCCCCGGTGGCATCCCGCTGGTTCCGCAATCTTGGTCCCGACGATGAAGGCCGTCCCCGATTCGAGGACCAGACCCAGGCCTCAGGTTGGGCCAATCATCCCGGCAAGGCGATGGGAGTCTGGTGCGCCGATTTCAATGACGATGGCTGGTGCGACGTCTTTTTCGCGAATGATTCGGTGCCCAACACGCTCTTCATCAACCGGCAGGATGGCACGTTCGGAGAGGAGGCGGCGACACGGGGAGTGGCCGTCGCCGGGATGGGGCGGCCCGAGGCGAACATGGGCGTGGCCGTCGGGGACGCCGATGGAAATGGACTGTTCGACCTGTTCGTCACCCACCTGGTCAGTGAAGATCATCGTCTCTGGAGGCAGGCGCCGGTCGGACTGTTCAGCGACGGAACTGCACGGGCGCGACTGGCGTCGACCGCCAACCGGGGGACCGGTTTCGGAACCGTCTTCGCCGACTTCGACAATGACGGCGACCAGGATCTGGCGATCGCCCAGGGAGCGGTGCTGCAGGAACGGGGGGGGCCCGGCAGCACCGCCTCACCGGGTTTCTGGCAGCCCTACGGCCAGCGCAATGTGCTGCTGGAGAATCGGGGAGGGGCCTTCGCCGACCGCAGTCGGGAAGAACCTGCGCTGTGTGCGAGTCCAGGCGTCCACCGCGGTCTGGCCTGGGGTGATCTCGATGGCGATGGGGGGGTCGATCTGGTCGTCTCCGAGGTCGATGGACCGGTGAGGGTCTTGCGGAATGTAGCGGAGAACCGGGGCCACTGGGTGACCATCCGGGCGGTGGATCCCCGGTCCCGGCGGGATGCCCATGGTGCGGTCATTACACTCACCGGACTTCCGGCGGGACGGGTCTTTCGCCAGACGATTCAGCCGGGGGGAAGCTACGCCTCGAGCAGCCAGCCCGCAGTGCATTTTGGACTGGGGGAACTCGATCGCCCGCCGGGATGTGAAGTCCGCTGGCCCGATGGGCTGGTCGAGCGCTTTGCCCTCCCGGCGGTGGATTGCCGACACGAATTGCGGCGGGGAACGGGAGTTTCGGAACCATGATGCCCGAAGAACTTCGCCCTGGCGATACCAACGGCCTGGCTGGAAACCAACTGGCCGGAAACAAAGATCTGACGCCCCCTCCCGCCGCGACTGTGACCAGTGCTGGGGTGGGGGTCAGGGGGCTCGAACCTGTTCCTTCGGGACGGCGTCTGCGCCGTGAGATCCTGGGGTGGCTGGCGTGGGGTCTGCTGGCGATCTCCCCTGCGGCCGCGCATTGGACGTGGCGTTCGCTGACCCGGCCTCAGCCCCCCGCGCTGGCTGAACTGGGACTGGAACCGGCCGTCCAGGCGGCGGCCTCCGATCTGGTGCGCTCCATCAACGCCGCACCACAGGTCCCCGAAGCATGGGCCCGGCTGGGTTTCCTGCTGACCGCCCACGGCAGCCCCCGTGCAGCCGCCGAGTGTTTCCGGCAATGTCGGCTGCTGCAGCCGGCGGCGGCGCCCTGGCCCTATCTCGAGGCCCATTGCCGCGAGCAGTTTTCGCCACTCGCAGAAGTGATTCCCCTGTATCGTCTGGCGGCCACGCAGGATTCGGTCGAAGCCCGGGTTCCCTGGCTGCGGCTGGGCGAGGTCCTGCTGGAGACGGGACAGGTCGCAGAGGCCCGCCAGTGTTTCCAGAAGGTGTTGCAACGTGCGGCCGATGATCCTCGCGCCCTGCTGGGGGAGGCCCGTGCCGCCTGGGAGAACGACGATCCCCGGGCAGCCCGAGAATTTCTGTTGCGGGCCCAACACGCCGATCCCGCACGACGTGCCGTGGCGGCCCTGCTGGCCCAGGTGGAGGCCCGTCTGGGGAATGTCGCCGAGTCGGAACGGCAGGCCGGTCTCCACCGGCAACTCGCCGAGCGGGCTTGGCCCGATCCTTGGACGGCCCCGATCGACCAGTCGCCTCTCGGTTCCACGGGGCTGCGCACCCGGGCTGAGGCGCAACAGGCGCAGGGGGATCTGGAAGGGGCCGAGACCACCCTGCGAACCGCTCTGAAACTCCACCCCTCGGTGCCCGACATTCGGCTGGAACTGGCGGCCGTACGGATTGCCCGCAAGCAGTTCGAAGAGGGGCTGACCTTGCTGGCGGAATACGAGCGGTCCCGCCCGGACGAGCCCCGGATCCACTTCTTTCGCGGACGGATCCAGGAAGGACGTGGCGATTATGCCGCCGCGGCCGATGAGTATCGCCAGTTCTGCGACCGACTGCCCGGCCTGGCCGAGATTGACCTGGCCCGGGTGCTGCGACGACAGGGAAAGACTGCTGCGGCCGAGGAGCTGCTGCGCGGCGCACTGCGGCGAAATGCCGGTTCCTTCGCCGCCCATCGCGACCTCGGCCTGCTGCTGATCTCGCTGCGCCGGACCGCGGAGGGACTGCAGGAACTGCAGTTGGCCCAAGACCTCCGCCCCGGGCAGACGGCCCTCAGCGCACTGATCGAGCGTCTGCGTCGGCAAGAAATACCCCGCGATGACGAGATCTCGCTTCCCGGTTCCGATCCGACACCGAGGTCCATTCCGCCGGAGGGGAACACCTTTCCCGGCCGACCTTCCAACTCCAGTCCGTGAACATGTCGGTCTCTCCCCTGGAAACGATCGCCTCGAAGATTGAGTCGGGCCGGCTGCTGCAGGCCACACGACTGATCGCGCGACTGCCGGCCGGGTTGGCGGGTCAGCCCCAAACCCGCTTCCTGGCGGCACTGTGTGCCTGGCGACTGGGGCGTATTGACCAGGCGGTGGAATGGCTGGAGGGGCTGGTACGCAGTGCCGATCCCGTGCGGGTCAATGCCTGGTGCCTGCTGGTCGAACTCCATCACTTTCGGGGTGCCCACCAGGAACACGAGACCCTCCTCGGGCAACCGGGACCCTGGCAACACGATCCCCGGCACCGGTTGTTTACAGCCCGCCGGATCGCCCGGACCGATCGTGCCGCCGCGATCGAACACCTGCGGCCTCTTTGGCAGCCGCAGATCCCGCTTCCCCTGCGGCGGATTGCGGGGTTCGAAGCCGTCGCGTGGCTGGACCGGCTGGAACGCTACGACGAAGCCTTTCAGCTGGCCACCGACCTGCACCGCGAGACCACCCCTCCATTTGATCTGCCCCGGTTTCTGGCAGGATTCCGGCAACAGCAACACCTGCTGTCGCGTGACCGGTGCTGGTTTGAGCCCAAGGTGGAACCTGTCGGGCAGACCGCGCTGATCGTCGGACTGCCCCGCAGCGGTACGACCCTGCTCGAGCAGATGCTCGACCGGCATCCCGCCGTGGGTGGGATTGGGGAGTATGAAGGGATCGATGTGGTGGCGGAGGGGTTGATTCGGGCGGGTGTGTGGCCCCTTCGAATCGGATACCTCCCGGCCGATGTGGGCCACAGCCTGCAGCGGGAATACCTCGAAGGAGCGCGGGAACTCGCCCAGCCAGGAAGCGGTTGGACCCTCGACAAGTCACTGGCCACCTGGCAGTGGTGGCCGGCGGTGGCGGCGATCCTGCCGGGTGCGGTCTGCCTGCACCTGGCCCGCGATCCGCGCGATCTGGCGATCAGCCAGTTCCTGTCAGATCTGGATCCCATTGACAAAGGTTGGACGGCGTCCTTCGATGGGTTGCGGGCCGTGCTGGGTGCCGAGCAGCAATTGAGTGACCTGGCGTGTCGCAGACTGGGCTTGCCGGTGATCCGGCTGACGTACGAAACCCTCGTGCAGTCACCGGAGGAGACGGTGCGGAGCGTGTTGTCCGGGCTGGAATTGCCCTTCGATCCCGTTGTGCTGCATCCCGAGCAGAATGTCCGTTCGGCCGTCACGTTGAGTCACGCCCAGGTCCGGCAACCGGTCCACGCCCGGTCGGTGGGACGCTGGAAGAAGTACTCGTTCGCATGGGACGCCCGCTGGGATCGGTTGGTCGAGCAACACCAAGACCTCCCAGTCGCCCGAGTCGCCGGGGGTGACCCGCCGGGGTAAGCCCACCATGGTGTCCCGGGGGGATTGCAGGAGCCTTTGTGACAGATC